>ENA-UEOR01000809-UEOR01000809.1-human-gut-metagenome-genome-assembly--contig:-NODE-809-length-19234-cov-16.465104_pt1 | contig 19234 bp, 20 predicted proteins | sample MGYA00242887_ERZ507890 | MGnify/ENA primary metagenome ERZ507890 (study PRJEB26167, sample SAMN06115431) | human gut metagenome | host: Homo sapiens | place: China:Guizhou | collected 2014-10-21...
TTGATAATCGGAATTGAGCCGTATTTTGCAAGATCCTCAACCTCTTTTTGCTCAAATGTTCTTATCATTATGCCGTCAAGATAGCGGGAAAGAACCCTTGCAGTGTCCTGCACGGGCTCGCCTCTGCCGATTTGAAGATCTCTGTTTGAAAGGAATAATGCCTGGCCGCCGAGCTGATACATGCCCGTTTCAAAGGAAACACGCGTTCTTGTGGAGCTTTTTTGGAAAATCATGCCGAGCGTTTTGCCTTTAAGCAAATGGTGCTCGATTCCGTGCTTTGTTTCGTATTTAAGCTGATCGGCAAGATTCAGCAAATCAAGAATTTCGTTTTTATCCAAATCCTTTAATTTAAGTAAATGCTTCATTTTTCAATAACCTCTTTCAATATATTAAGCCCTTTGTCAAGCTCGTTTTTGCTTATGTTAAGCGCAGGCAAAAGCCTGATTTTTGTTTTGGCGGTCAGCACAAGAAGCCCTCTTTCAAGGCACTCTGCCGCAATCTCTTTTGCCGGCTTTTCGGTTTCTATGCCGAGCATGAGCCCCATGCCCGAAATTGATTTAACGCCTTTGATTTTGCCGAGATAATCCCTGATGTAATCGCCCTTTGCGGCAACCTCATTAAGAAATTTATCGTCTATTCTTTCAACAATGCTTATAGCACCGGCTGCGGCAATCGGATTTCCACCGAAGGTTGAGCCGTGTGAACCCGGTGTAACCGTGTCCTTAAGCTTTTCACCGAAAAGCACCGCGCCCATCGGCAAACCGCCCGCAAGCCCTTTGGCAGTTGAAACAATATCCGGCGTTATGCCGTAATTCATGTATGCAAAATATTTGCCCGTTCTGCCGTTGCCTGTTTGAACCTCGTCAACGGCAACAAGAATATCTTTTTCTGCGCCGATTTTTGCGATCTCATGCACAAATTCTTCGTTCAAATTAAGCACGCCGCCTTCACCCTGAACACATTCAAACATAATTGCGCACACATCGTCCGTAATCATATCGTTAAGCGCTTTTATATCGTTTGCCGGGCAATATTTAAAGCCGGGAGTGAACGGACCGAAAACGGTATGAAAGCCGTCCTGCCCCGTGGCGGAGAGCGTTGTTATCGTTCTGCCGTGGAACGAATTAACAAGGGTGATAATTGTTTTTCTGCCCTCGCCGTATTTGTCGAAGCTGTATTTTCTTGCGAATTTTATCATGCCCTCGTTTGCTTCGGCACCGCTGTTTGCAAAGAAAACCTTTTTCATTCCCGTTTTTTCACAAAGCAGCATCGCAAGGTCGGCGCAGGGCTTTGTGTAGTAAAGGTTTGAAGTGTGCTGAATTTTATCAAGCTGCGCTTCAACTGCGCTTTTCCATTCTTCATCCGCAATGCCGAATGCCGTAACGCCTATCCCCGAGCCGAAATCTATGTATTCTTTTCCGTTTTCATCCCACACGGTTGAGCCTTTGCCGCTCGAAAGCGCAACATCGAATCTGCCGTATGCGTGAGAAACAAATTCATTGTCTTTTTCTTTTGTATTCATATTCTCACCTGCTTCTGAACATTGTGCCCATACCTTCATCCGTCAGCATTTCCATCAGAATGGAGTGGGGAACGCGCCCGTCAATAATAAATGCTTTTTTAACGCCCTCGCGAATAGCTTGGGTCATCGAATCTATTTTCGGAATCATGCCGCCCGTTATGATTCCTTCGGATATAAGGCGCGGCACATCGGAAATGTAAACTCTGTGAATTAAGGTGCTGTCATCATCCTTATCTCTGAGCAAACCCACAACATCCGTCATCGAAATAAGCGCTTCCGCTTTAAGCTTTCCGGCAACGGCGGCGGCAACGGTGTCTGCGTTAATGTTGTAGCAATTATTGTTTTCGTCGCAACCGATGGTGGAGATAACGGGAATGAAGTTGTTGTTCAATACCTCGTCTATAACCTCGGTGTTCATATCAATAATGTCGCCCACAAAGCCGTGGCTTTCGTCAAGCGGTCGGCATTTAATCATATTGTCGTCCATGCCGGACAGACCGATTGCGTGACCGCCGAGATTTCCGATTTGGCAAACCAAATCCTTGTTAACCTTGCCTGCAAGCACCATTTGAACCACATTAACCGTGTCTTTATCGGTAACCCTGAGCCCGTCTTCAAACTTGCTTTCAATGTTCATGGCTTTAAGGGTTTTGTTTATTTCGGGGCCGCCTCCGTGCACGAGCACCACCTTGATGCCGATTGTTGTAAGCAGCACCAAATCGCGCATAACGGATTCTTTAAGCTCTTCGTTTATCATGGCGTTTCCGCCGTATTTAACAACTATTGTTTTCTTTCTGTAAAGCTGAATGTTAGGCAAAGCCCTTGCCAACACTTCGGCTTTCATTGCGTTTGTAATATCCATTTTTGCCCTCCTTTTGCCGCTTTATCAGGTGCGGTAATCTCCGTTGATTTTAACATAGTCATATGTAAGATCACAGCCCCAGGCGGTTGCCTTCGCTTCGCCCGCATGCAGATTTATCAGCACGAATATTTCATCACTTTTCAAAATCTCCGCGGCCTTTTCCTCGGAAAACTCAACTCCCGCGCCGCTTCTGCAAACGGCGATTTCACCGTATTCGCTCTTTAAATCAACATCAACCTTGTTTATGTCAAATTCCGCGTCGGCATAACCAACTGCGCAAAGGATTCTGCCCCAGTTGGCGTCCTCGCCAAAAATCGCACATTTAAACAGCGTTGAGCCGATAACGGATTTTGCAACCGTGATTGCATCGTCCTGGCTCGGTGCTCCCTTGCAAACACATTCAATCAGCTTCGAGGCGCCTTCACCGTCCTTTGCAAGCATTCTCGTTAGGTGCATCATAACCTCATAAAGAGCCGATTTGAAAAGCACAAATTCAACGGAACCGCTTTTGATTTCCTCGTTTTGCGCAAGCCCGTTTGCCATAAGCGCCACCATGTCGTTTGTGGAGGTGTCGCCGTCAATCGAAAGGCAGTTGTAGGTGATTTTAACTATGTCGTTCAAAGCCTCCTGCAAAGCGCTTTTTTCGATTGCCGCATCCGTTGTTATGAAATTCAGCGTTGTAGCCATATTGGGGTGAATCATCCCCGAGCCCTTTGCCATGCCGCCGATTTTGCATTTAACGCCGCCGATTTCAAATTCAACAGCGTATTCTTTTTTTATTGTGTCCGTCGTCATAATCGCTGTTGCAGCGGCTTCGTTGCCCGTGTAGGAAAGCCCGTCAACAAGCGGTTTGATTCCCGCTTCGATAGGCTCAATCGGCAAAACCTGCCCGATAACGCCCGTGGAGGCAACAATAATTTCTTCGCTTTTAATGCCTAAAGCGTTTGCCGCAAGGCTGCACATTTTTTCGGCTTTTTCTTCGCCGTCTGCGTTGCAGGTGTTTGCGTTTTTGGAATTTACTATAACCGCTCTTGCAACGCCGCCCGTTTTTTTAAGGTTTTTCTTTGTAACGATGATGGGTGCGCCCTTAACCTTGTTTGTGGTGTAAACCGCTGCCGCAGCGCAGGGAACATCTGAAACTATCATTCCCAAGTCGTTTTTGTGTGTGGGCGAATTGCTTTTTTTGATTCCGCAGTAAACGCCGCTTGCCTTAAAGCCCTTTGCGGCGCAAACTCCTCCGTTTGTGTGTTTCATATTCTTCACTCTCCGATATTCAGTGATTTATCGTCTTTGATTTTGCAGGCGATGTTCATGCATTCTATTGCCGCACCGCTTGCGCCTTTGCCCAAATTATCAAATCTTGATGTGATAACAAATCTGTCGGCGTTGCCGTTGAGCTCTATTTCCATATCGTCACGCCCCTCAAAATTGTTTGCGCCGATCATGCTTTCGCTGTAGCCCGCTTCACGAACCTTAACAAATTCGCTTCCCGCATAATGCTCTTTAAGCACCTCGCGCACTTCATTCGGCGTTATGCTTTTTGCAAGCATGTTTGTGAAAAGGGGAATGCTCACAACCATTCCGCATTTGTAGTCGCAAATCATGGGCGAAAAAATCGGCGTGCGCTCAATTTTAGTGATTGCCTGCATTTCTTTCAGGTGCTTGTGCGTTTGGCCGAGCGCATATTGCCGCGGCGAATCAAGCTCAGGGTCTCTTTCGGCAGCCTCGTATTGAGCAATTGCTTTGTTTCCGCCGCCGCTGTAGCCTGAAACGGCAAAGCAGGTGAGGGGATAATCACGGCTTATGATCCCGTGGGCGATAAGCGGATAAACTATCGAAATAAATCCGCTTGCGTAGCAGCCCGGATTTGCAATAAGCTGATTTTCCTCAATCCCTTTTCTGAATTCGGGCGAAAGCTCCGGGAATCCGTAGGCCCAGCCGGGCGCGGTTCTGTGCGCCGTTGAAGCGTCTATTATTTTTGTGTGCTTGTTATCCTTGTCAAGCAGAGCGGCGGCTTCTTTTGCCGCCTCGTCCGGCAGGCAAAGGAAGGTGATGTCGCTCGCGTTGAGCAGCTTTTTGATTTCGGCGCTGTCCTTGCGTTTTTCGTTGTCTATCTCAAGCAGTTCGATATCATCTCTCTGCTGTAATCTGCTCTTAATTCGCAGACCCGTTGTGCCTGCCTGCCCGTCTATGAATACTTTAGGCATAATATGCATCTCCGATTCAATAGTATAATTCTTTTCTATTATACACTTGCTGATTTCAATGTCAATAGATTATTGCAAATTCGTAATAAATATACATAAATAATGCATAAATATACAAAATGAATATTTATCTTATGCTCTATATAGTGCATATTGAATGGGAAATAATCGGGACGCTGAAAAATAAATGCTTGACTTTTTCGGATTTTTCGCTAATCTGTAAGATTGCCTCAATAAAAGCAAAGAAAGGAGCGTTATTATCAGCGAAAATATCATTGTTGCTCTGCTTTCTCTGATCGGCACCTGTGCGGGCGCGTTCGGCGGAATTTTAGCCTCCTCAAAGCTGACCAATTATCGAATTAAAAGGCTTGAGGAAAAGGTGGATAAGCATAATTCGTTTGCCGAGCGTATCCCTGTTATTAAAGAACAGATAAAGGTTCTTAATCATAGAATGGAGGACATAGAGAATTTGTGCAACCATGCGGGAAAAATGTGATTTTTGCATTTTTTCTCCGTGCACTTTAAAATCCGCCGCGGAATAATTTATAAAAACTCGTTCACCGCGCGCTTTATACGGCTACAATAAGGCGTGCGGCTTTATATTCGGTTGTAGCCGGAAAGGCTAAGGAAATTTAAATGAAACAAAGATTAAAAAGCCCGATAGTTTGGCTTGCCGTTCTTGCCCAGGTTTGCATTGTGCTTGCAATGTTTTCCCGGCAACTCGGCGACGAGGTTAAGGTTATCGGCACCTGTGTTGTTGAAATATTAACCTTGCTCGGAATTTTAAACAATCCCTCGGATTGCAGCAAGTTTTAACGGAGGCGGTTTCTGTGTATTTAAAAGAATTTTTTGCCTCGCTCGGCGGCAAATATATTGATGTGGACGGCGCCGGAAGCAAAACAAATAAAAATCAATGCGTTGATGTAATAAAAGCGTATTGCAACAGGGTTTTCGGCGTGCCCGTTTCGTCAATGAACGGTTACGGCGACGCTTGGCAGTATTATGATAATTTTAATTCAAAATCGGCTTTAACTCCGCATTTCACAAGGGTGGCGTATAAAAGCGGTATGCGCCCGCGGGCAGGCGATATGGTTGTTTGGGAACGAAGCGTTAATTCTTCGTCGGCGGGGCATATTGCGGTTGCTTCGGGTGAAAGCGATGCTAAAACTTTTGTGTCGTTTGACCAAAATTGGCCGTCCGGCAGGCCTTGCGGCTTTGTAACTCACAGCTATAATAAGGTTAAAGGCTTCTTGCGCCCCAAGGATTACGGCAAGGTGCTGGGCTTAACCGAGCTTCGCGGCACGGGTTCGTTTCCCACACCCGTAAATTGGAAAAACGGCAAAACAAAGGAAACAGTTTTTAAGGATAACTCCCTTGCCGAGGAAATCGGCTCGCTCTCACCTTATGAATCCGCACTGTGCTACAGTAAATCAGGCAGCAGTTATGTTGTCGTTTATAAGCTGAACGGCACATCAAAGCATAAGGCGGGCTTTGTGGAATATGCGGGCGGAGTGGCAAAAGCCCCGCCGGAAAGCAAAACCTATAAAAACGGTTCAACTCCCGAAACAGTTTTTGCCGATACCGCCAAAAAGCTTAAAGTCGGCTCGCTTGAAGCGAGGGAAACATGTTATTGCCTGGGAAAAACAGACGGCATGTATCTTGTGCTATATAACGCTGGCAGCAAGCAAAAATGCGGCTTTGTCGAATACGGCGGCTCGGTTGATTAGCCTGTGTAAAATTTAATAAAATATAAAAAATCCCCGCAGGTCGGTATGTGCCGTGCCTGCGGGGTATTTTATGTATATAATCTGAGAAAATAAAAAACTGCGCAGCGTTTGCTGCGCAGCTGGAGCTGATAGGCGGACTTGAACCGCCGACCTCGTCCTTACCAAGGACGCGCTCTACCGCCTGAGCCATATCAGCATATCTGAATTGGCGACCCGGAACGGACTCGAACCGTCGACCTCCTGCGTGACAGGCAGGCGTTCTAACCAGCTGAACTACCGGGCCAAAATGGTGGGAGTAACAGGGCTCGAACCTGTGACCCTCTGCTTGTAAGGCAGATGCTCTCCCAGCTGAGCTATACTCCCAAGTTGCCGTTGCAACGCTGATTATGATACTATATCCTCGCCGAAATGTCAACACTTTTTGGAAACTTTTTTATAAAATTATTTAAGTTTTTTTAAAAGCGTTTTGATTTGCTCGGTTGTGAACTCGTAATTATTGTTGCAAAAATGGCATTCAACGGTGAAAGGCTTATTTTCCTTCACCATATCTTCCAGCTCTGCTCTGCCGGCGGAAAGCATTGCCGCCTCGGCCTTTTGCCTTGAGCAGGCACATTTGTATGTGAACTCTGATTCATCAAGCTTTTCGATTTTTAATCCGCTTAAAGCTTTTTTTGCCATATCGTCCGGTGTTAAACCGTCTGTTAGCATAGTTGTAACTGGCGGTATACCGGCAATATTTTTTTCTATAACATCAATAATTTCATCCGGGCATCCGGGAAGCAATTGAATTAAAAAGCCGCCCGCACAGTTTACCGACAAATCAGGGTTTATTAAAACACCCAGCGAGCACACACTCGGAGTTTGCTCCGAAACGGCATAATAGTTTGTTATATCCTCGGCAACCTCACCGCTTACAATTTCGGTTGTGCCGATAAAGGGCTCTTTTAATCCTATGTCTTTAATCACATAAAGATAACCGGTTTTGCCCAGCGCGCCGCTCACATCGAGTTTACCCTTATCGTTAAGCGGAAGCTCAACAATAGGATTTTGAACGCTTATGCGGCCATTGCCGCTGCTGTCTGCAACTGCTATAATGCTCCCTACGGGCCCATCGCCGTTAAAACGCAAAGTGATATTATCATCCTCACCTTTGAGCATAACTCCCATTATAGAGGCTGCCGTGAGCAATCTGCCCATACCTGCCGTTACAGCGGCGGACGGCTGATGAATTTGCTCCATTTTTCTTATCATTTCCGTTGAATCGGCGGCGATAATAAACGCACTGCCGTCTTCTGTTATATATCTGACAAGCTTACTCATCGTCAATCTTCCTTTCACACACGAAATAAAGCCGCTCGGAGTCCGTTCTAGGCGGTGTAAGCGTCAATTCGTTATAAATCCCCTTTATATCAAAAAGCGGGTTTAAAGCGTTTTTAATCGCTTCAATATCATATGCCTGTTCGCAAAAATCTTCCGAATATCTTTCATAAAGCTTTCCTTTGCGAAAAAACATATCAAGTATGAGCCTGACTTTTCCGTTTCCGAGATATTCGTTATCCCAAGAAAGGAAAAATTCGTCTTCGTCGAAAACAAAAGTATTGTCGCCGAGGACATTTTCGTGTTTGTAAAGAGTATTTACATCAAACACAAAAACGCCTCCTGGCCTCAGCGAATTATAAACGCATTTAAAGGTTTTCGCAACATCGTTAATACTATCAAGATGATTTATCGAATCAAGGCAGCAAACGCATGCGTCAAAAGGCTCGGAAAACGCAAAATCACGCATATCAGCGCAAACAAAGCTTGCATTACCGCTGCACTTATTTTCGGCAAAGGAAAGCATTTCACAGCTTATATCCGCACCGGTAACATCATAGCCGAGCCTTGAAAATTCCGCGGTGAAACTGCCGGTACCGCATGCCAAATCAAGTATTTTTGCACCGCGTTTAACCGAATATTTATGAAAAAAACCGGAAATGTATTCGGCTCTTTCAGAATAGGATACATTTTCGGTTAATTCATCATAAATGCCTGCAAAATGATTATACATTTTCATCCTTGCTTTCACCCTTAATGCGCTCGAAAATTTTATCGTATCCGTCGCATCCGAACTGAAGGCTTCTGTTTACCCTGCTGATGGTGGCGGTTGAAGCGCCTGTGGCATCAACAATATCGGTGTAAACCGATTTTTCCGAAAGCATTTTAGCAACAACAATTCTTTGGCTGAGTGATTTAAGCTCCTGAACGGTGCACAAATCCTCAAAAAAATCATAGCATTCATCAATATCGTTTAGCTGTAAAATGCAATTAAACAAAAAATTCAGGCTTTCGTTATCCCTTTTAAGTGACATAAATACACCCCTTAATCAAAGTATTTATATTTTAACACACTAAAGCTTGAAAGTAAAGCCCTAAAAAAAATAAAACAGGCATATTTCCATGCCTGCTTTATCATAAAAAAGCTTATGCGTTTATTAAATCGCCGTAAAAATCAAAGCAATCAAAGGTTGCAAAATAATCCTTAGGTGTTTCGGCTCTGCGGATAAGCTTAACATCGCCGTTTTCGCAAAGCAAAAGCTCTGCGGATTTAAGCTTACCGTTATAATTATAGCCCATCGAGAAGCCGTGCGCACCGGCATCGTGAATATAAACCAAATCGCCCATATCGATTTTGGGAAGCATACGGTCAATCGCAAATTTATCGTTATTTTCGCAAAGAGAACCCGTAATGTCATATTTATGGTCGCAGGGTTCGTTTTCTTTGCCTAAAACAGTAATATGATGATATGCGCCGTACATTGCCGGGCGCATAAGATTTACTGCGCAAGCGTCTACGCCGATATATTCCTTGTGGGTGTGTTTTTCATTGATAGCCGTAGTAACAAGCGCACCGTAGGGTCCCATCATAAATCTGCCCATTTCGGTGTAAATTGCAACATCGCCCATTCCCGCGGGAACAAGAACCTCGTCAAACACCTTATGCACACCCTCGCCTATCGCGAAAATATCGTTAGGCTCTTGATCGGGAGTGTAAGGAATGCCGACGCCGCCCGAAAGATTTATGAATTTAATATCAACGTCAACCTTATTTTTAAGCTCAACCGCAAGCTCGAAAAGAACTTTGGCAAGCGCAGGATAATATTCGTTTGTAACCGTATTTGAGCAAAGGAAGGAGTGAATCCCGAATTCTTCAACGCCCTTTTCTTTCATGATTTTGAAAGCTTCAAAGATCTGTTCTGTGGTCATGCCGTATTTAGCATCGCCGGGGTTATCCATAATTCCGTTGCTCATTTCGAATACGCCGCCGGGATTATAACGGCAACTCATTTTCTTGGGCAGCTTGCCGCAGGCTTTTTCAACAGCCGCAATATGAGTGATATCGTCAAGATTTATAATGCCTCCTAAATCAGCGCAATATTTAAATTCTTCAATCGGAGTATCATTTGAAGAAAACATAATATCATCGCCTACGGCGCCGATGGTTTTTGAAAGCATAAGCTCCGTTTTTGAAGAGCAGTCGCAGCCGCAGCCGTATTCACGCAAAATGTTTATAAGGAAAGGATTGGGCGTTGCCTTAACGGCAAAATACTCTTTATAACCCTCGTTCCAGGAAAATGCTTTTTTTAGATTTTCGGCATTTTTTCTGATTCCCTTTTCATCGTAAATATGAAAAGGTGTGGGGTATTTTTTTACGATATCCTGCGCCTTTTCCTTGGTTAAAAACGGTTTTTTCTCCATTTATTCATTATCCTCCTGTGAATTAAACGATTTTTCAATCATTTTTTTAACTTCATCAACGCCAAGCCCGTTTTGAGCCGAAAACGGAATTATCGGCACGGCGGGATTGCCTAGTTCCTCGGGCATTGCCGCAAGCCTTGCTGCATATTCCTTTTTCTTAAGCTTGTCGGCCTTTGTAAGAACTATGATATAAGGCAATTCAAATTCGTTTAAAAACGAAATCATGCCGATATCGTCGGCAGAGGGCTTATGCCTCATATCAACAAGCTGAACAACAAGCTTTATATTTCTGCCGCTTTGGAAATAGCCCTCCATAAGCTCGGCAAATCTATCCTTTTCCGATTTTGAAATTTTAGCGTAGCCGTAACCCGGTAAATCAACGAAGCGATTACCGTCAACATTATAAAAATTAACGGTAACGGTTTTGCCGGGAACGGAACTGACGCGGGCAAGATTTTTTCTGTTAAACAACTTGTTAAGCAGCGAGCTTTTGCCCACATTGGAGCGCCCGGCAAATGCAATTTCCGGCAACCCGTCTGCCGCAAGCTGAGATGAAATACCGTATGAAGCGGTAAATTCTGCTTTATTAAAATTCATATTACTGTGTTATCGTTTCCCTGAGGGAATTATCTTTTTTTATTATCGTTTTTCTTATATCAGAAGAATTTTGCTTATTTTCTTCCGGCATGCTTTCAAGCGCCAGCGGAAGAATATCAAGAAATTCATCAACGGGCTTAAATTCGATTGCAGCCTTCACTTCATCCGATATTTCGGTAAGGTCTTTAACATTCTTTCGCGGAATAATTACCTCACTGCAGCCGGCTTTATAAGCCGCCATGCTTTTTTCTTTAAGCCCGCCTATCGGCAAAGCCTTACCTTTAAGGCTGATTTCGCCCGTCATTGCGATGTCGCGGCGAATCGGTATTCCCGTAAGCTCAGAAAACAAAGCCGTAGTTATTGCAAGTCCGGCAGAGGGGCCGTCTTTCGGAATTGCAGCTTCGGGAGCGTGGATATGTATATCGCAGGTTTTATAAAAATCCTCTTTAATGCCGTATTTATCGGCAATTGAGCGAATGTATGAAACAGCCGTTTTGGCACTTTCCTGCATAACGGTACCGAGATTGCCCGTAAGCTCGGTCTTTCCCGTGCCTTTAAGTACCGAAACTTCTATTGGAAGCAATGTGCCGCCAACGCTCGTCCACGCAAGGCCGTTAATAACGCCAACCTGATTTTTATCTGCGATTTGATCCTGCAAGAAACGCTTGGGGCCTAAGATTTCTTCAATGTTTTTAGGCGTTACCTTAAAGGATTTTGCGCCCTTTTCGATTTCAACGGAAGCTTTTCTGCAAAGCGAGGCGATTTTCTTTTCGAGCCCGCGAACGCCCGCTTCAGCAGTGTAACAATCGATAAGGCAATAAATTGCATCGTCGCTTATTTTAAATTCACGCGCAGTAAGCTTGTGCTTTTTCATCTCTTTTTTAACGAGATAATCTTTTGCAATGCGGAATTTTTCGGAAGCCGTGTAGGAATTAAGTTCGATTATTTCCATGCGGTCCCTTAGGGGCGCGGGAATTTGCGAAACATCGTTTGCCGTTGTTATAAAGAGCACTTTGCTTAAATCAATCGGAAAATCGATGTAGTGATCCGTGAAGCTGAAATTCTGTTCGGGATCAAGTGCTTCCAAAAGAGCAGACGACGGATCGCCTTTATAATCGTTACCCACCTTATCGATTTCATCCAGTAAGATAACAGGATTCATAACACCGCTTTTAATTATGCTTTCAACGATTCTGCCCGCCATTGCGCCGATATATGTGCGGCGGTGACCGCGAATTTCGGCTTCATCGTGTATGCCTCCGAGTGCAATTCGAGTGTATTTTCGGTGCATGCTTTTGGCAAGGCTTTTGACAATTGATGTTTTGCCCACTCCGGGAGGGCCGGCAAGGCAAAGAATTTGACCGGAAAATTCCGGATTTCGCTTATATACGGCAAGTGACTCCACTATGCGTTCTTTAACCGTTTTAAGTCCATAGTGTTCTTTATCAAGCAGCTTTTGAGCGGCGAGAAGATTTATGTTATCCTTAGTATATTTTCCGAAAGGAATTTCAAGGCATTTATCAAGATATGTTCTCACTACCGTGCCCTCGTGCGATCCGGACGGCATTTTCATAAGCTTGTTGCATTCCCCAAGCAGCTTTTCACGCACATCATCGGAGCAAGCCAGCTTAGCTATTTTTGCCTTATATATATCTGCCTCTTCAGCGGGATTGTCTGCGTCGCCGAGCGCGTCAGCAATAGCCTTCATTTCCTCGCGAAGGTAATATTCGCGCTGATTTCTGTCTATGCTGTCCTGCACCTTATCGTGAATTTCCGCCTCGATTTCAAGAGTTGAATTCTCTTTATCAAGCAGATAAAAGAGCTTCATCAATCTGTCTTTTACCGGCAGAGTTTGAAGAATAGATTGCTTTTCGGAATACTCAAAAAGGCAATTAGTGCAAATATAATCGCAAAGCTTGCCGTTTTCGTTAATCGAAAGAACTTTAACAACAACATCGTTTGAAATCTTAGGCATATATGAAGAATATCTTTCAAACTGCCTTTTTAAAGCTCTGCAATAAGCGGTTTCTTCAATATCCTCGGATTCATATTCTTCATCGATAACGCAAACAGAGCCCACAAGATACGGCCTGCTTTGAACAAAAGCGGCGATTGACGCCCTCGTTCTGCCCTTAACAACAACACGCAGATTATCGGAATTGGGAATTTTAACCATTTGCTTAACCGAGCAAACAACGCCGATATCGTATATATCGTCTATTGAAGGATCGTCAACAGAAGCGTCCTTTTGGCAAACAAGGAATATTTCACTGCCGGACTTCATTGCCTCTTTAATAGCGGCAATGCTCTTTTTCCTGCCCACATCAAAATGAAGCACCATTTCCGGGAAAACAACAAGCCCCCTGAGCGGCACAACGGGCATATCGATATAATTATTGTAATTTTTCTCACACATACTATCACCTAATATCATGGTTAGTATTATATAATATAAACAAATAAAAGGCAAGAAAAAAGGCAGGAAAAATCCCGCCTTTGATGTTTAATTATGCATTTTTTAAATCGGAAGCTTTTAAAATCTTTGACGTTTTATTTGCATTACGCAAAATAATAGGTTCCGAGCCGTTTTTCACCGAATCCTCGGTGATTATGATTTTTTCAACAGTACTGTCGCTCGGCACGGTAAACATAAGATTTTCAAGCACACCCTCAAGCACACTTCTCAGCCCTCTTGCGCCGGTTTTACGTTGCAAGGTTATATCCGCAACAGCTTCCAGTGCTTCTTTTTTGAATTCAAGCTTAACACCGTCAAGCTCAAAAAGCTTTGTGTATTGCTTGATGATGGAGTTTTTCGGTTCAACCATAATTCGCACAAGTGCGTCTTTATCAAGATTATCCAGCACTGTTATAACCGGTATTCTGCCGATAAGCTCCGGGATAAGGCCGTATTTAACCAAATCGTGCTGAACTGCTTTGTGGAGAATTTGATTTTCGTCAAACTTTTCGTTTTCGACATTTGCACCGAAGCCCATGGATTTTGAGCCCATACGCTTTTCGATGATTTTTTCAATGCCGTCAAACGCGCCGCCGCAAATGAAAAGAATATTGGTGGTGTCTATCTGAATAAACTCCTGCTGCGGGTGCTTTCTGCCGCCTCCGGGCGGAACGTTTGAAACAGTGCCCTCGAGAATTTTAAGAAGCGCCTGCTGAACGCCCTCACCGCTTACATCACGGGTGATTGAGCGGTTTTCCGATTTGCGTGAAATTTTATCTATTTCATCAACATAAATTATGCCGCGCTGAGCCTTTTCAATGTCGAAATCCGCGGCCTGAATAAGCCTGAGCAGTATGTTTTCAACATCTTCGCCGACATATCCTGCTTCGGTAAGCGTTGTTGCGTCTGCAATCGCAAAAGGAACATCAAGTATTTTTGCAAGAGTTTGCGCAAGCATTGTTTTGCCGACACCCGTTGGGCCAAGAAGCAAAATATTGCTTTTTTGAAGTTCAACATCGTTTGACGCGGCGGAATATATGCGCTTATAATGATTGTAAACGGCAACTGAAAGGGCCTTTTTTGCATCGTCCTGGCCGATTACATATTCATCAAGCTTTTGTTTGATTTGTTCCGGCTTCGGAAGAACAAAGTCTTCCTTTGCCGAATTTTGCGGCTTACGCGCCGAACGATTTGCCTCTGCAAGTATATCGTTGCAAAGGGCAATACATTCATCGCATATATAAACTCCGGGACCTTCAATGAGCTTATGCACCATGGCCTCGGATTTACCGCAAAACGAGCACCTGATTACCGGGTGCTTTGTATCGTTGTTTGGCATAAATTACCGACTCCGTTTATCTTTTATCGATTACTTTATCCACAAGGCCGTATGCAAGAGCTTCTTCGGCGGAAAGCCAATTATCTCTTTCCGTGTCAGCAGTTACTTCTTCAACGGTTTTACCGCAGTTTGCAGCAAGAATGCTGTTTAACTTTTTCTTTGTTTTTAAGATGTGGTTTGCGGCAATTTCGATTTCAGTTGCCTGACCTTTTGTTTGACCTAATGGCTGATGAATCATAACCTCGGCATTGGGCAGGCAGATGCGCTTGCCCTTTGTGCCGCTTGAAAGCAGAAACGCGCCCATTGAAGCTGCCATGCCGATGCAGATTGTGGAAACATCGCACTTAATATACTGCATAGTGTCGTAAATCGCCATACCGTCCGTAACCGAACCGCCGGGTGAATTGATATAAAGATTTATATCTTTTTCATTGTCCTGGCCTTCAAGGAAAAGAAGCTGTGCCACAACAAGAGATGCGGTTTGCGAATTAACCTCGTCGGAGAGAACTATAATTCTGTCATTTAAAAGGCGGGAAAAAATATCCATCGAGCGCTCGCCGTTGCCGGTTTGCTCAACAACATAAGGTACCAATGCCATTATAAATCACTTTCCTTTAAAAATATTGATTACTCAACAACGGCGCTGCCAACAATAAGATCAACAGCCTTGTTGCGCTTAACATCCTCTGCAAGCTGATCCGAGGGAAGAACCTTTTTAACCTGCTCTGCATCCATGCCGTATTGGCTGCCGATTTTTTCTGCTTCCGCATTGATTTCGTCTTCCGAAGCTTCGATATTTTCAGCCGTAATGATTGCTCTGAGAGCAACGGAAACCTTAACCTGCTTTTCGGCGCCGTCTTTAAAGGTTTCTTTGAAGCTTTCCTTATCCTGGCCGAGATACTTGAGATATGTATCAAGGTCAAGACCCTGAGAGCGAAGTCTGTAATCGTAATCCTGAACCATTTCATCCTGTCTCTTGGTGAACATGCATTCGGGGATTTCTGCGGTCATATTCTCGCAAATCTGCTCAAGAAGCTGATTTTCCATATCTGTTTTTGCGTCTGCTTCCTTCTTTTCGGAAATCTGCTTTTTAAGGTCAGCTTTAAGCTCATCAAGAGTATCAAATTCAGATGCATCCTGAGCAAATTCATCGTTAAGCTCAGGGAGCTCTTTTGCTTTGATTTCGTGAATTTTGCATTTGAATACGGCATCTTTGCCTGCAAGCTCTTCAGCGTATTCCTCTGGGAATGTAACATTTACATCAAATTCCTCGTCAACGCCGTGGCCGGCAACCTGATCCTCGAAACCGGGAATGAAAGAGTTTGAGCCGAGCTCAAGCGGATAATTTTCGCCCTTGCCGCCTTCAAAAGCAACGCCGTCAACAAAGCCTTCAAAGTCAAGAGAAACAGTATCGCCGTTTTGAGCAGCTCTGTCGTCCGCAACGATAAGGCGTGAATTTCTTTCTTGAAGTGCTTTAAGTTCGTTGTCGACATCCTCGTCGGTTGCCTCGGTGGGAAGCTTTGCAACCTTGAGACCCTTATAATCGCCGAGCTTAACCTCGGGATAAGTTGTAACCTTCATTTTCATTACCACGCCGTTTTCTTTATCCATAACGGGAATTTCAAGATCAAACGGTGCGTCCACAACTTCAAGACCGGCTTCGTCAAAAGCAGCGGATACGGCTGCGGGGTAAACCTCGTCAAGTGCCTCTTCATAGAACACACCTTCGCCGTAGAGCTTTTCAATCATGCCCTGGGTTGCCTTACCCTTGCGGAAGCCGGGAACCTGAATATTTTTTCTGCCTTTGAGATAAGCTGAAGTGCAGGCTTTTTTAAAGGTTTCGCCGTCAACCGTAACTTCGATTTCATATGTGTTTGTATCAATTTTATTGGATGATTTGAGTGCCATATTTAACTCTCCTTAATTATAATTATTTATCACCGATTAGGCATTATATCATAATAATTATGCTTTTTCAAGAAAAATCAGTATTTTAAAATTAAACAAGGTGTGAATTTTAGCTTATCACAGGAAATGAGCTTATAGTCAATACCGTTGACAACACCGGAAACGGCATATTTTGCCGCGTCACCGTGAAGATGCCCGTAATAGCATTTTTTTATTCCGAATTCGTTTAAAACATTTATTATTTCATCGCATCGTGAGATATCGGAAACGGGCGGATAGTGCAAAAAAACAATTTTTTCGGGGCACCCTGCGCTTTCAAGGCTTCGCCTGAGTCTGCCCACTTCCCTGTTTAAAATTTTAATATCCTCTTCGTTTTCACAGCCCATCATCCAGCCGCGTGTTCCGCAGATTGACGCATTACCGAGTTCAAACGAATTGTTGAAAAGGAAGCGAATGGTTTTGTAATTATTATCCGCCAAAAATTTATTCAGCTTTGCCATTGTATTCCACCAATAATCATGGTTTCCCTTTAAAATGATTTTATTTCCGTTAAGGCTTTCCAAAAAATCAAAGTCTGCTTTGAGCTGTGAAAAATCCATGGCCCAGCTGATATCACCGGCGATAACAACATCATCGTCTTCCTCAACAAGCTTATTCCAATTTTTTTCAAGTCTGGAAGTATAATCCTGCCAGCCCTCAAACGAATCCATGGGTTTATCCGTGCCGAAAGACAAATGAGTGTCGGCAATAGCATATAAAGACATTGAGTAATCCTTTCGGGAATAATTTTGCGTGAATAAACAAAACCCTTCGGCAAAAAATAATGATGAAGGGAGTGAATTTTATGAACGAAATCAAAGGCATCAGCTGCGAGGCAAAAAACTGCATTCACCATCAGGCAGACAACAGTTGCAACGCGGGCCACATTACAGTGGGTAACACAAATGCAACCACAACAACGGAAACAAAATGTGAAACCTTTAAGTGCAGCAGCAATTGCAACTGCAAGTAAACACAAACGGCTCGGGAAAACCCGGGCCGTTTCTTAAAGTATATATTTCTTACAGTTCAAGAAGCTTGAACACCATTTCGCTCATATCGCCTTTTGAGCAAACATTGTTGAAACGAACCTTCTTTGATTTAAGCGAAGCAAGCGGCTTCGGAACCTCAAAGCCTGTTTTTTTATAAAGTGCGTCAACCATATCGAATTCATCAAGATCCGGTGCCTTTCCGCCGTTTACGGCAGCAAGCACGCTCTTTGAAAATTTGTACGGAGAAGCGGTGGAATCGATAACCGTTGGGATATCGTCACCTGTTGCTTTTACATATTCATCGTAAACATCAACCGCAACGGCCGTATGTGTGTCACAAAGATAGGAATATTTGTCAAAATGCTCTTTAATGGTTTCATCAACCTTATCCTCAGCGGTAAAGCCTGCGTCAAACACAGCCTGAATATCGCAGATGAGCTTATCGGAAACAGTGTATTTGCCGTTTTCGGAGAGTTGAGCCATAAGATCACGGATGAGAGCATCATCTTCGCCGCTCATATGATAAAGCAGTCTTTCAAGATTTGAAGAGATGAGAATATCCATGCTGGGAGAAGTGGTGGTGTAAAAAGCTCTGTTTCTGTCATAAGTGCCGGTTTTAAGAAAATCCGTAAGCACATTATTACTGTTTGAAGCGCAGATAAGCTTTTTAATCGGTAGACCCATTTTCTTTGCATAATAGCCTGCAAGAATGTTACCGAAATTGCCGGTGGGAACAACAACATTGATTTTATCGCCCGCATTTATTTTGCCCATATTGATAAGATCGCAATAGGTTGAAAAATAGTAAACAATTTGAGGAACAAGTCTGCCCCAGTTAATTGAGTTTGCGGAAGAAAACATCATGTTCTTTTTTGCAAGCTTATTTTTTATTTCGTTATTTGTAAAAATGGATTTAACAGCGCTTTGAGCATCGTCAAAATTGCCCTTGATTGCACATACGCGAAACTGTTAGGCAATGAAATTGCTTTTTTGGTGGACAAAATTGCTTTGAATGTGTATACGCGCGATCCAACGGTTTCCATTTACGAGTGTGCCTGCAGCCGCACTGAAGAGGAGATTCGTGTGGCACAATTGCAGGGGTTAAAGACTCCATATAATCTGCAGGTTTATGGACAGGTGTTTACGGAGGCAGATTACACCTACTTTGCGATTTCTTGTATGCAAAATGAATTTTTGAAGGCTTTTCATCGGTTGGAAGAGTATGCTGATAGAAAAGCGTTCTGCTGTTATGTGCCACTACCGTGACATCTTACATGGAAAGGAGATATCCCATGCTTGAAGTAAATAATGTATGCGTCAGCTTCCGAAGTGAACGCCAGGAAAAGATTTTCGGAACTGCCAGAAACCAGGTGTTGTTTGATGTGTCCTTAAAAGTCTCACAGGGAACCTGTCTGGGAATACTGGGAGAATCCGGAAGTGGGAAATCTACCCTTGGCCGTGTGATCTGTGGTCTTTTAAAGCCTGACACCGGAGAAGTAAAGATCCAGGATGTATCTGTTTATGCCTCCAGAAATGGCCGGAAAAACCTTCAAAAACGCTTAAGTGTTGTTTTCCAGGATTACACCACTTCTGCCAATCCCCGTTTCCGTGTAAAAGAGATCATTGCAGAAGGACTGGCTGCAAGAGAACGAAATCAAAAGATCCGCCTGAACCGTTTGGAAGAGATCAACCGCCTATAACATTGCCGGCTCTTGCCGTAGATACCGCAACTTCCATATCGTTAAAAAATGAATTGATATAGCTGTGTGTTACAAGCTCTGAACATGACTTGCTGTTAGAATATGGATCATAACCATCGAGTGGTTCCCGGTTGTATCTCTACACAAG
>ENA-UEOR01000819-UEOR01000819.1-human-gut-metagenome-genome-assembly--contig:-NODE-819-length-19089-cov-5.126341_pt1 | contig 19089 bp, 14 predicted proteins | sample MGYA00242887_ERZ507890 | MGnify/ENA primary metagenome ERZ507890 (study PRJEB26167, sample SAMN06115431) | human gut metagenome | host: Homo sapiens | place: China:Guizhou | collected 2014-10-21...
AAAATGCTTAGAGGAGTGATTCTTCGTCAGTGGAAATGTATCAATATTGATCCTTATGCAAATGGGTTTAATGATGGACATGTTGAGTTTCTGGAGTGAAGAATGGATGAATGTAACATTATCAGACTAAATAATTTAATATCGTATATATCCCCAACAGAGAATCCACTATCTGCAAATGTGGTGATGATACAGGGAAAGGAAGCACTGTGGCTGTATGATGTCGGTAACCACCCTGATATTCCACAGGTAATAGAACAATTCCGTGATGGAAGAAATGTTAATGTTATATTGTCACATTTTCACGAAGATCATATCGGTAATCTTCCGGGTATGGGCGTTGATGAGGTGTATCAGGGAAAGTATACCCATAGGCACACTGGCATGGGAACAGTCGTAGAAGATGACATTTATATTCAGGACGGGGAAGCAAGACTTCATATATTTCCATTGCCGTCAAGCCATGCAAAGGGCTGTGTTGCGTTGGAAGTTAATGACGAGTGGTGCTTTCTTGGAGATGCATTGTACTCTATGCAGAAATGCGGACATAACCTGTATAATGCAGGCATATTAAAAGATGAAATAAATGTATTACAGAACATTAAGGCTGAGAAATTCATGCTGAGTCACAGGACACCTTTTGAAAAGCCAAAGGGGATTATCATGAGATGGCTTGGTGAGATATATGACAGAAGGGTTAAGGGAGAGGTGTATATTGAGATCTAAATATCATTTTATTATAATCGGCTCAGGCTGGCGGGCCTTATATTATGTACGCGTAGCAAAGGCTCTGCCTGAAATATTCTGTATTGATGCGATGTATTGCAGGACGCAGGAGAAAGCGGACTTAATTGCCGGTCAGTATCAGATACATACAACTACATCTATAGAAGAATGCGCAGCATATAAACCTGATTTTGCAGTTGTGGCTGTTAAGAAGGACGCCATATGTGATGTTTCAATGGAATGGCTTGACCGTGGAATAACTGTTTTATCAGAGACTCCGGCGGCACTTGATATGGATTCTTACCCAACCAGCGGATTTCCGGAACTTTAGGTTTTTATAAAAAGAAAACGGATGGTTTGTTGTATGCTTATACTATGGCGTTGAGTACAGGCCTGGAGACTACACAGATTAATTTTGCCAATATCGAGAATAAAGGTATCGAATTTGAAATAAAAGCTAATATTATTGATAATAAGGATTGGAATTGGTTCGTTGGCTTTAATATCGGGAAGAATAAAAATAAAATTACGGATATCGATGCCGAATATGTTTCTTATCCTGGGAGCAGTTATCTGGGAAATACAGTGATTCAGGAAGGCAAGAGCTTGGGTTTGATCTACGGGGTATAAGACAGATGGTATTTTTCAGACACAGGAGGAAGTGAACCGTTATGAGGCTTTGAATCCGGATCAACCTTACCAGGAGGCTTACGGACGGAAAACGATGCCCGGCGATTTGAAATATGTAGATTTGTCTGGAGATGGGTATGTAAATAAAGTCTCCGGTTCCACTGAAGATAAAACGGTGATCGGTTGTTCCCGGCCCGATTTTGAGGGAGGATTTGCTACCCGTTTGTCCTGGAAAGGATTGAAATTAAGTGTTCAGGGAACATTTAGCCATGGTGCGCAGAAAATCTGGATGGGAGAAGCCAATATGTTCAATATGGCGGAGAATCAAAATACACAGAGCACAGCGTTGAAAAGGTGGACACCCGAGAATCCTTCGAATAAATATCCGAGCATCAGGTATAATTTTTATTATAATGACTTTGGAGATAATGCGGTATACGATGCTTCTTATGTGAAAATACAGAATATAAATCTTGAATACAGCCTGCCGCGGCACTGGGTGGATAAAACCAGGATTTTCGGTAATGTCAGCATATTTGCCTCTGCAAATAATGTGTATACCTTTACTTCTTATCCGGGTCCTTCTCCGGAGTCTTTCAGTACGGATGCGATCGAAGGCGCTTCTGTCGATAACGATATGTATCCGACAACGCGAACATTTAATTTCGGAGTAAAAGTAACTATTAACTAAGCATGATTATGAATCAGATATATAGCAGTTTGTCGTTGATACTTTTGCTGCTGACATTAGGAAGTTGTGACAGTATGTTCGATAATGAAATTCCGCCTCATGATTTGGTGGGAGATAATGCGATTACCAATGAATCTTCGGCAAAGGTCGCTTTGAATGGGGTATACTCCTACCTGGAGGGATGGGGAACATGGAGTGCCTATTACATTTGTGATAATGAATTCCGTACAGGATTGTTAGATCCTACAGCTTTTTATCGTTCAAAAACGGAAGGGGAACAATTACCCCGTTTGCAGGTATTGGATGATAATTCTGATGCGGAGAATCCCTGGAAGAGTGGTTATAAGATTGTGAATTCGGCCAATAATTTCATCTATTATACCGATCGTTTACCGGAAAGTGCTTTCGGGCCGAACCGTAAGACGGAAATGTTGGCCGAAGCCCGTTTCCTGAGGGGCTTTGCGCATGCTTTTTTGTTACGGAAATACGGATATTTCTGGGATCTCGACAGCCGGTTAGGGACGATTATACGCCTGGAACCTTCTTCGCTTTCCAACAACAATCAGGCAAGAGCTACAGTCAAAGAATCTTATGAAAAGATTTTTGAAGATTTGGACTATGCCATAAAATATGCTCCGGCATTTTATTCCAGGTACCGTGTGTGTGCTACTTTCGCGAAAGCTTTTAAAGCCGACTTACTGATGAACCGGGGGGCTGATGGCGATTATAGCGAAGCCATCCGTTTGGCAAATGAAGTGATCGGTAGTGCGGAGTTTGGAATGGAGGATACTTATGCTGATATTTTTCAGCATGGATATGACTCGAAAGAGTTATTGTTTACCCGTTTCATGAAGAATCCTCCTGCGATGGATGATAATGTGGGGAGTTTGTTTAAAATGTTCGGTGGCGGGACTTATCAACCGTCGAGTGCGTATCTTGCGGTTTTTCCGGAAGAGGATCCCCGGTATGAAGTGACTTTCGATTCTCTGGAATTTACTAATCTGAACGGGGAAAAATATAAAAGACAAATCTGGAAGAAGCATTATGTATCCACCGGCGACTGTCCGATGTATTATATGCGTGTAGCTCAGATGTACCTGATCAAGGCGGAAGCGATGTTACGGACCGACAGTCCTGTGAAAGACGTGGTGGATGTCCTGAATATTGTCCGTAACCGGGCAGGAGCTACGCCGTTGAAAGCATCGGATTATCCGGACCGGGAAAGTCTGATGAATGAAATCTTCAATGAAAATCTCCGGGAAATCGGTATGGAGAATGGAGCCTTGTACTATCTTGCCGTGCGGATGAGAGTCGGAGGCAAACGGCTGTTGAAAACCTGGAACGATAATTATGAAAAAGACGATCAGCTTTGTTTCCCGATACCGCGTGCTGAGTTTGAGCATAATACCAGTGTAGAACAAAAACCACTTTAATCGATTAAAGTATAGAATTATGAAAAAGATATATTTATTATTGTTACCGGTTTTGTTTTTATGGGGAAGCTGTTCTATGGATGATGTATTGGAATCCAATGGGGAGCTGAACCTTACCGTCATAGAAACCAATAATCCTATTAAAGCCGAACCGGGAGAAACAGTTGTATTTCAGTTTGTCGCTTCAACCAGTAAAGGAGAATTGAGCCGGATCGAGATTACCTCGGAAGATGGAATCCGGCCTGTCGTGGAAGACGTTACTTTTGCTATGGTGGATGAAGATAAAGCATTATCCTTGGATAGTGAAGGCTATTTTTCCCGGGAGATATCTACCGTATTGGTGAAATATCCGTTGATTATGCCGGATGACGAATCGCTGCGTGGTAAAAGTCTGGGCATAAAACTGAAAGTTACCCGGAATGACGGAACCACAAAAGTGTTGGATCAGAAATTTGAGATGATCAGGTACATCAATAACCGCCATGGCATAACAATGACTGGAAAGAACGTGGCATGGCTGTATAATCCGACAGAAGATGTGGTTTATGATATGGCCGATTATAAAGCTCATTTGAGTGAGATCGATGTCATATTGTATGTTGACAACGATTCTAAATATTATTGTTTGAATCCGGCAGCATCAGAGACAGAAGATATTATGCACGGGCTGGGATATACCGATTATAAAGCTTCTGAAATGAATACAACGAAGTTTATGGGAGGAATAACTTTGAACTTTATGTTGATAACGGAAAAAGAGTTATCCGGGCTGGTGATATCGGACGGAGTAGATAAGTTGACTATGGCGAATAATGCTACGTGTGGATTTGTGACAGAAAGTGGCCGTAAAGGTTTTGCCAAACATTTGTATAAAAACCCGAGTCGTGTATTCCTAACGAAAATGCAGATCGGCAATAATGAATGACAAGCATGTTATGAAACCCTCATGTACATTTGTATACCAGAGAAAATGACGCTGGAATGAGGGTTTCATACAACCACTTTCAGACTATTCGTATATTTTTCTTCCTTTTTTAATTCTTTTTCTACCTCGATAGGTGTAATATTGACTATTTTTGAGCAGAATAAATTGGCATTTAATATTATAATTTATGAAAAAACTGTTATTGTGTCTAGGCTTATGCCTTTCTATGACAACGTTTGCTCAAAAGAAGGAATGGCTCGATCCGGAGTTGAATGCGATCAACCGTGCACCGGCAAGGGCGGATTATTTTGCTTATCCTTCCAGGGAAATGGCTGAGCAAGGAGTAAGAGAAGAATCATCCAATTTTCTATCGTTGAACGGGATGTGGAAGTTTAACTGGGTAAAGGATCAAACCGAACGGCCTGTAAACTTTTATCGGTTGGATTTCGAGGATCAATATTGGGTGGACTTTCCGGTGCCCGGAATCTGGGAAATGAATGGATACGGAGATCCCTTATACCGTAATTCGGGTTATGCCTGGTCGAATCAGTTTACACCTGATCCTCCGAAAATAGAAACGGTGAATAATCATGTGGGCTCTTATCGAAAAACCGTTGAAATTCCTGCTTCATGGAAAGGACAGCAGGTGTTTCTGCATGTAGGCTCTGCCACTTCGAACTTATATGTATGGGTGAATGGAAAATTTGTCGGTTATAGCGAAGATAGTAAGCTGGCAGCCGAATTCGATATAACCGGTTATGTACGGCCGGGAAAGAACCTGATCGCGATGCAGGTATATCGTTGGTGTGACGGGAGTTATCTTGAAGATCAGGACTTTTGGCGTTTATCCGGAATTGCCCGGGGAGCTTGGTTGTATGCCCGGAATCCGTTACATCTGAAGGATATTTTTATCACTCCCGATTTGGATGAGGCGTATCGTGACGGGTCTTTGAATGTCGTGGCCCAAGTGTCCCGGAACAGCGGGACAGTGGAACTCGAATTGAAAGATAAAGCAGGAAATATCGTAGAAAAAACGAGTGTCAAGCCCGATGGAAAAGGAATTGTGCGTACCGAAATGGCAGTGAAAAATCCGGCAAAATGGAGTGCTGAAGAGCCTAATCTGTATACTTTGTTGCTGACTTTAAAAAATAATGCCGGAAAAGTGCTGGAAGTTGTTCCGCAACGGGTCGGATTCCGGAAAATCGAACTGAAGAAAGAATTGGGGCAGGTATGGGTCAATGGGCAGCCGGTCTTGTTTAAAGGAGCCGACCGGCATGAATTGGATCCTTTGACCGGATATCAGGTATCCCGGGAGAGAATGATCGAGGATATACGGGTGATGAAGGAGAATAATCTGAATGCCGTGCGGACGTGTCATTATCCGGACGATCCCGAATGGTATAACCTTTGTGACGAATATGGGTTGTATGTCGTGTGTGAAGCCAATATCGAATCTCATGGGATGGGGTATGGCGAACGGACACTGGCCAAGGAACCGGCTTATGCCAAGGCTCACCTCGAAAGAAATCAGCGGATGGTGGAGACTTTTAAAAATCATCCTTCGATTATTTTCTGGTCGTTGGGAAATGAAGCCGGTGACGGACCGAACTTTGTGGCTTGTTACGACTGGATCAAACAGAGAGATGGCAGCCGTCCTGTACAATATGAACAGGCAGGACGCAGAGCCCATACGGATATTGTTTGTCCGATGTATGCCGACCTGAATTGGATGGAAAATTTCGCTAAGAGTGGGGATTCACGACCACTGATTCAGTGTGAATATGCGCATGCCATGGGAAATTCTTTGGGCGGTTTTAAAGAATATTGGGATTTGATCCGGAAATACCCGAATTTGCAGGGCGGTTTTATCTGGGATTTTGTAGATCAGGGACTTCGGAAGTATACGGCAGACGGCGCAATGATTTATGCTTACGGGGGAGATTACAACCGCTACGATGCTTCGGATAAGAATTTTAACTGCAACGGTTTGATCAGTCCGGACCGGGTGCCGAATCCCCATATGTATGAAGTGCGGAAAATGTATCAGTCGATATGGACTACACCGGCAGCTCTTAGGAAAGGAATCGTAAATGTGTATAATGAGAATTTCTTTACCGATCTTTCGGACTATTACCTGGAGTGGCAATTGTTGCAGAATGGAGAGCCGGTGAGACAGGGGGTTGTGATGGATTTGCAGATCGCCCCGCAACAGACACAATCGGTCGTATTGGGGTATAAAGAAACGGATCTTCCTGCTGAAGGTGAAATTCTGCTGAATGTGACCTATCGCCTGAAACAAGCCCGGCAATTACTTCCGGCAGGTTATGCGGTTGCGGAAGAACAATTGGAGATTGCCCCTTATCCTTTGTTTCAGGTTGAATTGGCCGAAACCGGGCAAAAGGCTTCTCTGTATGAAGATTTGGTACATGCTGTCGTGAGTGCCGGAGAAGTACAGGTGACTTTTGGAAAATGGTCCGGTTGGATAGAGGGGATCAGTCTGAATGGGTATGAGATGATCGAATATGGATATGCTTTACGGCCCAATTTCTGGCGGGCTCCGACAGATAATGATTTCGGGGCGAATCTTCACCGCCGCTTTGTGGATTGGAAGAATCCCGGATTGAAATTGAAGAGCTTTAAGGCAGAGGAACAAGGCAATCGGGTTCAGGTGGTGACCACTTATGAATTACCCCGATTGGCAGCTGTATTGACCATGACTTATCTTATCGGTGGAAATGGGGAGATTCGGATCAGTGAACAGCTTGCTGTCGATAAGGAGAAGAAAGATATGCCCCACCTGTTCCGTTTCGGTATGCAACTGGTGATGCCGGGCAGATTCGACCGGATCGATTATTATGGCCGGGGACCTGTTGAGAATTATGACGACCGGAATGAGAGTCAGCGTTTGGGCCGTTACCGTCAGTTGGTGAAAGATCAGTATTATCCTTATATCCGTCCGCAGGAATCCGGTACGAAATCGGATATCCGTTGGTGGAAACTGACCGATATCGATGGACGTGGTTTGGCTATTCGTTCGGATGTTCCTTTCTCAGCCTCTGCTTTGAATTATTTACCGGAAGACCTGGATGACGGTTGGGACAAAGATCAGCGGCATTCCGGAGAATTGAAACCACGTGGATTGACCACCTTGTCTTTTGACCTGAAACAAATGGGATTGGGATGTATCAATAGCTGGGGTGCCTGGCCGTTACAACCTTATCTGTTGCCTTATCAGGACTATACTTTCCAGGTGGTGATTACGCCGATTCGGAAATACTGAACTCAAAAATAGGATTTTGTTGTTTAGGAACTTTCAGTTTACCCGACTGTCGGGTAAACTGAAAGTTCTGTTAAAAGAATCCTTAAGCCTTGATTCGAATTTAGGCAGTGATATCCATATTACAGGTATAAATCTGCGATTTTATTCCGGATTCCTAAGGTTATTTTCCTTTTACTTCCGGTTTTCTTTGACGACGACGATGAAGACTGCTATAATAATGAGTAGCATGCCTAAAATACCGCCTATCGTTGAAGTCTCATGGAAAACAACTATACCGATAAAAACAGCGGTCAACGGTTCCATCGCTCCGAAGATCGAAGTTAGTGTGGGACCGATATGCTTGATTGCTTTGACTAAGGCCATATTGGAAATAGCGGTTGCCGGTAAAGCCAGGCCTAGAATATAAAGCCATACCTTCCCTTGGGTTTCTAACCGGATGCCTTCTGTAAGGTACCCGCCGATAATGAAAAACAACGCCCCTAATCCCATGACATAACAAGTGAGTACGGTGGAGTTGATCGCTACAGCCCGTGTTTTCCGGACTCCGATGATATAACCTCCGTAAGAGAAAATAGAGATGCAGGCGCAAATAATACCTACCGTCACGTTGGCGTTATAACCTGCTATATTGCCTGAAGATAAGAGGATTGCTCCGAGAATGGATAGGAGTACTGCCGAAATGACCCAGCCGGATTTTTTCTCATGGTAGAAAAAAATCATGGCCAGCGCTACAGCTAAAGGATACATAAAATGAATTGTCGAAGCTACACCGCTGGCAATATTCTGATAGGCGATCACCAGGCTGAATGAGGTCGTTGCCCGAAACAGGCTTAACAAAAAGACGACCCTGAAATCCTTTTTACTTAACCGGAAATTACACCCGGCCAATAGGCCGAATCCGATCAGGCAAAGGGAAGCGATCCCCCAACGGTAGGTCAATACTTCAAAAGATGAATAGCCGAAGCTTAGTAGGGTCAGCGTAAAAAAGGGGCCAGTCCGAAAGTCGAAGAGGAGACGATAGCATATAGGATACCTTTAATTCTGTTCATGAACGTATGAATTTTTCAGTTGCGCAAAGATAAGGCTTTGAGTGAAAATCAGAAAAGGGTGAGATCGGTTTTCAGACTTTTCATTTCCCGTTCTTTGATGGTATCATCGGTACTGAATTATCCGGTTAGTTAGGGGAACGAGGATCGTGGCACCGGATATGGTTTAAAAGTTTTTGCATTGCCTGTGCGGCATAATGCCGATCCCTCCCAGGGAGGGATCGGTGGATTAATATTTATTTTCACTTTCTTCTAATTCCTGCTTGTCGATGGCTTTCCGGGTCATCGTCCGCCAGGCATACCAGATATAGGCGATTACTACAGGTATGATAATAGATACGTAGGACATCGCTTTCAGGGTATATAAGGACGAAGAAGCGTTGTAAATAGTCAGTGAGGAATCAGGATCGACATATGAGGGATAAAAGGCGGTTTGGTTGAAACCTGCCAGAATCAGCAGAGCGATAACGGTCAATATCGTTCCGGCTCCTGCAAACCAGATTCCTTTCGTCCATCGGGGAAATATCCAGTTTCGGATGATGCCGTAGAGTACTCCTGCTACTCCGATAATGAATATCAAGGCATTCAGCGGCATTTCTATCAGGTTATAAAAATATTTATAGGGTACTAATGCAATGTTTCCTTCCGGGGTGATTGCATACCCTTCACCGGCAAAAATAAAACCGATAAACAACAGGAAAAAGAGAACGAACGGTACGGCATTGAATTTCACTTGCCGGTGGCTGCGTATGCGGATGTTCGGATCATCGATAGTAAGAATAAAATAAAGGGCTGCTAATGTCCGTGCCAGGAAGAAAACGGCTAAAGCCAGGAAATAGTTGGTGATGACGAACAAGGCATCCAGACCGCGCCAGGGTGTCATCCATTCGACATCATGCATTACACCCAGACGGAAAGGGGAACCTGTAAAGAAAGTAGCTACAGCGGCTCCCAACAAAAGAGGCGCAGCGAATCCGTTGATCATCAGGAATACTTCGTAAGTCCGACTGCCCAGAAAATTGTTTTTTTTATTCCGGTATTCATAAGATACCGCTTGCAAGACAAAACAAAAGAGGATCAGCATCCAGACGACATAGGCTCCTCCGAAACTGGTTGAGTAGAATAGGGGAAAACTGGCGAAGAAAGCTCCGCCGAATACCACTAATGTGGTAAACGTATATTCCCATTTATGTCCCAGGGTATTGACGATCAAATCCCGTTCGTCTTTATTTTTTCCTATGGTATAAAGAAGACTTTGTCCTCCTTGTACAAACAATAAGAATACCAGTAAACCTCCTAATATACAGATCAAGATCCACCAGTAATGTTGTAATATATTTAAATCCATAATCCATTATTATTTATCGTTTGTGAGGACTATAACTTTTCAGGCCGTTATGGTTTCCTCATTTTTCATTTTTTACTCTTTTACCCCTTTCCTGATCTGGGTGAACATGATTCCGATCTCGGCAATCAATAATAAGGTGAACAAAATGGCGAACATCCAGAAGGTGGTGACAACCCAACCCGAAGCGATGCGGGTGATGGCCACATTCGTGGGCATCAGGTTTTGTACCACCCAAGGTTGACGTCCTACTTCAGCTACGATCCATCCGCATTGCGAAGCGATATATGCCAACGGAACACACGCGATAGCCAGATAGGGGATGAACTTGAATTTTTCGAATTTTCTTTTCTTGGCATACCACCAGGAGCAGATAAACAACAAAACGAATAGCATGCCCAGACCTACCATCAGCCGGAAACTATAGAATACCAGAGGAACAGGAGGGATCGTGTCGTAAGGCGAACTGAGATAGCCGTAACCGAAATCCCGGAAGTTGGCCCGTAGTGTCTGTAAAGATTGGCTAGCCAGCGCATCGTCTTTGTCTTTAACAGCTTGTTTGTACGTTTTCAGTGCATCTATCGCCAGACGGCCGTTGGCCATGCGTTGCTCTATAGAAGGATATACTTTTCCGTCTTCGGAGGTGTAGCCGTCCATGATATTTTGGATACCGGGCACATAGGCATCGAAGTCATGATACCCCAGGAAGGATAAAAGTTTAGGAATGGTAATACCGTATTTTACCGTTTTCATACGTTCGGACGGTAATTGAGGATCGGTGCAAGTCAAGCCGATCAAGGTAAACGGGGCTCCTTTCCCTCCTTCGTTGAGTCCCTCCATAGCAGCCAGTTTCATCGGTTGGGTACGGGTAACATCCTGGGCACTGGTGTCGCCTGTGAAGATCGTAGCGATGATACTCAGGAAGCCGAAAACGGAGGCCAGCAGGATACTCTTCCGGGCAAATTCGAAATGTCTTTTTTTCAGAATAAACCAGGCGCTTACTCCAACGACAAAACAAGCCGAAAGCGTATAAGCCGAGGTGACGGTATGGAAGAATTTACTCATGGCTGTCGGTGAGAGTAGTACCGCCCAGAAATCCGACATTTCGTTGCGGGCTGTCATCGGGTTGAATTCCATGCCTACCGGGTTTTGCATCCACGCATTCGCTACCAGGATCCACAAAGCGGAAATGTTGGAACCGATGAATACCATCCAGGTGGAAACCAGATGAAAACGACGGCTTACCCTGTTCCAGCCGAAGAACATGACGGCGAAGAAAGTGGCTTCGAGAAAGAAAGCGAACAAACCTTCGATGGCCAGAGGAGCTCCGAAAATATCCCCGACAAACCAGGAATAATTCGACCAGTTGGAACCGAATTGGAATTCCAATATCAGCCCCGTAGCTATACCGATGGCGAAGTTGATTGCAAAAAGCTTCATCCAGAATTTGGTGGCATTCAACCACTCGGCCTTACCGGTCCTGACCCACATGGTTTCCATAATAGCCAGTAGAAAGGATAACCCCAGAGTGAGAGGTACGAACATGTAATGGTAAATGGCGGTCATCGCAAATTGCCAGCGTGACCATTCGACCAAAGTTGTAGTGGTTAATTCTGATATCATAAGCTAAGGTTTGGTAATTAATTCGTTGAGTACATGATTACTTTTTTCCTGTTCCGTCGTATAGGTCGTATTGAGATAATTCGGCATGAGCAGGAATTTAAATACCACAAACAGGACCAATAGTTTGGCCACAACTATTGCGATCAATATTTTTCCCCATTTGGGTAAATGGCTGAAACCATCATAATAGATATGCCAAAGGCGTATGAACATGTTTTTAAACGGTTTGTTTCGATCTAAAATTAACGTATTAAAGATATAAAGGTTTTTAAAAATAACCTAATCTTCTTCGCTCTTTTTCTGAATCTTTAAAAAAAAAATCGGTTTAGAGGGGGCAGAGGCTTATAAAGTTTATCGTGTTCAAAGAGTTTTTGGGTGTTTAAGTTGGTGGATCCGTGGAGATATTATGGAATACAGACAGGATAAACCCCTTCATTTCCGGTTTTGATCGATCTTTTTAAAAATTGAGGTATTTAAGAAAATAATCAAAGGTTTTTATTTATTTTTGGAAAATTAAGAGAGGAGAAAAGCAATTGAAAAAAGGGAGCGGAATGAATTCAGTCACCAAATATGTGTTAGGAATTGTCGCATTAGCTGGGGCAATTTTCTTTTCCTGGTATTTTTTTTCTGTCATCGTTTATATTTTAGTGGCAGCTGTCATTTCTTTTATCGGCAGGCCGATTATCGATTTATTAGGCCGGGTGAAGATCCGGGGCTATCGTTTGCCTGATGGTTTGAAAGCCGGAATCACGGTGATTTGCCTTTGGGGATTATTTATTCTTTTTTTTAGTACCATTATCCCGCTCGCTATCCGTGAATTTCAGTCGTTGGGCAATGTAAGTGTGTCTAATATCGTTTCCGAATTGGAAAGCCCGATCGAGGATGCCGGACATTTTATGAAGCATTACGGTTTGATGGATGAGGATCAGGATGTGGATGCTTATGTGACGGATTTATTGAGTAAAGTGTTTAATGTCGGTCAGCTGAAAACCTGGTTCGGGACGGTAGCCGGAACGATGACGGATATTTTTGTCGCTCTCTTTTCCATTACGTTTATTTTATTTTTCTTTCTGAAGGATAGCCGCTTGTTTTCAGGGATGGTGATGGCGGTGCTTCCTTCCCGCTTCGAAGAACAGGCCCGGAATGCTTTGGATTCCATACAAAAATTACTGGTCCGTTATTTTGTCGGATTATTGCTCGAAGTTTTGGGGGTTATGGCTTTGAATACGATCGGACTGACGATTGTCGGTTTGGGCTTTAGTAATGCGGTTGTCATCGGTTTGGTGACCGGAGTTTTGAATGTGATACCGTATATCGGGCCTATGATCGGGGTATTTTTCGGATTGGCTGTGGGAGTCGTGTTGAATTTGGGGCTGGATTTTTACGATCAGATGCTGCCGCTGTTGATCTATATGACTATAGCGATGTTGTTGACTCAATTGATCGATAATGTTGTTTTTCAGCCTTTTATTTATGGGAGTAGTGTACACGCCCATCCTTTGGAAATATTTTTGGTGATTTTGATGGCCGGTAGTATGGCCGGTATTTTGGGAATGATTCTGGCGATTCCGTCCTATACGGTTCTGCGGGTTGTGTTGAAGGAATTTTTTAATAAGTATAAGCTGGTGAAGAAGTTGACGCAGAGCTTGAATGAATAGCTTGTGCAGGTAAATAAAACAGATCATGAAGAAAATACTGTTCTTCGGTTTATTTTTATGCTTGGGTATGACCCTCAAAGCACAATATGGAGGCGAAATGACGATCGGAGCCCGGTTGAATTACACCGGAGGCGGGAAATTAGTGACCTATGACGGGAAGATTGTCAATCTGGGATATACCATCAAAGGCATTGTTTCGCCAGGTTATTTTGTGACGAATAATATCGCCTTGGGAGCCGATCTGGCTTACGAATCTTCTTCAGTTTGTTTAGCTTCTCCCCATTTGCTCAGATCATCAACCACTGCCTCAAAATCTCTGTTATAATCACCAACAGCTTTTGTTATTTTCCAATTATAATCAGGAAAAATGGATCTCGCATAATTTGCTGCAAGCACCTCAAACTCTCTGGGGGTTAGTTCATTTATGTTGGCCATTGATTTTTTCTCTCCGAATATTGTGTTAGTATTTGATAATTTATAGTTATCCTTCAATAATCATCTCACACATAACACCATATCACGTTCTTACATAAAAGTCAATCACATTCCAAGATTTTTGTAAATTCTCACAAATTGTCGAAATTTGTCGTTTGCGAACAACTCTGATATAATATAAGGTAGGTTTAAAAGCAAATTTATTCGTAAGCCTTTATGCTTTTTGTGAATGTTGACTAAATTGCTTTGCCTAATAAAATTTTAAGGAGCTGTTTTGATGTTTGAATATAGACCTTTTGTAGACCAATTTCTCGATTACTGCCGTTACCATAAAAAGCTTAGCGAAAAGACAGTGCGTGCATACAAAATCGACCTTTCGCAGTATGCACTGTTTTCCGATACGCTTTCAAAACAAGCATTGTGGGATTACATAGAGTGCCTGAATAAAAAGTACAAGCCGAAAACTGTTAAGCGTAAGCTTGCTACTCTAAAAGCTTTTATCCACTTTCTTTTGCTGCAAGACTACATAGAATTTAACCCATTTGATAAGCTAGAAACTTCGATCAGAGAGCCTGTGCTGCTGCCCAAAACGATACCTCTCGACGTGATCGCTAAGATAATTTCTTTTTCTTATCAGCAGATAGGTTCAGCCCAAAGTGCTTACCAAATGAAATGTGCCGTCAGGAATGCCGCTGTGATCGAATTGCTCTTTGCCACAGGTGCAAGGATAGCTGAAATATGTACTCTCAAACCGGAAAATATTGATCTTTTGGGACGCTCCGTTAAGTTTTACGGCAAAGGCTCAAAAGAACGCCTTATACCCGTGGAAAATATGGCTGTTCTCAGCATACTTAAAAGGTACAGACTGCTTTTTGAAGATAAGATCTCAGTGTCAGGGTACTTCTTCGTCAATAAGCTCGGCAGAAGAATGACAGAGCAGTCCGTAAGAAATATGCTGAGTTCATATTGCAGTCAATGCGGTGTTGAAATGCACATAACGCCCCATATGTTCCGTCACTCGTTTGCCACTCTGCTTTTGGAAGAGGACGTGGATATTCGTTACATACAAAGAATGTTGGGTCACAGCTCGATAACCACGACTCAGATCTACACGCACGTCACATCGTCAAAGCAAAAAGAGATCTTAAAGACCAAGCACCCAAGAAACAAAATGGATTTTCAGTGATAAGTGATATATATATTATTGCACAAGAAAATATTTTGTGTTGCGAAATGTAAAAAATAGCTGGGGAAATGTAGTGAACGGTAATTTAGGGGTGATTTTTTTGAATAAAGGAGGGGGAAAATGTCGCAGCTTATCGTTACGAGCCGTTATCTTAAAAGCGGAAATCAGAAAAACAAAACAAAACGCAGAAATTATACAAAGTATATTGCTACCCGTGAAACTGTCGAGATACGAAGTCAAAAATTTGTTGACAGAAATGCCAATGCAACTAAAAATCAAGAAAAGCTTATTAACGACCTGATAAATGACTTTCCTGAATCAAAAAGATACCTTGAGTATGAGGACTATGAAAGGAAACCGACCATTGAGAATGCCGGTGAATTGATAAGCACGATAGTAGAACGCAATGCAGACGTGGTTGGAAACCGACAGAATTTTGTCGGGTATATGGCTATGCGTCCGGGCGTTGAAAAGAGAGGTTCGCACGGTTTGTTTAACGAAAGGGACGAGCCTATAATTCTGAATCAAGCGGCAAATGAGATAGCTGAACATAAAGGCAATGTTTGGTCACACGTTGTTTCACTTCGCCGTGAAGATGCTGTAAGGCTTGGCTTTGATAATTCAGACGCCTGGCGTGAGCTTGTCAAAAGGCATATTTCAAATATTGCCAAAGCACAGAATATCCCACTTTGTAATTTGAAGTGGTACGCCGCTTACCACGATACTACTCATCATCCTCATATCCATTTGCTTGTTTATTCAACAAATCCAAAGCAAGGATTTCTGACAAAGGCGGGTATAGATAAGATACGTTCAGCATTTGCAAACGATATTTTTCATGACGATCTGCAAAGCATTTATCAGGAACAGACAGTAAGCCGTGATGAATTGAAAGCGGTTTCCAAAAACGAATTTGAAAGCATTGTAAATATGATCGCAAGTAATGAGCATACAGATCCACAGCTTGAAGAACTTATCAGAAAACTATATATCCAATTACAGAATGTGAAAGGCAAAAAAGTTTACGGCTATCTTCCAATGGAGCTAAAGGAAACCGTCAATAAAATATTTTCAGAGCTTGCAAAAGATGAGAACATACAGCAGCTCTATGACAAATGGTGCAGTCTTGAACGATTGAAATACAAGACGTATACTCAGAAAGAAATGGAACTTCCTGAACTGGTCGATAACAAAGTTTTTCAGCCTGTGCGGAATACGATAATTCGTACAGTACTTAATATGAAACCTTTTGATGTAAATACTGAAATTGAAGGTTCTGAACCAAATGATGAATACATTGATAATACACCTCAGAATATGTCACCTCTGTTTGATGACGCAGAACCGTTGGAAGAGAAAGAAACAGACGAATCGGCTGCGGCAATAAACTACTATATCAAATGGAACGATCAATACAAAAAAGCCTGCAAGCTTATCTATGGCAAAGACGCTAAGCTCAATGATTTTAAGAAAGCTGAACAGCTTTTGTTATCTGAATCACAGCGTGGGAATGTTTTGGCTGTTTACGATCTTGGAAAGCTTTATTCTACCGACAAGCTTGGCGAAAAAAACGAAGAAATGTCTATTGCAAAATACACACAGGCTTTGCAGGGCTTTTTGCAAATAGAACCAAACTCAAAGAAAATAAAGCCATATGTTCAGTATCGTATAGGCAAAATGTTCTGCTATGGTCTTGGTACGGAGCAGGACTATGAAAAAGCCTTTGAGTGGTTTGAAAGATCGGCAAAACAGAAAAACAAGTTTGCTCAATTTAGCCTTGCAAATCTGTATTACTATGGCAGCGGTGTGGAAAAAGATCTGTCACAGGCTTTTCTTTGGTATCAGAGATCATCCTCTCAGGGTCAGCCCTATGCGGCTTATTCTATTGCTCAAATGTACAGATATGGAGAGTATGTCACCAAAGATAACGATACAGCACAGAGATATTACAAACAAGCTTTGTCGGGATTTTTGAAAATCGAAAGTGATGATATGGCGAACGACGATCTATTTTACAAATTAGGGCAAATGTTTAAGTTTGGACTTGGAACAGACTCAGACGTTACAAAAGCGATCGAATACTTCAGACGTTCAGCTGAAATGAATAACAAGAACGGCTTGTTTGAGTATGGCAAAGCACTTTTGATAGGTGAACACATTCCGCAAGATACAGATAGTGCATTAAAAATCCTTGAGAAAGCTGTCAAACTTAAAAACAGCAATGCAAAAAGATTCCTCGCCCTTGAATATATTTCAGGAGAGCATTTGGAACAGGACTTTGAAAAAGGAATAGCCTTGCTTACCGAGTGTGCTGACAGCGGAGATGTTATTGCTTGTTACAGACTAGGCAAAATTTATTTGGAAAGCGAGATTATGCCTCAAAATCTGGACAAAGCAGAAAAGTATTTGCTCTTGGCGGAAGATAATGAGTACACGCAGTATGCACTTGCAAAGCTGTATTTGCAGGAAGAAAAATATGATATACAAAAAGCTGTCAATTACTTTGAAAAATCTGCTGACAAAAATCATTGGGCAAGTTATCAGCTTGGCAGGATCTATCTTTTCGGTGCTAAGGACATTGAAAGAGATAAGGAACAAGCTATCGAATGGTTTACAAAGTCCGCAAACGATGGCAACGAGTATGCACAGGCTATTCTGGACGAAATATCAAAGTTTGAGAATGATCTGCTTGCGAATACGATTTTTAGTTTGTTTGTTAGTCTTAGTAGGTGTATTCAGGATAGTTATGACAACGATCGTAAAGACTTACAAAGCATAGTTGACAGAAAACTGATGAGGGTTATTCGGAGAAAGAAAATGGAGTTGGGGGAGAAAGAAGAAAATCATATGGATATACAATAAAGAAAAACAGCTGATCTGTGCTTGTGAATGCATAGATCAGCTGTTTTTCTTTCGCAAAATCTGCACCTTTGCGAAAGACTATTTAAGGCGATTTTGATCGCTATTTTGACTAATGTGATAGAATTTAAGCACATTATATCACATCAAATGGTTTTTGTAAAGTCAAAATAAAAAAAATTATCAAAAAAACACGGCTGATAAAGTTTTCAGCCGTCAGAATTTCAGTACGAGGAGGGCGATAAAATGAAAAATACAATGAACATTTACAAGAGAAAAGACGGACGTTTCGAGGGGCGTATTCCGTTTGGAAGAGATGATAACGGAAACCTGAAGTATAGGTATCTGTACTCAAGAAATCTTACAGAGCTTAAAGAAAAGATGCTTTATGCGTATACGACTTCTGAAAAGTATTCACCTGTCGTTTGCGGTAAAACCTTGCATGAATTATCGCTTGAATGGCTCGGCAGCGCTAAACTGCGTGTTAAGGAGTCTAGCTATTGCTGTTATAAAAAGATAGTGACTAAGCATATAATTCCGTATTTTGAGAAGATAAAATATTGTGAGTTAAATACTCCGAAAATCAACGCTTTTATCGAATATCTTCTGAAATATGGAAAATCTGACAAAAATAGCGGACTGTCAGCCAAGACTGTTCACGATATCATAGTAGCAATGCGTTCGATTGCTAAGTATTCAGAGCAGGAGTATGGCTTGAGTAATCCAATGTGCAGTATTTCTATGCCAAAGATCCAAAGGAATGAAATTTCGGTACTGAACGAAAGCGAGCGTAAAAACTTGCAAAACCATTTAGTTAATAATCTGAACAACACAAACATTGGTATACTGCTTACTATGTACAGCGGTATGCGTATTGGCGAGATTTGTGCTTTAAAATGGAGCGATATTGATTTGCAGAGTGGCATTATCCGTATTTCAAAAACTGTTCAACGTATTAATGATAAAATTGGAAATTCAAAAACAAAGATCATTGTTGGTTCACCAAAAAGCAGGACATCAGAGCGGGAAATTCCAATACCAAACTTTCTTGTAAACATTCTTAACGAAAGGCGACAAAATGAAAACAATTATATTCTTTCCGGAACTCACAAGCTGATCGAACCGAGAACAATGCAGAACAGATTTAAATCCGTCCTGAAAAAGTGTGGAATACGAAACGTTAATTTTCATTTACTGCGTCACACATACGCTACTGTTTGTATTGAGAATGGCTTTGATGCTAAAACTGTCA
>ENA-UEOR01000833-UEOR01000833.1-human-gut-metagenome-genome-assembly--contig:-NODE-833-length-18928-cov-7.573232_pt1 | contig 18928 bp, 22 predicted proteins | sample MGYA00242887_ERZ507890 | MGnify/ENA primary metagenome ERZ507890 (study PRJEB26167, sample SAMN06115431) | human gut metagenome | host: Homo sapiens | place: China:Guizhou | collected 2014-10-21...
TGCTTCGCTTACAGATATGGACTTACATACACTGAAAGAAGTTCCTTCTGACCTGAATGTTATGGAGTTCGAATCTCGAAAATCGTATACCATATGTGCACACTTTCTGTGGTACGCAGGGCGTCCGTTCGCTTCGCTCACTGTCCCGCTCGGTTGTGTTCACAACCTAGCTCACTTAAGTTGGCACTCCGTTCGCGCTTTGCGCTCACTCACCTCTGTCCGTTCGCTACGCTCACTACTCCACTCCGTGCTGTCGCACTACGTTCACCTAAATAGATACTCTCCGTTCACACTTCGTGTTCACTCACTTCTGTACAGAAAACACCCTAGCAGATTACTCCGCTAGGGCATCTCTTATTTTACGTATTAAGCTACTGTAAACTTCTGTGTATTACCATTCCCAACTGTAACAGTTTTAGGCGAAACCGCTACTTTACTTTTCTTAAACACAACATTGATAGTTTTCTCTACACCATCCTTAGTCCAAACAACTTGAATCTGTCCGCTAGCCTGTTTCGTTGTCCAACTAAGTAAACCACTATTAGAAATAGTTGTATCGCTAGCAATTTCAGTACTTGTTGTTTTCTTAAGTGTCCATGTTCCACCAGTAATTGCAGTCTCTCTAATCTTCATTGTAAACTGTCTTACACCATTAGTAGAGTTGTCTAATAAAGCACTACCCGGGACAGCAATAGCATCTACTTCCACTGTTACCGTAGCAGAATCAAGTACGTCATCCGTCTCTCCACCTTTTACAATAAGAGTTCCTGCCTGCTGTCCAAGTCCTACATAAAGTAAACCATCACTTGAAATCGTTGTGTACTGGTTTTTTTTCGCTGTTCCATCTTCAATTTTCCATACTGCCATAATTTTATTCTCCTTTACTAAAGTTAAATTTAAGGGATTCACCGTTTCTTACTGTTACGTTTTTAGGATAAATCCCTTTTACGCTAAAGGGCTTGCTTGTATCTTATACCATGTCTGCAATTCATCGTTAGTTCTGCTATAATGGTTCACCCAAATATTACCACTAGAGATATCAGTAATCTCCACTCTGTTATTCGGTCTGTGCCCCGTTACTTTCAGTCTATAGTAATCACCCACGTCACTAGGTAACCCTGCCACATTATTATCTTTCTTATTCAAGTCGATAATAAGTTCATGATAGATAGGCACTTTACTTGCAATCGCTTTTACGCTACTATTAACAATGCCATCAGCAATACCCATGCTTACATAGTCTGTGGTACTAGGTGTAGCATTAACCCATTCTGTTCTATGCATTTCTGTGTCACTATCCTTAATATACAAGCATCTATAAATAAATGTTGTTTTGTTTACATAGAATTCGCACATCATCTGTTTTGAACTAACAGGGAAAATCTTCATGTTACCACTCTTGCTGAATGACCAAGTAGGCAGGTCTTTCGCCACTGTCATTGCTGAACCAACATTAAACGTTGCGGACGCTTCCCAGTTAAGTTTTGTTAAAATATCGTCTAAAGATGCACCAATACCGTAGTTACTGAATCCCATTTCACTTAATGAAGTGTAGTATGCGCCTACTTTATTTGCGATATTCAGCATCATTGCCATACTAGGGATAGCGAAACGTTCATCTGTGTAACTGTCTTTCAAGTTATACTCACTTAAATATTGATGTCTGTTCCATACATCCCTCAAACTAGCATAGTATCTTAACATCCAAATAAACACAGCTTTGTTGCTTGTGTAAATATCATTCCACTGGTTATCAGGTACAGGACTTCTAACAATATCACTGTTTTCATCATCCCACCAGTCACCACGTTTTTTCACGTGTTTCCAACCTACTTCGTTAGTGTAACTTAAAGTGTAATTTCCTGCGTAGTTAATTCCTGCCCACGCACTGAATCCTATTGGTGTACTCTGATTACCCACTTGTGGTGAATAAGGTACTTGCATGAGTTCACACAGTTTTACACCACAGTCAAAATTACGGTTGTTCTGCAAGCCTTTAAGTCTGTAGTTCCAAATGTTAGTCGGACCTTTTTGGTGGTAATTCATGAATGTGAAGTAATAATTTCCGTCACTTCTTTCATACTGTGAGATATAAGCTCTATATGAAGCATTTTCATCAACATACGCTCTAATACCCTGTGCGCCATATACATATGCATCAGCGTGACCATAGTTTACACCCTTTAAGGCTACATCAACTGTATGTTTCATTGCATCTGTCCACCAGTTATAGTGCAAATCAATACCGTTTGCATTCGCTTTCCAAGCGTGTAAGTCTTTTTCTCTGAACACATAAGCTTCATAGCTCACACTTGGGTCACCACCAAGAGAGCGAATATAATTTTCAAGGTCTGTTCTACTTTCTACATCCCATGTTGAACCGTTTGGCTCATCTTTTGCATGGTTTCTGATATAGTCAGTTAACAGTTCCTCAATCTTTGTCTTGATTGATTCAGGAATATCGTTAAAATAACTATACCCCTGCAATCCAAGCATCCAAGCATCAGGGTTAGCCATTGGAATTACGTGGATGCAAGTATCATTGTCAAGAATCTCACTCCACATATCTACTCCGCCATAAGTAGCGTTCTTTGCTAACACTTCCATCTGTGCGATTGCGATACTAGCACTGCAATCTGTACCATGGAATCCATTGAATACAAACATATGTCTAGTGGCTGTTTCTGTTCCGTACTCCATAGCAATCAATGGCAACCCAAGAACGGATGTGCCGATAATCTTTTTACGAACCTTTGGGTAGTTAAGCATCAGGGTGTCGATATCTTCTACCATCATATCATAAGTGTAGTTACGAATCAGCTTTCTTGGAATAACAGCATCCGCTAGTTTTGTGCTGTCTGTGATATTGAACGTATTGTTGTAAATCCTGTCTGTTTTCAGTTCATTGAACATTTTATACAGTTTTGCGATCTGTTCTTCATAACTTAATGAATCATCATAAGTAAGTGGTAGAACTGGATTTCCTACACTGCATCCGTTTCTGTCAAAATCATACATGCGTTTCATCTCCTTACCATAATAGCATAAATAAATCTTCCATTTCATTTAACAACATTTTGTCAATGTTTGTGAATGTATCGCGGTAATGCCTTAACATTGTACCATTGTCAAATACTCCACGGTTACCTTGTACGGTCTCAAAGTATTCGTTCAAGTTAGTTGCTTCGTGATTTATTGTATTTGTTGAATTGTTTACATTTGTGTTTTCTGCGGTGTTTGTGTAACTTCCGTTTGTTTCGTCAATCGTTGCGCTTGTAAGATAAGTGTCGTTCTCAAGGCTTGAAATACTACCCTGCGGAGTATCAGAAAATTTACTTTTTGTCTTACTAGCGTTACTATTTGTTTGTTTTCCGTTATCCGTTGTCGTGCTGTTTGCTGTGCTGTCATTTTTACTTTTGTTTGTGTCATTGATATTGCCCTTTCTAGTAAAATCTGTATCCCATAATGGATTGAATTCCAGTAAGTCACTAGCATACCACTTATTGTAGTACGGCATAATCGTGTTCATTTTGTCTGCAAGCTTCAACTTCCAAAGACCAACCGTTTCGAACCCAATTTCCCTTGTATAGAAGTGTCTCAATATCTTTATTTCAAGCACGCTTCTGTATTTTTCATCAAAGATAGGATAGTCAAAGTCGAATATTTTTTTGTGAACAGCTTTCAGTATTTTTTCAATATCGTTGTAACCAGTGCTGTGTTCAAGCCGATAAAGAGATTCGCAGATGAAGCGAACCTCTGTTGTGTAACTACTCATCTACAATATCTCCTTTCTGTAACGTTTCACGTGAAACATTTAACCCGACTAAACTTGTGTCAAGCTCTTCCCTGTAGTTTACGCTGATATTAGTACCGAACATTTTGTTGATTTTCTCAACTGCTACTTGTCGCTCGTGTAAACGACTAAACTTACTTGCAATACTACCACCCTGCGAACGGTTTACCTCGTCACTCACAAGTCGTTCACGCTTTGTAATATTAACGTTAGATATACCAAGATAGGTCAAGGCTTCATTCCATATGTTTGTCTTCAACTCGTAAAGCTGTGGCGCAACGAAAGGCGCGTCTGTTCTAAGTGCTGTAATGTTATCTGTGTTCAACTGGTCACTCCCGAAGATAAAAGGCATCCCGCCGTCATACTGCTGATACAGATTTACCATGGATAAACGTTCATTTTCTCCCGATTTAATAAGAACAGGTGTTTTCTGTGCGTTTATATTCACATCAATTGTTCGGTCAATATTAGCTAGTCGCATAGCGAACATTTTGCAAGCTTTCACGCTGTTCGTATGCAACATATTGTTATGAATAATCACACTGTTTGTTTCGTTCAAATATTTTGAGTACCCGTTTACAGCGTGAGCTTTTGTCTTTATCGGTTCGCGGTACACATTTAATCTACCATCAAGAGTAGCTTGTAAAAATAGATTTCCAAGCACATCATCATTGAAATAAACTCCTGCACCATCTTCAAACAATGTCAATTCCAAGAATCTAGCATCAACTGTATCCGGTAAATTCTTCCATTCGATACAAGAAATTGCAATTTCTTTTAATCGGTTATAGTAGTATTGCCATGATACACTGTTTTGCAACATACTTGTAAAAAACTGGTTTTTATACTTGTTTCTTCTGTTTCTTCCCATTCTGTTATCACCTCTTTATGTAGGGCTGTTGTCGTATGAATAGTTACCAATTTCCTCACCATTTTCCCAAAATGTAATACCACTGTCGAAAATCTTACAGATAACTTGTATGTCGGGTGCCGGAACATTACCACGAGCAACGCATCCGCTTGTCTGAATGTAGTTCCAGTGAGGTCTTAAACCTTTACCACTACATACGTTAGGCTGTTTAACTCTGTTGCAAGCGTATCCAAACATAGTGAAGAATGTATCAATGCTTCGTGCGTACTCATAAGGGATGCACATTCTACGATAAAACAGTTTGTTTTCTCCCTGAGCTACAAGTAAGTTACTGTTTCCAAGAGTTCCTCGGAATAAGTCTGCTTGGATGCTTGCACTATATTCATTAAGTGTTTGATTAATGTATTCGTTAGCAGGTTGTGAAATAGAATTCACAGCTTCACCAACCACACCGCCAATATTGCCACTTAAAGCACTCGTTGTCATACCTGCTACAGCACCAACGGTTGAGTTTACAACTGTCTGAGCCATTTTAACTTTATTGATGTATGTGTTCTGTGCTAACCACACCTTGTAAGCATCATTATTCCAACTACACAGTGGAAAGTCCATCATATTTAACGATTCCATACGATACGGATTTTCGCCACTACCCTTGTAGTGTGTAGGAAATACACACGCTTTTACGGGTGTATTCTTTGTGCCTTCAATGCGGAATCTTGGCGTTAAATTCTCAAAGAATTCGTAACGCAACACAAGACTGTTATCTACACCGTTGTCAAACTGAAAATAGTTATATGGATAAGTGTATAGTTTGTTGTTCTTAGGTTTATATCCATTTAATGTAGTTGTTGCAGGGTCTACGGGCTTGATGAATGTTCCATCAGAATCGTAAGAAGCCCCCTTTTCAGTGGCTTGTATTTTGTTATCATCGTCTTTTGTTCCTATAAACATGGTTGGACACATCCACATAGCTACAATACTGTCAGGACTTTCTGTGTATCGGATAACCAACTCTTTAAGAGCATCCATTTGTGATTGAGTGCCACACTCAAAGGCATAGTATACACATCCTGAAAAAACACCCTCAAACAAACCGCCTACTGTTCTTTCATTGTTGTCACATATTGCAACTACTACAGAAAGAGGTTTCATAATGTTTATTCCTGTTCCATGACTACCCTCAACATACTCTCCCAGTTTTACGGGTTCAGGAAGAATGTTATCACCTATTGCGTCCGTTGCACTGTGTTCACGAACTACCATACTATCTCGGATGGTGAAGTCAAACCACCATGTCTGTAGAACGTCTAACACGAATGTTATGTAACAAGCGTTGTCGTTTAGGTATTCTACGCCAGTGATGAAAGCATAGAACCACTTTGTTCCGTAGGAAGTGTTGCGAAACATCATATAGTTGCAGTCGTAACAATCATCTGCGGATAACTGGACTTTTGCATAACCACGTTGCACACGCTGATAGGTTTGGCGTGACAGTCGGTGTTTTGTTTTGTTTGCAAAGTAGGTACTTTGTGCTATTGCGTCTGTGAAGCGAATGGTGTGATTGTAGGTTGAATCAAGTGGGACATTGGTTAGGAGTCGGATGTCTGTTTTTGGTTCTATCAAGTTATCACCTCGCTTATACTGTTGAAATTGTGTCGTAAGTAATATTTAAAATAAAATCGCCATTTAATTCCTCGTTAGCGTAAGCTGTAATAGTTCCATCTGTTTTCACGGTTACAATAACTGGTGTTGTATTGATATATGTAACGGCTTTAATAGTATCAGATGGTCGATGAAATGTAACTGAAATATTACCGATATTATTATCTCCGACCGCAAAATTTGCAGAGCAATATAAATATACACATACTCTTCCGTTCTTTTTATAAATATTGTTCCTTGTCACGGATGTTATTTTATCAGTAACAGTGATACTGCTAGAATTTGCTATTGGCAAATTAATTGGTATTACTGTAAATATGTTTGTACCTGTAAATTCACAATATAAAAATCTTGATTCTATATTAGAGAAATTAGGTGTCTTTGTTGCACCATTTGATAAATAAGTGTTTGATATTTTTGTGTAACGACTTGCTGAGTTATTTGTCCATTTAAACAATTGCCATCTTTCGTCTGCCATTTCGGAATCCCATAAGGCATTACAAATAAAAAGCCCACCATCGATTATTGTTTTTACGCCACCCTCTATATCATAGCACAGCGCAACAGTATCAGCGCAACAGTCTCTATAAATGGCATCACCTTTTGTTTTAATAAATGTAGTATTTGCGAATCCGCTTTTGTTCCATGCGTGAACTCTTGTAAATATATTCCCACCGTTCATATTTTCGATAGCTGTCTTGAAACCAATGATATTTACATCAGTAAAATACACATCTGTTCCGTCTGTTCTTATCCCCCTATCTAACGTGTTAAAAATGTAAATGTTGTTAAATCTACAATCTTGACAAGCGTTAGTATATAAAGCTAGAGAGCTGGCATTTTTGATGGTTATATTGTTATAATTCCATCTATGTGAGCTTCTAATATGTAATCCAGTTTTAGCCGTATTATTACAATCAATCACGATATTTCTAATATACCCGTCAACACCCTTAACACCGTCTGACTCTACATAAAGCTCAATTACATAATCAGTATGATTTGCTTTAATGCAAGCATGATTAAAATTCATTTTTATTGTGTTATTTATCACAAGTTTTTCTGTAACTAGATATACCTTATCTGACCCAATTGATTTTAGTTCCTTATTACTTTCAATGGATTTATTTATAGCTTTTTTTAATGCTACAGTATCATCCGTCACACCGTCACCAACTGCTCCAAAAGATTCAGGCGTTATATATCCAATAGTAACTCCTGCTCTTGCACCCTTTCGAATATTCTCACCAACTGTTTCAAAGGCTTTACCATTTGCATCTACATTGTCAGCATAAACTTGTCTTACCATGTTAAACTCCTTTCAATAATATGTTTCACGTGAAACATTTGTATCCCACGTGAAACACGAAAGTTTTAATTAGTTAAGTTTCTTAACTGTTTGCTGTGTAGCTTCATCTGCTACTGCATCACCCTTGTTAAAGTCAATTGTATCACCCACATTAGAAGTTGTTGTAAGTGCTGTATCTGTTGTATACTTGTAGCCACCGTAAATCATTTCAAGTGTAGTTGTGGTCTTTCCTTCCGGGAAGATTACCGCACCGTACTTGTGAATTGCAATTCCATTAGTTACGGCATCCTGTGTCTGTACAAACTGGTAAGCACCGTTCGCAAGAGATACATTATCGTCCTGCACTTCAAGTGTAAATACTGTTGCTTCTTCTGCAATATCCTTGCTACTAACTTTAACTGTTACTTTTTTAGGGGGTTCGATATTAGCCCCGTCTACTACAAATGTAACCATGTTAGAAAATGGGGAAACTGCTACAGTTTTCCATGTATTATAGAAGTAATTCCAATACATACCGCTAGCGCAATACTGCTCTGTCATTCTTGACAGATTGTCGTATACTTGGAAGTAATTCTCGTCTACAAGAACTGCTTTTACATTCTGCATTGCTGTAAGTTCTTCTGTCGTTACCTCTTCGATTGAGTCACAGTTCGCACGAATAATATTAAATCTTTCGTTGTCAAAACTTGTCCAGTCATCAATCAAGTGAAGTCTACCCATGAAGTCTGCTTTTTCCATGTGGAACGCACTTGCAAGAACGTTTACATCAAATTTCGCATTGTACTCGGCATCCATAAAGATAGCCTGCCTTGATTTTGGTGTTGTTGTTCTTACTCCTGCCTGATTGTATTTCTTAGACATAAATGTAAGCTTGTTAGAAATACCTCTATACTTGCTTGCATCATTTGTAAGTGTTGTACCGTCACCGATTGAAACAGGAGTAGTCTTACCGTGTGAAATGGCTTTAATTAGTAGATATTTGAATAGTAAGAATTCATCATATTCAGCTGCTGTGTAAATACCGTCTACCAGTTTGGCGATAAATGAAGTTACACCATCAATGGATGTAAATGCCATTCTAAGGTCTTCATCCTGGATTGTAAGAGGGTACTGTGTTCTCCAGTTCATAACGTAGAAAGCACTTCTTACGTCCGGAAGATTTCTCTTGAACTCTCTAGCTTCGCCTTTTTCAGCGTCATATTCTACAACATTAGCGATACCAATAAAGATATCTTCGATTGTTTCACCTGTTTCAAGATAACCCTTTTTAAGGTGTGCATATGGGTTGTTGAATGTTGCACTCTCAATCACAACTTTTGCGATTCTGTTCATGAGCGCGTTAAGGAACTGATTCTGTAGTGATCCGTTTCCTACAATGATTTCCCCAACTTTAGGAATCATTTTGGCATCAGTAATTACTGGTACATTTTGCTGATACTCATAAGATGCATTTTCTCTAATTGTGTTAATGATTTTCAGAGAACTAGCATCAAGTGTAGTTAGTTTAACTCTGTGAGCCATTTTTACATCTCCTTTACTTAAATAATTCGTCAAAATTTTCTGCTACAATTTCCTTGTCTTTTTCTTCTTCCTCTTCCTCTTCTTCATCTTTTGCTTTATGATTATTTCCTGCGCTATCACCTGCGGAAAAGAATCTATCTTTATATTTCTGTCTCCACATTTTGTCTGTTTCTTCACACTTAGCTTTCCAATCTACCCCGTCTGAATCTGACAGTGAGTTAATTGTGTCTGTTGCATCCTCAATAAATTTTAAGGTGTCATCATCTGTGCTGTCTTTTGTGCGCTCTTTGATTAGATTTAAAAAATCCTCTTTCGATAAAACTGCCATTTTAGTATCTCCTTTGAATACCGCCACCGATTATAGCGAACCACATAGGGAACTTTGATTTTGGCTTATACGGTGTGCCACCACCACCGCCACCACCTATGCTATAAAATCGGTACATTAAAACTGCGTTGTTAAGTATTTCTGATTCTGTTAAATATCTGTCCTCTGCTACCCATCTGTTGATTGAAGTGTCGTTACCATGAGTCTGAATGTAATTGTAACATTTGTTTGCGTTCTGTATACGCTCTTCAAGAGCAGGAACACCAGGTCTTTCCCAACATGACATAAATGCTTCGGTTAGACCTGCAATATCTGTACTGGTTGAATGTAAGAATTCATCAAGTGAAGAGATACCGTGGCTTGTGCCAATCCAGTCATTTTCTTCAATCAAGTATTGCATCTGCCCGTTAGGGTCTGTACTTGATAAGCCTTGTGAACTAAGGTAGTTAAGCAATGCTGTCTTTCTTCCGCCTGTCCACTGGAATAGTCCGAAACCACCGCCACCACGCTCGTTAAGAGCAGGGTTGATATTTGATTCTCTCCAAGCATTACCACATAACGCAGAGATTACATATATACTTGCGCCTATTCCGGTCGCACCGCCATCACCGTATCTCAGTAGAATTGGAAAGCTGTTTGCTGTTGATTCACTGTTATTGATGCTTACTTGGTCAGCTAGTGGGATACCGTTGGTATGTGCTCCCATTGTAATACCTTTACCCACTCCGCCACCTTGATAGCATATCTCTGTGTGACCGCTTCGCCATAAGATGTCAAATGGTTTCCATTCCACATCTTTACTGTCATACTGGGTGAACCCTAAACCTTTTAAGATGCTTACCATATTTCCAGTATAGAATCCGCTAATATTTAGCGGAAATCCTGCTTCGATTACTGCATAACCAACAAACGTGGAACAATCATAATATGTGATGCCATTTACCGTCTTTTGATAGCGGTACTGTTGGGAGTAACCCACGTTTGGGGCGTTGCAAGTATTGATTGCCCATTGATAACCTTTGTTGATGTTTATAGCCATTACGGTTTAATAAGCTTTCCTTTCTTACCAAGTGAAACCAGTTTGTCATTCTGTGGTGCTGAGCCTTTATAGTTCGCTACACCGTTCTTACTTGCAATACGCTTACGATACACAAAACTTGAATCCACATTGATTGATCTTAAGCAATCTACAATGGAACAGCTATTTAACTTAAAAACTGGAAAATATGTTTCACGTGAAACATTTGTCTGTGGTTTCACGTTTGTTTTACACCCAAGAGCAGATGCAATAGCCATAGCACACTTTGTAGAATCCCAACGGCTTACATCGTCTCTATCATCTACAAAACAGCATTCAATGAGAATCGCTTTTGCTTTTGTTTCTCTTAGGACACGTAAATCTTTTTCGTATTTCACGGGAGAACCGTGAAACCCAATACCAAGTGTGTTAGCAATATTCTCTGCAATCTTATAAGCTACACCATAGATTCTATCATCATATCCGTAGACCTCTACACCACCACATTTCCCATCACCTACTCTGTCGTTTCTTGCGCTATTTAAGTGAATTGATATATCCAAGTCCACAGTATGAGCGTTACACTTAGAAACAATGGAATATAAATTTTTGTTCTGTGTTGTGCTGTAGTCATCTGTACAATCATATACTGTATTTCCATTCGCTCTTAATAGTTCGATTAACTTATTTTTTACAGCTCTATCTTCATTTACTTCATCCAGTAAATCGCTAGCACCACGGCATTTCAAAGAGTGCCCACCGTGTACATTATACGTTGCCATCTTTGTCACCATCCAGTCTGTCACATAACTTCTGCAAAATCAATGTATTATTGTTTAATGCTTCTGTCACACTGTCCATCTCTGCTTTATGTGCATCTTTTTCTTTAATCATGTACCAAAACATAGCACCGCACATCACAATAGGGAAACCAAGCGTTGAAATTGCTGTTGTTACTGCGTTCATATCCATAGCTTTTCATCACATCCTTTCTTATTTAATTATATCATCATAATGTATATTTGTCAACATATTGTATAATTATAGACACCGTGTCTATTAAAATACATGCTGTTTAATAATTGACAGTTTGTCTATTTTATGCTATAATATAAAAGAGGTGATAAAATGAGTTATTATGACGGTACAAAACTATTAAGTCTATTAGACCTAAACAATAAAAGACCCGAGATATACATGGTGACAAGTAACCGTACTGGCGGTAAGACAACTTACTTTGGCAAATTGGTAGTTAATAAATTTTTGTCAAAGGGCGAAAAGTTTGGATTGCTCTATCGTTACGATTACGAGCTTAGTGGTGTAGCAGAGAAATTTTTTAAGGATATCAAAGAATTATTTTTCAATGAATATGAAATGACAAGCAAACCAATGATGCATGGGAAGTTTCATGAGTTATTTTTGAATAACGTTTCCTGTGGTTATGCCATGGCACTTAACAATGCGGATGCTGTTAAGAAGAACTCTCATATGTTCAGTGATATCAGTTGTCTTATTTTTGACGAGTTTCAAAGTGAAACAAACCGTTACTGTTCAGATGAAGTGAAGAAATTCATTTCTATCCACACCTCTATTGCTCGTGGGCAGGGAAAACAAGTTAGGTATGTCCCTGTTTATATGATGGCGAACCCTGTTTCACTGATTAACCCGTATTATATAGCCATGAAAATTTCGAACAGGCTTAAATCTGATACGAAATTCTTAAGGGGTAACGGATTCGTGCTAGAGCAGGGATACAATGAATCAGCAAGTAAGGCTCAGACAGAAAGTGGGTTCAATCGTGCATTTATCAGTGATGATTATGTCGCTTATTCTGCACAAGCTACTTACTTGAATGATAGTAATGCGTTTATTGAGAAACCTGTTGGAGAATGTACTTATGTTGCAACACTTCGGTATCTTGGTAGGGATTACGCTATCAAAGAGTATATGGACTTAGGAATTATCTACTGTGATGACAGGGCAGATAAAACCTACCCTTATAGAATCAGTATTACAACAGATGACCACAACGTTAACTACGTGATGTTAAAGAGCAATGATTTGTTCTTGTCTAATATGAGGTACTTCTTTGAACGTGGTTGTTTCCGATTCAAAGACTTACAGTGTAAAGAAGCTGTCTTGCAGGCTCTTAGTTATTAACGGTATCATCTACTGTCAGAAAGCGAAAAACATAGAGACAGAACGCACAGGTGGAAGAGACTGCTGTCCCTATGGTCGGGGTTGCTCCCTTGCCCTAACAGGCTTTAGACCGTTTTCACCAGTAGTTCATGATATAATAAAAGGTACTTTGTTTCACGTGAAACATTGTACCTTTTTGTTTTTACTTATCTAATTTTAATTTAACTTCTTTATTCAATTCTTTCTCTTTCTTAAATTTACTGTGTTTCTTTGCATCACGTGGAATGTGTGGATATGTTGGCATATAACACTTGTATGCGTAGAAGTCACAACCCTCACAACCTCTGTTATAATTTGACGAACATATTTCTATTAATTCTCTTACTGTTATTTTCATAGTTCTAACTCCTCATTTGTATATAATGCTTTTGCCAGTGTTGGGCAACTTTTACATAAATCAACATAATTGGCATATTCACAAGGTAATAATCCATTAATACCTATAACACATTCGCCTTTATCATACTTACAATATTTGCATTCATTACTAGAGCAATATTCAACTATTTCTTGCAGCCTAACTTTCATAGTTCAATCACCTCATTCGTGTATAATGCTTTTGCCTGTTCCGGGCATCTTTCACATAATCTTACAAAATCAATATACGCCGATGGGATAATACCACCGATAGCCATAGAACAGTTCATATGATTATCATATTCACACTTCCAACATTCTTTACCGTTACATTGATTAACAATGTCTTGCAATCTAACTTTCATATTACCTCATTTCATAACTTGTATTAACGAGTAACACTCCGCCCCTCATTCTCTTAGGTCGTAACTTGTCGGGGACTTTTAAACCTATCTTAAAATCTGATAAATCACGTTTTATTGGATTACCATCTTTAAATAAGAATTGTTTTTCCTCTTCCGACCATTCTTTGTGTGTTCCTGTTCTTGGTTCTGTATAGCCGTTTATATCTGCGTTGCCCTGCATAGATAACACAAACAGATTCTTGCACTTGTTTGGCATTCCTGCACACTTAACGTCATAAAACGGCTCTTCTATTGGTTCTCTGTTTTCGTGTGTTACGTGTTCAATGTATGTCTTTTGCCTTGTGAATGTGGCAATATCCCAACAAGATTCGAGTGACCACGAATTAAACTCTGTTGGATGTTCTCTTATACCGACTATTTCATCGGGCAGTAAATCACAATGTATAGAATCAGTATCAGCATAGATAAAACCTCTTTCATTAACACCATGATAATTCTTTTGGGCAGCTCGGATTGTAAACTCTCTTGCGTATGATGTAATCGCAGAACCACAAGGGATGTATCCTGCTTTCTTGTTGCTCTCTTCCTGTCGTATAAAACCTAGTGATTCATCATCTTTCACGTATGCTATCTTGAATGAACTATCTTTAGATGATGCTTGCTTTCCATAAAGATTATTAAGAAAGAGCTTTGCAAGAGTTCGCTGTGCACCCTTGCTTTTCTTCTTAATCTCTGCGTACTTGTTGATATAATTATCATAGATACCTTTCATAGCATAGAACCACACACCGTCTATGATTTCGAAATCATATAAGTCATAGTGTTCTAGCATTAAATAATAATCTGTACACGTAACTACCATTTCTACGATAGCTTCATGCCTATTGTTTCCGCTGTCATAGTAATACGGAAAATATTTATCGTATTTCTTACTGTATACATCACTTGTTTCTAGCATTTCTGTACCACGATAGAGCGGAGACCCTTTTATCTGTATGAATGGTAAGTAACCATCTTTAACCCTAAATCTTGTGCGTATTCGTAGGAAGAAATATCTTGGGTCACCCTGTGGGTCTTTCTTAAGTGCATCCTCATGGATGTAATTACCTTTCCAATAATGTGGTTTCCCTACGGGATAATAATTGCCACTATCAGAGTGCATCATAGATGGGTATAGGCTATTAACATCTGCTGTTGTACCTTTATAGTATATCTTATTTTCTTTTCCTCTTACAAGGTAGCACCATCCACCACGGTAAGACTTGCGAATATAATCACCGAATGTAGGATACTTTGTTATCCCTGTTTCTATCTTGTATATGTCTGGGAATAGTTGTGCGTAATCTATCTTATCATACCCTTTTTTAAACTCTTCTAGGCAACACAAACCAATAGTTGATTTATCGTGTCCCTGTTCTAACATGATTTCAAGTGCTTCCTTTACTACAAGAACATCATTTGCGATATACTCTCGTTCCTTTTCAGTGATCTCACAACCCGCATATCTGTAGCCAGTATATTCCATATCTAGCTTTTTGTGTTTCGTTGCAAATGATTTTCCGATCACTTCAACTGAAAATGGTAACAGCTTCAAAGAATCACGAAATTCCAGTAACTTATTGTTTGGAAGTTTCTGTGTAATGGAATACCACATACCCTTGTCAGATATACTATAACGGACTTCGTTGGTTTGCATTTCCTTATTCTTTTTCCATGAGTATACACCGTTATCATTGTTGAGTGCCTGTGGATATTTTTTCTGTGCTAATAAATAGTCAAGGATGAAAGCCCCATCAAATTTTAGGTTGTGGAAAAATGCTATAATATTTGTATCTAAAGCACGAAAATATGTAAACATTTCTTCAATACGATGCAATATTGTAACATTCTCTGTGAATAGTTCGACAATGGCAACTGCCCATACTTCTGTATGGTCTTGGTTATCATATACAGTAGTTTCAAAATCACACATGAACATTCTTGTTGTACGTCGACTATTCATAGACGTTATCCTCTATATCCCATGAATACATAGACTCTTGCTCATCATTTAAAGCATCACGCTCTACAACAGATAATGTTCTACCGCTAATAATTTCTCCAATCGCTTCCAATGAAGAAGCAACATTGACGCCTTTTGAATCAGTTAAAACTACTTCCAAGTGTAATTTGATTGCGTCCCAATTATTAGAAAGACGTTCCCCAACAACTATTAGACCATCTTTATTTACAGTACTATGAAATAGCGTTAATAAAGCTGATTGTGCTTCTTCTGACCTTTCAACATTTGCTCTTTTTCTTCTATTACCGTATAATGTTTCTATAGGAACGGGAGTTATTATTCGTACTAAAAAATCATCCACAAAATGCTGAATAGTCATATCTCCAACTTGTGGCTGTTTTAAATGTACTGGATGCTTTAAATCGTGTATGGTTGGTTGTTTGTCTGTAGACCAAAACTCTTTTTCAGCTTTCTTATTGCGTTTCCTTGTCTCTGCGCTACGCTTACCTCTTTCAGATGCTAGTTCTTGTTTGAGTTTCTCAACTGTTGAGATTTCCCCTGTTGCTGTTGAATAGGCTTCCTGTTTTGAAAGATTCTTTATATCTGCTTTTAACTGTCTTGTTATCTTTCCTAAGTCTCTTCCTTGGATGCCAAATTTACGCAACTGGGTTTCTGTTTGGTATACGTTCGCGCCACGGAGTTCAATATTCTGTTTTCTTAATGCTGATACTTTACGCTGATATTGCTTATAGTATTGACTATACTTTGATTTGCTTTTTTTCAATTTTATCACACCTCTCACATTTTATTATGTTTCACACTATCTTGATGTTTCACGTGAAACATTTTAGATTAAAAAAGAGGGTAGGCGTTCTACCCACCCCTTATTATATATTTTTAGGAAAGAAAATTATTTGCTATGAAAAATACTTTACTTATTTTACAGAGTTGACGTCAAGACCGCAGTCAACAAATGGTCTACCTGCTTTTGTTTCTCCGCTACGTTTCACAATTGCATACGGTTTACCATGCATCAGTTCATGGATTGACTTTAAGGAACTCTTGAAAGTTGCGGACTGTGTTGAAAATACCTTTCCGTCAACTGTGATGATTGAAAGAAGCTCTGTCTCTGTTCCGTCATTCTTTATATCCTTGTACTCAAGGTAAGCATCTACTGGAATTGTTGTTCCGTCTGCTACATCTTTCATTGATGTAATTCCTGCATCCATTGTCATAAGATACTGCTCTACCTCTGTTAACTCTCTACTTGCTTTTGTGATTGTAATTTTACTCATTGTTATTTTCTCCTTTTTTCTTTTACTTATTCTTCTACTTCATCTGTGTCTTCTTTTTTACCTCTCGGCGGTAATACCTCTGCCATTTCAATGAACTTCTGTTCATCCATTCCGTACAGTGTCTCAATCACTTCTGTTGAAACTACTGATACTGGTTTGAGTGTTTCTGTCTCTACTACTTTAGTAACCGCTTTCACCAGCTTCTTATCATCTGTGTAAGTACCTGCGATTGTTACCTCGTAGTTGTTAACCTTAGCTGTCTCTGTGTCTACACACATAACGATAACTTTAGTTGAAGAGATTGTTCTTGTTACTTTTCTTGCTCTTGCCATTTTGCCTTTCACCTCTTTTCATTTTGTTTGTGCTTGCTAGACTGCTGAATGAGCGACTTCTTATGAAGTCAAATCAGATAAAAGGAATCGAACCTTTACACGTTGCCACCGATTTTTTCGCCTGCTTGGGTGTCGGAATATCTGTTATTTTTTGTGAGTGGACGGTGCTGTGAACACCGCCCGTATGGTGTGGTATGTAAGTTGTAAAAAATATTTATCTTCCTTACATTATTAAGTATATCAGATGTTACTTTAAATGTCAAGTAGTTTTTTAAGTTTTTTCTAAAATAATACTAAATAATCAAGTGAAGTTGTCTGAATAAAAATATATGTCACAATGCAAATAGCTGTAAGATAGACAACAATATTTTTTAATTTTCTCATTTTTACATGTACCCCCAAAAATGCTATTATTAATTTACGGCGTCGGAACGAAGAAGTTTATTATTACCGCAATATACCAAAATATAGCCAAAAACATTAAAGTTAAACATACAATTGCAATAATTGACTTTATAAAATTTTTTATGATTCTTTTAATTTTTCTAATATCCATGAATATGACTCCTTTATTAATGATTTACTGATTGGTACGTCTACACGCTGATCGTTTGTTATATATGCGATATAGTATTTGCCGTTATCATAGACGTGTTCTTTTACCTTGTAAATGAATGCATAATGTAGATTGGTTATGTAGGTTGTGTTGCACAGTGACAATGCTGTGCCATTCTCCTCTCTCATTATGTCTTTCATGTGTTCGTATTCTTCCACAGTTTTAGGTGTTACTAAGTCCGGGTGGTTGTAAAGTGTTTCGCAGAAGTGGTCTTGGAAACGCTTGCGGACTTGTGCGTGGGTTATCCATTCTGACATTGTTATTCACATCCTTTCTAATATTTCACGTGAAGCATTAATATGTTAAACCATTTATAAAAGAAGCTATTTCGCTTATTCTATACAGAGATTTAAAGTTTGTTACTTCCATTAATTCATCCCATGAATCGCTAAAATCAGCGTTCTTTTTCATAGCGTATAATGATAATGCTTTTATAGAATAATTAGCAATATTAACATTAACACGCCAATTTTCATTATTTTCATTATATTGTCTTAAAGCACTATCAACATGCTTTTTATTATCAGGATCTAGTCCCACCAGTTTTATTGTTTCCCTTATCTTATCTTTTCCAGCTTTCTTATTAATTGCAGCCAGAAATTTCAAATTATTATATGCACTGTAATTCCCCAAAAAACCAGGATTTTCTATAATTGCACCAATATTATCCAATGCTTTGCTATTCCTGTCCACTTTAATACCATTAATTAATATTTCACCGGAAGATGGTGTTACAAATCCACATATACACTTCATAAGCATTGTCTTTCCAGAACCATTTCTTCCAACCAATCCATGTATCTTTCCCTTTTCAAATGATACTGTAACATCATTAAGGACAATATTAGTACCATACTTCTTTGTGACATTTTTAATATCTATTATATAATCATTATTGCTCATTATATACTACGACCTCCCTCCTGTTACCAGCTGCTACAGCTATAATTCCAAAAATAACAATCATTAATATATACATACACAAAACATAAGTTATTGTTGGATATTGTGTTCTTCCGCCCACATCGATACAACCGATATAATTCCATGATAGTGGTGAAAACTTACACCAGTATGGCTTTCCCTCAACAACTGCATTTAATAATATCAAAAATCCCGTTACAATAATGCTGATTCCTTTAGACTTAGTTAAAATATTAATTGCATATATTAACATTCCTATAAATATAAAACTTAACCACATAAGTATAAATTTTTCAAAACTGTCCACTTTATTTACCACCAGAACCACCGGCT
>ENA-UEOR01000853-UEOR01000853.1-human-gut-metagenome-genome-assembly--contig:-NODE-853-length-18702-cov-6.565852_pt1 | contig 18702 bp, 13 predicted proteins | sample MGYA00242887_ERZ507890 | MGnify/ENA primary metagenome ERZ507890 (study PRJEB26167, sample SAMN06115431) | human gut metagenome | host: Homo sapiens | place: China:Guizhou | collected 2014-10-21...
CCACCATCCGGCTGTAGCGGTCGCTTTTCAGCTGCTTATTAGCAGTGTCCAGCTGGGAGAAAATATCGTCCAGGGATGCTTCGTTCATGTCATCCAGAGAAATATTATGGGAATCCAGCTGGTCTTTCAGGAACATCAGCATATCGAACAGGGGAACGTCGTACTTATCCAGCCCCTGTACGAATTCTCCGTATTGGTCGTTCTCAATGGCGTAGGCGGAATAGAGAAGCTGCGCTACCTCGTAATCCATGCCCACCAGCTCGGAAAGCTCTCTGGGGTTCAGGCTGTCCGTCAGGGTGTAGCCGTCCATAGCCTCGATGTTGGCAAGGCCCATGGTGCTTTTGACCTCCGGGCAGGCGTCCAGTTCCTTAAGAATTTTCGCTTCCGCGTCGTAGTTTCCGCTGGGAACCACCAGCGCGACCATGTTGTTTGTGCCGAAGGTGTGCTGGATTTTAAAGTAAGCCGCCTGACGTTCGTTCATATTCGTGGTCTCGATGTTGTTATAGCTGTAAACAAAGGGGCAGCGGTTGGACAGGATGAATGCCCCGACCAGAAGAATGGCAAACAGCGGCGGCACAACGCGCCGGGTCTTCACCGCAAACTTGCCGATAGGCGTGATGTTTGGCAGTAGCTTTTTGTGGCGGGGGCGGTCCATCAGCGGGCTGAACAGCATCAGAAGTCCCGGCATCAGGGTGAATACGGAAAGCAAACTGAACAGAATGGCCTTGACCAGAACCAGCGCCATGTCCAGACCGATTTTGAATTCCATGAAGCCCAGCGCCGCAAGGCCGGACACCGTGGTCAGGGACGAGGCGCTGATCTCCGGGATGGCCTTGCTCAGGGCGGTGATGCAGGCGTCCCGGGCGGTGCGGGTCTCCCGCTCGTCGGTGAAGCGGTGGCACAGGATGATGGCGTAGTCAATGGCCAGTGCCAGCTGCAGAATAACGGTAACGGAGTTGGAGATAAAGGAAATGGTGCCACACAGGAAGTTGGTGCCCATATTCAGCAAAGCCGCCGCGCCAAAGGTCATAATCAGAACCGGAACCTCAGCATAGGAACGGGACGTAAGGGTAAGCACCAGCACGATGACGATGGCCGCCAGTACCAGAATGACGCTCATCTCGCTTTGCAGGTCTGCGGAGGTATCCACGCCGACTTCGGTATCAATATAGGTATCGTACCCGGCCAGCATATCCCGGATGGTATGCAGCGCATGGACGCTGATATCGTCCGTTGTGGTACCGTCAAACGTTACGCTGAACAGCGCCGAAGCGGATTTGTAGTGGTCCGTGGTATCATCAAAATCCACGCTGGTAACGCCATCAACGCTTTCCAGGTCACTGCAGATATTCTCGGCGGTTTCATATGTAACATTGGAAACCATCACGCGGGCTTTATCTCTACTCACGGTGCCCGTAAAGGTTTGGCCGATACGGCTCTGAAAACGGCAGATGCCGGTTACCTGACCCGTCGTTTGGTGGATGTTGCCAACGATATTACAATCACAGAAGAGGATTGTGGTACGTTGAGAGGGGTTACTATCGCTGCTATCAAAAATAACGAAGAAGTAGTCGCTTCGTTGTATGAAAGAATCCTGGGACGTGTGTCTGTACACGATATTTACCATCCTCACACCGGTGAGTTATTGGTGAAATCAGGAGATGAAATCACTGAAGAGATTGCCGAAGCCATCGAGAAATCACCGATCGAACGTGTAGAAGTACGTTCTGTACTGACTTGCGAAGCGAAGAAAGGGGTATGTTCGAAATGCTACGGACGTAACCTGGCTACCGGTAAGCTGGTACAGATGGGTGAAGCTGTCGGTACCATTGCTGCACAGTCTATCGGTGAACCGGGTACACAGCTGACCTTGCGTACATTCCACGTGGGTGGTACGGCAGGTAACATCTCGACCGAGAACTCTCTGAAAGCGAAATATGACGGTATCATAGAATTCGAGGAATTGCGTTCAGTAGAATATACACAGGACAACGGTCAGAAATGTGATGTCGTTGTCGGCCGTTTGACTGAATTGCGGATTATCGATAAGAATACCAACATTATCCTGATTACGCATAATATTCCTTACGGTGCGAAACTGTTTGTGAAAGACGGTCAGGAAATTAAGAAGAATGATCTGCTTTGCGAATGGGACCCGTTCAATGCATTGATCATTACTGAATTCAGTGGTAAGATCGGTTCTGAAAATCTGATCGAAGGAGAGACTTACAAAGAAGAATCGGATGAAACGACCGGTTTCCGTGAAAAAGTAATCACCGAGTTCCGTGATAAGACCAAAGCACCTGCTTTGACCATTGAAGACAAAAACGGGAATATCGTCAAGAGTTATAACTTGCCGGTAGGGGCTCATATCGTAGTGAAAGAAGGAGACGAAGTAACGGCCGGTAGTACGATCGTGAAGATCCCGAGAGCTGTCGGTAAGGCAGGCGATATCACGGGAGGTCTTCCTCGTGTAACCGAATTGTTCGAGGCTCGTAACCCGTCGAATCCGGCAGTCGTTTCTGAAATCGACGGAGAGGTGACTTACGGTAAGATCAAACGGGGTAACCGCGAAATTATCGTAACTTCTAAAGCCGGCGAGGTGAAGAAATACCTGGTTTCTCTGTCAAAACAGATCCTGGTACAGGAAAATGACTATGTACGTGCCGGTACGCCGTTGTCCGACGGAGCGATCACTCCGACCGATATTCTGAATATTCAGGGACCGATTGCCGTTCAGGAATATATTGTGAATGAAGTTCAGGATGTATACCGGATGCAGGGTGTGAAGATCAACGATAAACATTTCGAGATCATTGTACACCAGATGATGCGTAAGGTATTGATTCAGGATTCCGGAGATACCCGCTTCCTGGAGAATCAGATCGTGGATAAGAGCGAGTTTATGGAGGAAAATGACGAGATGTTCGGTAAGAAGGTGGTGATGGAACCCGGAGACTCCGATCGCGTGAAAGCCGGCCAGATTATTTCTGCCCGTACACTCCGTGATATCAATTCTCAGTTGAAACGCCGGGATTTAAGAGTTGTCGAAGCCCGCGATGCTGTACCTGCAACTTCGGCTCAGGTATTGCAAGGAATCACCCGCGCTGCTTTGCAGACTTCCAGCTTTATCTCTGCCGCTTCTTTCCAGGAAACGACAAAAGTATTGAACGAAGCTGCCATCTACGGTAAGGTGGATCCGTTGGAAGGCTTGAAAGAAAACGTGATCTGCGGTCACTTGATTCCGGTGGGTACCGGTATGAAAGAACTCCGGGGATTGGTCGTTGGATCGAAAGAGGAAATGGAGAAAATGCAGGGTAACAAGTAACTGGAGTAAGAGCAAAACGATCGGTTGCTTTTGTAATATAATCCGATGCGGTATCAAATTTATTTGAATACTGCATCGGATTTTGTTTGATTTCTGTGAAGCGAATGTTGATTCATTGATAGTTGATTATTGGGGAAAATATCGTTTGGGGATAGTGTTTCAAAAAGTGTGTGTGTGTTATTTTTGAGTATGATGTTTTTACTGGCTCCGGCAGGTAAGGTACAGCGTAAGATTTAGGATGAGACGGAACAGGAAAAGCAGGAACGGATGGTTTGGTGGACACGCGACCGTTTCGGTAGGTTTATCCATTGAGGATTGTACACCTTGCCTGCCAGATATGGGTGGGTGATGCGCTATGAGAAGATTCTGGTGGAAGATTCTGAAAAGTATTTCGACTTGTTCGATCCGGATTTGTATAATCCGCGTGAGTGGGCAAAGATGGCGAAGGCTGCGGGTATGAAGTATGCGGTGATCACCACCAAGCACCACGAAGGTTTTTGTCTGTTCAAAACTGATTATACGGACTATCAGGCCCTGAACCCTCCCTTGTGCCGCAAGGATTTGATCAGGGAGTGGGTGGAGACTTTCCGGGCGGAAGGACTGAAGGTGGGGTTTTATTACAGTCTGCCGGATTGGCACCATCCGGACTTTGAGATTGACCGGATTCATCCGCAGGTACCTAAAGATCCGATCGGAATTGCGGTTCGGTAAGGCCAATGCAAGTGTGACCCACAAGGATGAACTGGACGAAAAGGATATTCTTTTGGTGTTACCGGATGTCGGGCCCGATGTTGAAATTCCGGTGATAGAGCTGATATCGAATTGATAAAAAGACTTTCTGTCCCGATTCCGGGACAGAAAGAAAAAATGCCTGCAGTTATTCAAGCCTGTCCTTTCGGTTCCAGATCGATAGGAAATCCTGTCGGTTGCTGGTTTTCCGAAGCAAGGCGTATCGTACCGTTATCCTGTTCATATTTCCAGATATTGTCCTGTAAAGCCAACATCAGGCGTTTGGCATTTTCGGGAGTCAGAATAATCCGGCTTTTTACTTCCGGTTTCGTTACTCCGGGCATCAAACGGATAAAGTCGATAATAAACTCCGAAGTTGAATGTGCTATGATCGTCAGATTTGCATAAGTGCCTTGGGCCACCTCGTGGCTCAGATCGATTTCCAGTTGGGTCTGTTTTTGTTCGTCCATTGTTTATTAAATTGATAATCAGAGTGCTTTGATTTGTGATATTTCTATCTGAACAAATATATACTATTTTATATAATGAACGTAAAATTTTTTCCGGATTCTGATTTGAAAAAGTGAAATAAAGGCAAGATGGTAATTACCGGCCGATTTTGTGTTATCTTTGCCGGAGCATTACGAATAGAGCGTGATGTAAGTGATTGTTGTAAATAATAAAAAACAGAGAAAAATGACTGCGAATTGGTTTGAAGCGAAGGTGAAGTACATGAAGGTGAACGAGGATGGGCGTGAAAAAAAAGTAAATGAAGCTTACCTGTTGGATGCGATGTCGTATACGGAAGCAGAGAGCAGGATTATGCATGAGATGGAATCGGTGATTTCGGGAGATTATTATATCAGTAGTCTGAAAAAATCGAATATTACGGAACTGGTTCCTTCGGAAGATGAAAATGACGACCGTTGGTATAAGGCGAAGGTAAATATCATCGATGCCGATGAAGTGAGCGGAAAAGAAAAATCCACCGGTCAGTATTATCTGGTGGCAGCCTCGAATATTAACAAAGCTTTGGAGAATCTGGAGAAAAGTCTGGCTTCTTTTGTGGTCCCTTATGAGATTGCCAGTCTCACGGATACTCAGTTTATGGATGTATTTCCTTATTTTTCCGATGAAGAAGAACAGATTCCGGAAAATCTGAAGCCGTTGACCGAGGAAAAAACGGAAGAGGAAATTTAGGCTATAATAGAAACGTAGGTTTATTTTTTCTTTCTATTCCGATTCCGGGTTTTATCCCGTCAGACCGGTTCGCCTGGACCGGTCCGTTAAGGCTTTCCTTCACTGACCGGCGGAACTCCTCACTCCGCAAAAAACTTTACGTTACGTTTCCGTCAAACACTACCGGTCGGGCGTTCGGAAAACCTAACCGGACCCTCGTTCCTGCTCCAATGGTCTTCCGGCATAAAACCCTTCATCTCACGGCAGAGCTAACCGGCAAAGAAAATACAACCAGAAATTTGCAGCAGCAGGAAGCCGGACCGTCCGGATTATTTCCAGAGCGAATAAGCTTTCTTAAATCAAGACCAATCTGCAATTCAGTGATAACGTTAGTCGGAGGTGATCGGGATTGGAGACCATTGGAGCTCTGGCGAGTGTCGTCTTACTTTTTCTGAACGCCCGACCGGTGGTGTCTGACGAACGTAGTGAGGAGTTCCGCCGGTCAGTGATAGAAAAAGCCAGACGACCGACAGAAGCGACCGGGTCACCAATTCCGATCACCGAAGACGAATAAGTAACGAACTACCTTTATAAGTGTAAATATGTATATAACTGCCAAAATGCAAACGAAACTCTTTTTATTACAACATCAACAACTATTATCTACTGATACACAAACGTTTCCATTTGTATAAAATTATACATTTTGAACTTTCTATGTAAAAAACAGAAAAAACATTTGGAATTAAAAAAAATTCGTCGCTATCTTTGTTGCATAAAAATGATAAAAACATGAAGCGTTTATCCCTACATCTCCTGAATATTATTATTCTCGTGGTCCTTAGCCACGGAACGGAGAGGGGTATATAAACGAAAATCGAACCGAAATATAAATTGATCATATGCCTTTCTCCCAAACGAGAAAGGCTTTTTTTTAACAGACAGAAAAATGAACAAAACAATGTATCGCCATATTATCGTCATTAACATTCTACTCGTGGTCCTGCAAAGATAACGAGAGAAGGGTGACGCGTATATACACACTATTTGTAGAAGCCTTTCTCTCGCCGGGAGAAAGGCTTCTTCGCATTTAAGAACTTACTGCACAAAATAAAAGAAAATGAGAAATAACCTTAGAAGCGCTGTTACAATGACAGGCCGTCGGATGGCCGGAGCCAGAAGTTTGTGGAGAGCCAATGGTATGAAAGACGAACAATTCGGGATGCCCGTCATCGGCATCGTCAACTCGTTCACCCAGTTTGTACCGGGTCATACCCACCTGCACGAAATCGGACAATACGTAAAGACCTTAATAGAAGAACGCGGATGCTTCGCAGCCGAATTCAACACCATAGCCATCGACGACGGAATCGCCATGGGCCACGACGGGATGTTATACTCGCTTCCTTCGCGGGAAATCATCGCCGACAGTGTGGAATACATGGCCAACGCCCATCAGGTAGACGCTTTGTTTTGTATCAGTAATTGTGACAAAATCACACCGGGCATGCTGATGGCTGCTATGCGTCTGAATATTCCGACGATTTTTGTATCCGGAGGCCCGATGGAAGCCGGTAATTTCGACGGCAAGGGAATAGATCTGATCGACGCCATGGTCATGAGTGCAGACAGCCGTTGCAGCGATGCAGATATCGAGAAAATCGAGCGTTGGGCCTGCCCCGGATGCGGTTCATGTTCGGGCATGTTTACAGCCAACTCCATGAACTGTCTCAACGAAGCGTTGGGATTGGCGCTTCCCGGCAACGGTACCATTGTAGCCACCCACACTAACCGGCGGCGTTTGTTTGAAAAAGCTGCTTCATTAATCGTACAAATGGCCGGACGGTATTATTTCGAAGGGGACGATTCGGTATTACCCCGTAACATAGCGACCAAAGCCGCTTTCGGGAATGCCATGTCACTGGACATCGCCATGGGAGGATCGACCAATACCGTACTCCACCTGCTGGCCATCGCCCACGAAGCCGGAGTAGACTTCACCATGCAGGATATCGACCGCCTGTCGAGAAAAGTACCGGTACTATGCAAGGTCGCTCCCAACTCTCACTTTCACATCCAGGATGTAAACCGGGCAGGAGGTATCCTGTCTATCCTCGGGGAATTGGCGGAAGCCGGTTTGATCGATACCACGGTCAACCGTGTCGGATACAAAAATCTGGCAGAATGCCTCTCGAAATACAACCTGAAAAGCCCGAAGCTCACTCAAAAGGCGCAAAAATTCTATCTCAGTGCACCCGGCGGCAAATTCAGCCGGGAACTGGGTTCTCAAAGTAAAACCTATGCCCGCTTCGATACCGACCGTCGGATGGGATGTATCCGGGATGTAGACCATGCTTATTTCAAAGACGGGGGACTGGCTGTCCTGACCGGGAACATCGCCCGCAACGGATGTATCGTAAAAACAGCCGGAGTAGATGAATCACTGTTCGTATTCCGGGGACGTGCCAAAGTATTCGAATCGCAGGAACAAGCCATGAACGGTATTCTGAACGATGAAGTAAAAGCCGGAGATGTCGTCGTCATCCGTTATGAAGGGCCTAAAGGCGGACCGGGCATGCAAGAAATGCTTTACCCCACTTCTTATCTGAAATCCAAACATCTGGACAAAGCCTGTGCCCTGATCACCGACGGACGATTTTCAGGAGGGACTTCGGGTTTATCCATCGGTCACATCTCACCTGAAGCAGCTGCCGGAGGAGCTTTAGCCATCGTCCGGGACGGCGATCTGATCGAAATAGACATTCCGGCACGGACCATCAACCTGTTACTGAGTGATCCCGATATTGCCGCCCGGTTAGCCGCTCAAAAAAACTTCGAACCGGCCGGACGCAAACGTACGGTACCCAAATCCCTGCAGGCTTACGCCCGGTTCGTCAGTTCAGCCGACCAGGGTGCCGTCCGCATTCTATAACCCATAAGTTTTTACTTTTTATCTCTTTTTTCGTATGAACACTACTACACAATCTATCTATATGGAAAAGCAAGCAACAAAGACAACTTGTTTTTCGGGCTCGAAAGCGGTAATCGAAATCCTTCTACGTGAAGGAGTGGATACCGTCTTCGGGTATCCCGGAGGAACAATCATGCCGGTATACGATGCGTTATACGACTATCGGGACCGTCTCAACCACATCCTCGTACGTCATGAACAGGGGGCATTACATGCCGCCCAGGGCTATGCCCGGGTAAGCGGACGTCCCGGTGTCTGTATCGTCACTTCGGGTCCCGGAGCTACCAATACGGTAACAGGCCTTGCCGACGCGATGATGGATTCGACTCCTGTCGTTCTGATCAGCGGACAGGTAGGTTCCGGTTTCCTGGGCACCGATGCTTTTCAGGAAACCAACTTCGTAGGGATCACCCAGGCTGTAACCAAATGGAACTGCCAGGTACGGCATGCCGCCGATATCCCTGCAGCCATCGCCAAGGCATTCTATATCGCCCGCACGGGACGTCCCGGACCCGTCGTGGTAGATATCACCAAAGATGCCCAGCAAGAAATGGCCGAATATCATTATGAAAAGGTCAGCTTCATCCGGAGTTATTGCCCATCTCCGGCCATCGATAAAGAAAAAATTGCAGAAGCGGCCAAATTGATCAATCTGTCCCGTAAACCGTTGGCTTTAATCGGCCAGGGCGTCATCCTCGGCGGGGCAGAAAAAGAACTACGTGTTTTCCTGGAAAAAAGCGGTATCCCTGCAGCTTCCACTTTATTGGGACTGTCGGCCATTCCTTCCGATCATCCCCAATTCGTCGGTATGTTGGGTATGCATGGGAATTATGCCCCCAATATAAAAAACAAAGAATGCGATTTACTGATCGCAATAGGCATGCGTTTCGACGACCGGGTAACCGGAAATCCCGAACAATTCGGCATCAACGCCAAGATCATCCACCTGGAAATCGATCCTGCCGAAGTGAATAAAATCATATATGCCGACGTACCTGTCCTGGGAAATGTCAAAGAGACTTTACCCGCCCTGACAGAATTAGTGGTCCCCAACCGGCATACCGACTGGATAGCGGAATTCAAAGCCTGTTACAACATCGAATATCAGGAAATCATAGAACCGGCGCTCTACCCCACGAGCAAGCAAATCCGTATGGGAGAAGTAGTCGACCTGGTATCGAAAGCCTATCACCACGACGCGATTCTGGTCACCGATGTCGGGCAACAGCAGATGGTAGCTTCCCGTTATTTCCGCTTCAAACATACGCGGAGTATCGTCACTTCGGGTGGATTAGGCACCATGGGATTCGGTCTTCCGGCAGCTATCGGAGCAAAAATCGGAGCCCCCCAAAGAGAGGTTTGCCTGTTTGTCGGTGACGGTGGTTTTCAAATGAACCTGCAGGAACTCGGTACCATCTTTCAATCCCGGGTACCGGTGAAGATTATCCTGCTGAACAATAGCTTTCTGGGTATGGTGCGCCAATGGCAGGAGCTCTTTTTCGACAAGCGGTACTCATTTACCGAAATGACTAACCCTGACTTCGGGGCAATCGCCCAAGGAAACGGTATCGCCTACCGGTGCGTGGAAAAACGGGACGAACTGGAAACAGCCATCCATGCCATGAAGGAACATCCCGGAGCCTTTCTGCTGGAGGTTCGGGTTGAACCGGAAGAGAATGTGTTTCCGATGGTTCCTGCCGGTGCAGCTGTGGGGGATGTGAGATTGGAATAAGGGAAAAGGTTGAAAGCTAAAGGCTATAGGCTGGAGACCAGAAGGCAGAGGGGGAGAAAAGGAAAAAAGGAAGAGAAAAAGAGATTATCGATAATAATAAAATAGAAAAATGATGCGATGAATAAAGAATATATCATAACGGTCTTTTCAGAAAACAAAGTAGGATTACTGAGCCAGATCACGACGGTATTCACTTGCCGGGATATCAATATCGAAAGCCTGACGACTTCGGAATCGTCTATCCCGGGCATTCACAAATTTACCATAGTCGTCATCACCGGTCCCGAAAAGATAGAGAAACTGGTCAAACAGATCGAAAAGAAAATCGATGTACTGAAAGCCTTTGTTTTCACCCCGGATGAAGTGGTACAACAGGAAATCGCACTTTACAAAGTCACCCGGAGCAACAGTGTCGAAAAATTGGTACGCGACCACCATGTACGGATACTGGAAATCTGTGACGATTATATCGTACTGGAAAAGACCGGACACAAAGAGGATACCCAGTCTCTGTTCGAATTACTACAACCCCATGGAGTACAGCAATTCGTCCGGTCGGGCCAAATCGCGATCATCAAATCAAAACGCGAACTATTGAATGAATATTTACAGAAACGGGAAAATACGACGAAAGCGTAAACAACCCGGATCAAGGACAAAATAACACTAACAATTAAATCATTATTATTATGGCACAAATTAATTTCGGAGGAGTAAAAGAAAACGTAGTAACCAGAGAAGAATTTCCATTGGCAAAAGCGCTCGAGGTATTGAAAAACGAAACCATTGCTGTTATAGGATACGGTGTACAAGGTCCCGGTCAGGCCCTGAACCTGAAAGACAACGGTTTCAACGTAATCGTAGGTCAGCGCCGGGGAAGTAAAACCTGGGATAAAGCCGTAGCCGACGGCTGGATACCCGGCGAAACCCTGTTCGACATCGAAGAAGCCGCCCGGAGAGGAACGATCATACAATATTTACTATCGGATGCAGGTCAGATCGCCGTATGGCCGACTATTCAAAAACACCTGACTCCCGGCAAAGCCCTCTATTTCTCACATGGTTTCGGCATCACCTATAAAGATCGCACAGGCATCATCCCGCCGGCCGATGTCGATGTCATCCTGATCGCTCCGAAAGGCTCGGGTACTTCATTGCGGAGAATGTTCTTACAGGGACGGGGATTAAATTCCAGTTATGCCATCTTCCAGGATGCCACCGGCAAAGCTTGGGACCGGGTTATCGCTTTAGGAATCGGAGTAGGCTCGGGTTATCTGTTCGAGACCACCTTTCAGCGGGAAGTATATTCCGACCTGACAGGAGAACGGGGTACTCTGATGGGAGCGATCCAGGGCATTTTTGCAGCCCAGTACGACACTTTACGCGAACACGGCCACACCCCTTCGGAAGCCTTCAACGAAACCGTCGAGGAACTGACCCAAAGTCTGATGCCTTTAATTGCAGAAAACGGTATGGACTGGATGTATGCCAACTGCTCGACGACAGCACAACGGGGAGCACTCGATTGGTGGAAGAAATTCCGGGATGCCGCCAAACCGGTATTCGACGAATTGTACGGCCAGGTATCTTGTGGCAACGAAGCCCAACGTTCGATCGATTCCAACAGCCGGCCCGACTATCGTGAAAAACTGGAAAAAGAACTTCAGACCATGCGCGAATCCGAGATGTGGCAAGCCGGTGCCGTCGTTCGGAAACTGAGACCGGAAAACAATTAAAGCGAAAAGGCTAGAAGCAAAAAGCTAGAAGCGAAAAGTAAAAAGTGAAAGGAGATCGGCGAAAAAGCAAAAGATGAAAAGCGCCCCAATAACCTTCACTAATCCCTTTCCCTTTTTTACCTACTCCCGCTTCCACCTTATAACTTATAGCTTTTAGCCTAATAGCCTTTTCGCCTCTAACCTTTTACCTCATCACCTCATGCGTGAAAAAGTATATATATTCGATACCACCCTTCGGGATGCAGAGCAAGTTCCGGGGTGTCAGCTGAATACAATCGAAAAGATAGAAGTTGCCAGGCAGCTCGAGAAACTGGGTGTAGACATCATCGAAGCCGGTTTCCCCATCTCGAGTCCCGGGGATTTCAATTCCGTTGTAGAGATTTCTAAAGCAGTAACCGTTCCAACCATCTGTGCTCTGACCCGGGCTGTAAAAAAAGACATCGAAGTGGCTGCCGAAGCATTGAAATTTGCCAAACGGGGACGTATCCATACCGGAATCGGTACCTCCTGGTATCATATCCACGAAAAATTGAATTCCACTCCCGACGAAATCGTCGGGAGAGCGGTAGAGGCCGTAAAATATGCCCGTCGATTTGTCGATGATGTCGAATTTTACGCCGAAGATGCAGGCCGTACAGAAGAAGAATACCTGGCCCGGGTAGTAGAAGCAGTGATCAAAGCCGGTGCCACCGTCGTCAATATCCCCGACACCACGGGGTATTGTCTGCCGAACGAGTACGGAGCAAAGATCGCCTATCTGATGAATCATGTCCCCAACATCGACAAAGCCATTATTTCCACTCATTGCCACAACGATCTGGGCATGGCCACTGCCAACACTTTAGCCGCCGTACAAAACGGAGCACGGCAGGTCGAAGTGACGATCAACGGCCTCGGCGAACGGGCCGGTAACACCGCCCTCGAAGAAATCGTGATGGCGATTGCCTGTCACAAAAATCTGGATTTCAATATCGGTATCAACACCAGGCAAATCATCGCTACCAGCCAGCTGGTATCCAGTTTGATGCGGGTGCCGGTACAACCCAACAAAGCCATCGTCGGCCGTAATGCTTTCGCCCATTCGTCGGGCATCCACCAGGACGGTGTACTGAAAAGCCGGGAGACCTATGAAATCATCGCCCCGGAAGACGTAGGGGTCGATCAGTCCAGTATCGTCCTCACCGCCCGTAGTGGCCGTGCAGCACTGAAACATCATTTGAAAGCCATCGGTTATACTCCCGACAATGACGAACTCGACACCATCGCCGGAGGTTCATGTGTGCTCTATATCGACCGGCAATACATTCACGAAGTAACGAGTCCACAAGCTTTCGAAGGGCTTCATTCGCGCGGCGCGAAAGTATTCCGTCCGGCTCAGGTCACAGCCAGCCCCGATCACAATATACCCACACAAAATCAACATCTGCCGGTACAGGATCTGCAATCCGCCCGGCAACTGTCGATGCTCGAAAATAACTGTACCGAACACGGTATCACGATTTTCAAAGTCGGTACCCCCAAAAACGGAATTATCCATGTGGTGGGTCCCGAAACAGGTCTGACCCAACCGGGAATGACCATCGTCTGTGGAGACAGCCATACTTCCACCCACGGAGCTATGGGCTGCGTGGCGTTCGGCATCGGAACCAGCGAGGTAGAAATGGTATTAGCCTCCCAATGTGTATTGCAATCCAAACCCAAGACCATGCGGATCAATGTCGAAGGACAATTGAATCCCGGAGTTTGTTCGAAAGATATCATTTTATATCTCATTTCGAAACTAGGTACCGGCGGCGGCACCGGACATTTCATCGAATTTGCCGGATCGGCTATCCGCTCGCTATCGATGGAAGCCCGGATGACGATCTGTAATATGAGCATCGAAATGGGAGCCCGCGGCGGGATGATCGCTCCGGACGAAACGACCTTTGCCTACCTGAAAGGCAGGGAATATGCGCCCCAAGGAACCGAATGGGACAAATCCGTCACACAATGGAAGCAGCTATACAGTGATCCCGACGCCGTCTTCGACAAAGAAGTCACATTCGATGCTGCCGACATCTACCCTATGATCACCTACGGCACCAACCCCGGCATGGGAATCGCCCTCACCCACTCTATCCCTGAAGTCTCCGAAATCGAAGAGACTTCCCTGCCTTCCTTCTTAAAAGCTCTGGAATACATGGACTTCAAACCGGGCGAAAAGCTACCGGGCAAACCGGTCGACTATGTTTTTGTCGGCAGTTGTACCAATGGACGGATCGAAGATCTGCGGGTATTCGCCGACTATGTGAAAGGCAAGCAAAAAGCAGCAGGCGTGACAGCCTGGATCGTTCCGGGCAGCAAACAGGTAGAAAAACAAGCCATCGACGAAGGGATCAGGGATACACTCGAGGCTGCAGGCTTCGAATTGCGGCAACCGGGATGCTCCGCCTGCCTGGCAATGAACGATGACAAAATTCCGGCAGGGAAATATTGTGTCTCCACCTCCAATCGTAATTTTGAAGGCCGGCAAGGACCGGGAGCCCGCACTCTACTGGCAGGCCCACTCGTCGCTGCTGCCTGTGCTATCCACGGCATAATCACCGTCCCCGACTCACTCCAACTCAGCAACCCAGTAACTCAGCAACTCAGCAACTCAACAACTCAGCAACTCAGCAACTCAGCAACTCAACAACTCAACAACTCAGTAACTCAGTAACTCAACAACTCAGTAACTCAACAACTCAGTAACTCTTTTCAACTCATGATAAACCAATTCACAACCCTAACATCCACAGCGATACCACTGAAAATCGAAAATGTAGACACCGACCAGATCATTCCGGCCCGTTTTTTGAAAGCGACCACCCGGGAAGGGTTCGGCAAACAATTGTTTTTCGACTGGCGGTATGATGCTCAGGGAAACCCGAAAACAGATTTCGTCCTGAACTCCCCCGACTATACCGGAGAAATTTTAATTGCAGGGAAAAATTTCGGCTGTGGTTCCAGCCGTGAACATGCGGCCTGGGCCATTTATGGAGCAGGTTTCAAAGTAGTCATTTCCAGTTTTTTCGCCGATATTTTCCGCAACAATGCCCTGAACAACGGATTACTTCCTGTACAGGTGAGCGAATCGTTTCTGGCAAAGCTATTCCAGGTCGTCCGGTCAGCTCCTTCGACCACCGTCAGTATCGATCTGGAACGGCAGACCGTCACCTTGACAGCCACAGGAGAGCAAGAACTTTTCGAAATTTCTCCCTACAAAAAAGAGTGTTTGTTGAAGGGATACGATGATGTCGACTATCTGATGAGCATACACCATAAGATCGAAGCATTTGAAAAGACCCGTTAAAACGATCGGCGAGCCTTCGGTTCTGACAAAGCCAGTGCAAGAGTCGCCTTATGAACCTTACAAACTCATTTCATCATGGATTTAAAAATAGCAGTATTACCCGGTGACGGCATCGGACCGGAAATCATAGAACAGGCCATCAAAGCCATCGATGCCACTTGCAAAAAATACGGTCATACCGTCGGCTATACCTACGGATCAGTAGGGGCAACAGCCATCGACAAGACCGGGAATCCTTATCCGGAAGAAACTCACCGGATTTGTATGCAATCGGATGCCGTATTGTTCGGAGCGATCGGGGATCCCCGTTTCGACAACAATCCCCAAGCCAAAGTCCGTCCGGAACAAGGATTGCTGGAAATGCGCAAAAAATTAGGATTATATGCCAACCTCCGTCCGGTCAGTACTTTCAAATCCCTTGTTCACCGCTCTCCTCTGCGACAAGAACTCGTAGAAGGGGCCGATTTCATCTGTATCCGGGAACTCACCGGCGGCATTTATTTCGGGCAGCCCCAGGGACGTTCGGAAGACGGGCAAACCGCTTTCGACAGTTGTGTATACACCAAAGCCGAAATCAAACGGATTTGCCGATTAGGTTTCGAGTACGCCATGAAGCGCCGCAACAAACTGACAGTTGTCGATAAAGCCAATGTCCTGGCAACCTCCCGGCTATGGCGCGAAACCGTACAAGAGATGGCTCCGGCTTATCCTCAGGTAAATGTCGAATACATGTTTGTCGACAATGCGGCGATGAAACTCATCCAGCAACCCAAACATTTCGATGTCATCGTTACAGAAAACATGTTCGGCGATATCCTCACCGACGAAGCCAGTGTCATCACAGGCTCATTAGGCTTGCTGCCTTCCGCTTCTATCGGTATCCACACCTCGCTGTTCGAACCGATCCACGGTTCCTATCCTCAGGCCGCCGGCAAAAATGTGGCCAATCCTCTGGCAACCATTTTATCCGCCGCTATGATGTTCGAATATGCCTTCAACCTGAAAGCAGCCGGAGCAAGCATCCGCCAGGCAGTCGATCGTTCGGTCGAAGCCGGTATCGTTACCGAAGATATCGCTGAAGACGGACAGGCCTATCCGACCAGCGAAGTAGGCGATTTTATAGCAAAGAACATCGGGTAAATGAAAAAACAGACCAATTAAACCGAACAATATGAGTGATCCTTATTTTCCTTCTTTGAAGGATATCATGACGGCGGAGCATACGCTCAACGACATCCTGGTCCCGACACCCCTCATGAAAAACAGAAATCTATCCGATAAATACGAAGCCAATATCTTTCTGAAACGGGAAGATCTTCAAATGGTGAGATCGTATAAAATCCGGGGAGCTTATAATAAAATCAAATCCCTGACTCCTGAAGAGATGGAGAAAGGAGTGGTTTGTGCCAGTGCCGGCAATCATGCCCAAGGCGTAGCCTTCTCCTGCAGCAAACTCGGTATCCAGGGAAAAATCTATATGCCCGTTACTACTCCCAGGCAAAAGATCAACCAGGTAAAAATGTTCGGGGGTAAATCCATTGAAGTCGTCCTGACGGGAGATACTTTCGATCAGGCCAATACAGCAGCAATCGAAGCCTGTAAAAAAAACGATATGGTATTTATCCCTCCCTTCAACGATCCCCGGATCATCGAGGGGCAGGCAACCGTCGGTTTAGAAATCATTCAGGAAGCCCGGATGAAGCTCGATTATATCTTTGTACCGATCGGTGGTGGCGGACTGGCTTCCGGTATCGGTAGTTTCTATAAGCAAATGAGCCCGAAGACCAAGATCATCGGAGTCGAACCGGCCGGTGCCGCCGGAATGAAAAAATCGTTCGAATGCGGAGAGGTAACCGAACTGAACGAAGTAGATAAATTTGTCGACGGAGCCGCCGTACAACGGGTAGGAGAGCTCACTTACGCTATCTGCAAAAAAGTATTGGACGACATCGTCGTTGTGCCCGAAGGCAAGATTTGTACGACGATCCTGAATCTTTACAACTTCGACGCTATCGTAGTAGAGCCGGCAGGAGCCCTGAGTATGAGTGCTCTCGACTTTTACAAAAATGAAATTAAAGGAAAAAACGTCGTTTGTGTGGTCAGCGGCAGCAACAACGACATCACCCGCATGGAAGACATCAAGGAGCGCTCTTTATTATATGAAGGCCTGAAACATTACTTCGTCGTCCGTTTTCCGCAAAGAGCCGGTGCACTCCAGAGTTTTGTCAGCAACGTCCTGGGCCCCCACGACGACATCACCTATTTCGAATACAAGAAGAAGACAAACCGCGAAAAAGGCCCTGCCCTCATCGGCATCGAGATCCAGCATCCCGAAGATTTCCAGGGCCTGCTGGACCGCATGAAATCCGAAGGTATCCTCTACGAATATCTCAATGACAATCCGAACCTATTCGAATTCCTGATCGGATAATCCGTCGCCGGGTAAGGTGTCCCAAAAGTCTTTTTGAAACCGATCTGATCGGCGAATTCTTTCCCAATCCTATTTCAGAAAAACCGGTTTCATTTCCTTGCTTCCAAAAGAAGTAAAAGAACTGAAGGAATACATCGAAGAATACCACAGCATCCGGGAAGGAGACGGCCGGAACTGGAAAATCAAAAAAAAGAAAATCGAGACAGCAATAAAATGTAAACAAATATACGATTTTTTTAATAAGTCGATACATTTCTTTGGGAATTAAGAAATATTTTCTTATTATTGAAGTCTAAAAACAAACTTATGAAACTGATTTCTACCCTCATTTTTCTATTGTGTGTAACTTTTGCATTTGCAGAATGCTACGACAACCATTTCGACGAATGCCGGATCGAACGGCAAAACGGGAAATACGGTATCGTGATCGACAAACAGCAGGGCATCTACATCAGCGTCGCGCCGAATCCGCGTGCCGAGCTGGAAGAGACGGTGCGTCTGATCCGCCGCATGGTGCGCGAGGAGGGCATGCGTTACCAGGATTTCGCCGTTCTGACCGGAGATCTTTCTGTTTACGGCACGTATGCGCGGGAAATCTTTGAAAAATGTGGTGGTTCTCCTTTAGGAAAGTGAAGTGGTAGGTCTCACGGTGAGACCTACCACTTCAGGTGAATAAATTATCAGGCGCACTTTGCCAGAGCAAGGCGGTCGGTGCGCTCCTCCAGCATCAGCAGGTACGACCCGGACAGCAGCTGTGCGGCGGCAGCGGCTTTCTGCTGGGGTGTCCCAAATGCAACGCAGTCCGTCAGGTGTTCGATGGTCTCGGTCATGTGGAGAGCTTCCACGAACCGCTCGTCCAGCGGCTCCTCCGGGGTGGTGGGCTTGTAGCGCTCTCGCCAGTCGTGCAGCAGGTCGAGATAATCGGTCAGCACCCGCAGGCAGTAGGCGATGTCTGCCCACTGCTCGTCTGTCAGGCCACGCTTGGGCGGCGGCAGAGCGATGGCATTGGCGGGCGGCTTGTCCGGGTCAAGCCCGAAGTCACTTGCGAGCTTCTCGGCGGCTTGCCGGGGGTTCAGGTCGAACAGCTTGGCGGTGAGGTCGATGGCATCTCCGTTGGCTCCACAGCCAAAACAGTAATAATAGGTGTCGTTCAGCTTCATGCTGGGGTCGCTGTCGGAATGGAAGGGACAGCACACCATGCCATGGCGGTCGGGCTCCATGCCGTACATCTCTCCCACCTGCCGAACGGTGATGGCGGACTT
>ENA-UEOR01000855-UEOR01000855.1-human-gut-metagenome-genome-assembly--contig:-NODE-855-length-18701-cov-26.751396_pt1 | contig 18701 bp, 18 predicted proteins | sample MGYA00242887_ERZ507890 | MGnify/ENA primary metagenome ERZ507890 (study PRJEB26167, sample SAMN06115431) | human gut metagenome | host: Homo sapiens | place: China:Guizhou | collected 2014-10-21...
GCTCCGGCTCCCCGTGGTGTGCCTCAGATCGAAGTCACCTTCGATATTGATGCAAACGGCATCGTGAAGGTCAGCGCAAAGGACCTGGGCACCGGCAAGGAGCAGAACATCACCATCACGGCTTCCACTAACATGTCCAAGGACGACATCGACAAGGCCGTCAAGGAAGCAGAGCAGTTCGCAGCAGACGATAAGAAGAAGCGCGAAGAGGTCGATATCCGCAACGGTGCCGACCAGATGGTCTTCCAGACCGAGAAGATGCTGAAGGAGAACGGCGACAAGATGCCCGCAGACGTCAAGAGCGAGGCTGAGGCAAAGCTGGCCGACCTGAAGACTGCGGTGCAGTCCGGCTCCATCGACGACATCAAGGCAAAGCAGGAAGCTCTGAGCCATGTCTTCGAGAAGATGTATCAGGCAGCTGCTGCCGCACAGCAGGCCGCAGGCGCACAGCCGGGCCCCGATGCCGGTGCAGCCAACCAGCAGAAGCCCAATGACGACGGCGTCGTCGATGCAGACTTCAAGGAAGTCTAAGTTTTGATACAGGCAGCACATGTCCGGCCAAACCGGCGGATGTGCGCTGAGATATAAGCAAAAGCCGCTCCGGTTTTGCCGGAGCGGCCTTTGTGGGTTAAACCTCTCAGTCTCGCTGACACTCGCCAGCTCCCCAGCCGGGGGAGCCCTTGGCAGGTCGGCCAGCATTGCGCAGATTGCTGGATGTTTCCCGCTGTGGGAAACGGGAGCGCGCTGCTGTCAGGGGGAGGTTGCTACGATACGAGAGGTGAGTGGATATGGCACAGGAAAAGCGTGATTACTACGAAGTGCTGGGGGTATCCAAATCGGCCACGGATGCGGAGATCAAAAAGGCCTACCGCAAGCTGGCAATGAAGTACCACCCGGACTACAACCCCGGCGACAAGGACGCTGAGGAAAAATTCAAGGAAGTCAACGAAGCCAACGAGGTGCTTTCGGACCCGAAGAAACGCCAGATGTACGACCAGTATGGTTTTGCAGGCGTTGACCCCAGCTACGCAGCCCAGAACGGCGGCGGTGCAGGCGGCTTTGGCGGGTTCGGCGGCGATGGCGTCGATCTGGGCGACATCTTCGGCGATATCTTCGGCGGCGGGTTCGGCGGCTTTGGCGGTGCATCGTCCCGCCAGGCCAACCCCAACGCCCCCCGCAAGGGCCAGGACATCCGTGTCCGGATCACTCTGTCGTTTGACGAGGCCGTCCACGGCTGCAAGAAGAACATCACCATCACCCGCCAGCAGGAGTGCACGGAGTGCCATGGCTCCGGCTGTGCGGCAGGCTCCAGCCCGGAGACCTGCCCCGACTGCGGCGGCCGCGGCTATGTCATCCGCCAGCAGCGCACACCCTTTGGCGTGATGCAGACCCAGCAGCCCTGCTCCCGCTGCGGCGGCAAGGGCAAGCTGGTCAAGAACCCCTGCAAGGTCTGCCACGGTTCCGGCAAGACGGCAACCCGGAAAACGCTGGAGGTGTCCATCCCCATGGGCATCGACGACGATCAGAGCTTTGCACTGCGCGGCATGGGCGATGCCGGTGCCAACGGCGGCCCCGCAGGCGACGTCATCGTGATGGTCACGGTGCGGCCCAGCGAGGTGTTCCAGCGCGATGGCTACGACGTCTGGGTCACGGTGCCCATCACCTACAGCCAGGCCGTCCTCGGCGACGAGATCACGGTGCCGTCCATTGACGGCAAGGTGGAGTACACCGTCCCCGAAGGTACCCAGAGCGGGACCACCTTCCGCCTGCGCGGGAAGGGCATCCAGTATCTGAACGGCCGTGGCCGGGGCGACATGTACGTCAAGTGCGAGGTCGAGATCCCCAAGAAGCTGAACAAGGCCCAGCGCGACGCCCTGAAGAAATTCGAGGGCACCCTGAAAGAAGAAAACTACGAAAAGCGCAAGGGCTTCTTCAAAAAGCTGAAAGACCTGTTCAACTGATCACCAGAAACAGAAAGACCCTCCCGGAAAATTTCCGGGAGGGTCTTTTGTGTCTTCTGAACTCAGCCCATGTAGCTGATGTTCACGTCGATCTGGCCGCCGTAGCCGGGGATGCGGGCGGTGCAGCTGCCCTGCCACATGTTGCAGGCGATGGGGCTGCTGGCGACGTTGTAGTGGGCATTCCAGATGTTGTACTGGGTCAGCCGGCTCATGTCCAGGCGCTTGCGGAACCAGGTGGTGGAGGCGTAGACGCCGGGCTGATAGCCCAGAGCCTTGACCTCTTCGCAGAAGGCGACCGCGCACTTGGTGCGGTCCTCCACGCCCAGACCATCGGCACGGCCGGAGCCGGAACCGGAAGCCTCGGTGTCAAAGTAGATGGGGTAGTCCAGCTGGCGGCCGTTCAGCACATACACGCAGGCCTGCGCTTCCTCGCGGGCTTCGTTCTCATTGACGGCCTGGGTGAAGCAGTAGACGCCCACCCGCAGACCGGCGTTCCGGGCATTGGTGAAATGCTCTTCGAACTTAGGGTCCTGCACCAGCGTGCCGGAACCGTAGCCGCGGTAGCCGATGCGGATGATGACGAACTCGACGCCGGCCTGCTTGGCCTGCTCAAAGTTGATGCTGGACTGGTATTTGGAGACGTCGATGCCGAAGGTGGCGTTCTGCTGGACGCCATTGGCATCAAAGTAATAGAGCTTGTTGTCGATGGAGCGGATGCCGGTGACGGGGTCGGTGGTGTTTTGCTCATAATAATAAGTCTTGCCGTTCACGGTCCGCCAGCCGGAGTAGGTGGGGCGCGGTGCAGGTGTGGAGGGCTTGTCTTCCTCTTTTTTGCCGAACAGCAGGTTCCACAGCCATTTCAGAAAGCCGTTCTCGCTGTCAAGGCACTGGGCGGAGACGCTACTTTCGTCCAGCGTTCCGGCGTCCAGTGCGGCGCGGATCTCTTCCGGCGTCAGCAGGATGGTGCCGTTGGTATCGGAGATCCCGGCGGAAGCGACAGCCTCGCCGTTCTCAGAGGCGGCGGGGGTCTCGGCGGCCTCCGCTTCCAGCGTTTCCACCGGGGCGCTCAGCGGGTCTTCGGCGGCCAGTTCCGCAGTTTCCTGCACGAAGTGGGGGAAGAGGGTGTTTTCGTGGTCGTTCTCCTCGGCAGGACCGGCCATCGGGTCGGCGGCGGGAGTCTCAGCGGACGGCTCCGCAGGGGTCTCGTCCGGCACAGCGGCGGGGGCTTCTTCAACGGGGGCTTCCGCCGCAGGTTCGGTGCTGGAAGCAGGCACCTCAGCCTCCGTCGGGGTCACAGGCACCGCGGCAGAGGAAGCAGGGACCTGTGCCGGTGCGGTCTCCTCCGCAGCCGTGCTGGAAGCAGACGCTTCCACCGTGCTTTCCGAAGCGGCCTCCGTGGAGGTGCTCTTCTCTGGCTGAAGGCTGATAGCGGGGGCCTCCCACTCCACCGCCGCAGGCGCGACGGTCAGACCCGCAGGCTGGGTAGCCAGCAGGATGGTGGTGCCCGCGCCGCCCACGGTCAGAGCCAGCGCCATGACAAAGGCGGCAATGGCCTGTCCCGCATTGCGGCGGGTGTTTTGATCGGATGTATGATCCGGAACCGATGGAAATTTGTGTTTCATGCCGTTTGCTTTTGCCTCCAAATAAGATCGGACGTGCAGCCGCCGTGCGGCCCGCAAAGCCCGGTAGAATCGGGACCGATCCAGAAATCCTGATTTCACTCTTCCAGTATACACCCAACCCCGGTATCCGTCAATCTTCTTTGCGGCGGTGCGAGGGAAAAACAGCGAACGGAAAAGAGAAAAATCGCTCCACAGGCAATACGGTTCAGCCTGCGGAAAAATTGCGTCCAGCGCTTCAAAATTTGGTTCTTTTCACGAAAAAGGCATTTTTCTCTTGCTGTCTTGACAGGTGTATGGTATGATGATGGACATGCAGTCCGGTTACAGAAATGACCGGAAAAGAAAAGAGGAAAATTCTATGGCAAGCTTCAAGGAGTTTTTGAAACGAAAAGATATCGTCATCACCCCGCAGCGCTACCTCATCGAGGCGCTGGGCGCGATGGCACAGGGCCTGTTCGCCAGCCTGCTCATCGGCACCATCATCAAGACGCTGGGCCAGCAGACCGGCCTGGACGTGCTGGTGGACCTGGGCGGCTACGCCACGGCCATGAGCGGCCCGGCCATGGCCTGTGCCATCGGCTGGGCGCTGCACTGCCCGCCACTGGTGCTGTTCAGCCTCATCACGGTGGGCTACTCGGCCAACGCACTGGGCGGGGCCGGCGGCCCGCTGGCCGTCCTCATCATCGCCATCGTCGCGGCGGAGCTGGGCAAGGCCGTGAGCAAGGAGACGAAGATCGACATCCTCGCCACCCCGCTGGTCACGATCTTTGCAGGCGTCGGCCTGTCCATGCTCATCGCAGCGCCCATCGGCGCGGCGGCAAGCCAGGTGGGCACCCTCATCATGTGGGCCACCGAGCAGGCCCCGCTGGTCATGGGCATCCTCGTGTCGGTCATCGTGGGCGTGGCGCTGACGCTGCCCATCTCCTCTGCCGCCATCTGTGCGGCACTGGGCCTGACCGGTCTGGCCGGCGGTGCCGCTGTGGCGGGCTGCTGCGCCCAGATGGTGGGCTTTGCGGTCATGAGCTACAAGGAAAACGGCGTCGGCGGTCTGGTCAGTCAGGGTCTGGGCACCAGTATGCTCCAGATGGGCAACATCATCAAGAACCCCCGCATCTGGATCGCTCCTACGCTGGCCTCGGCCATCACCGGCCCGCTGGCCACCTGCCTGTTCCACTTTGAGATGAACGGTGCGGCGGTCTCCTCCGGCATGGGCACCTGCGGTCTGGTGGGCCAGATCGGCGTCTACACCGGCTGGGTCAACGACATCGCGGCAGGCACCAAGGCTGCCATCACCCCGATGGACTGGGCGGCCATGCTGCTGATCTGCTTCGTCCTGCCCGCCGTGCTGAGCGTCGTCTTCTGCGAGATCGAGCGCAAGCTGGGCTGGATCAAAGAGGGAGACCTGAAACTGAACTAAAAGGCAGAACTCCCTCAGTCACAGCGTTGCGGTGCCTGCCCAGCGGTATTGCTGCAAAGCCTCCCTCACTGAGGGAGGTGGCATCCGCAGGATGCCGAAGGGAGTTCCTTCCCGTCCAACACGGCCTGCGTCAGCGTGTCGCCCTCATAGGTCAGCTTGAGGGAGAAGAACGGGCGGTCCTCTTTGAGCAGGCGGAAGAAGATCTTGTCGCCCTCCCAGATTGGCAGCGTTTCGACGGTGTCCGTCGGCACCCATTCCAGCACCCCTTCGTTGCGGGCGGGGTCCCGGATCAGTTCACCGGTCCAGCCGTCTGCGGTGTAAAGGTGCATGTACTCGGTCAGACGGCCCAGAATGAAGGTCACGATGCCCCGGCAGCGGAAGCGGGTCAGCTGAAGGCCGGTCTCTTCCCGCACCTCGCGCAGCAGGCAGTCTTCCGGGCTTTCGAACGGCTCGAATTTGCCGCCCACGCCGATCCATTTGTCGTGGTTCATGTCGTTTTTCTTGGTGACACGGTGGAGCATCAGCCACTTGCCGTCCTGCTCCAGATAGCACAGCGTCGTGTTCCGCATGGGAAATTCAGGGTTCATGAAGCGTTCTCCTTCTGATAATAAAAGCTGATAATAAAAGAGACCCTCTCGGTCATTGCTCCGCAATGCCGCCTCTCCCGAAGGGCGAGGTTTTGATGTTGAGTTCTGTCAGCATCAAAGCTCTCCCGACGGGGGAGCTGGCGAGCGGATGCGAGACTGAGAGGGTCTTTTCGTTCTTTTTTATTTCTTTATTTCCGTGCAGCGCGGCCCTTGCCGGCGTTGTTCAGCTTGCGGACCAGATCGTTCTGGTGCTTGCGCTGCGAGGGGGTGGGTTCCGGGTCGTGCGCCTCGTTGCCGCGCGCGTTGATCTGGGTGGAAGCGGGGTCCACGCGGACAAGGTTCCACTCCTGATTGCCGCCGGAGACGTAGTTCCAGATCTGGGCCTGGGCACCGTTCGCGGTGTTCATGCCCACGAGGTCGATGTACTTGTCAGCCAGCACGTTCCGGATGCGGGTGCGGCCGCTGCGGGTGGGTTCCAGCGCCCAGCACTGGCTCAGCCCGCTGCTGCGGCTCCACTGGTGCAGCCAGGTGCCCTCGACCACGCCGCCGAGCGCCAGATCGATGAACTTGCCTGTGAACCGGTTCTGGATGCGCCAGCGGCCCTCACCGGCGTCCACGAACTGCCACTGCTGCCACGGATGGCCTGCGTAATCCCACAACCGGATCGCAGCGCCGTTCTCGGTATTGAAGTTCTTTACCTCCAACACCTTCCCGTTCGGGGCTTTGATCAGGTAAAATTCATTTTCCATTAAAACGACCTGCGATGCTTTTGCCATAGAGCATGTTCTCCTTTCCGGTATCCGCCGATTTGATGGTTCTATTATAACGCATTTCTTCTCTGGCAACAAGGATGAAAAATCACAATCTTTTGTCGTTTTCTTGTGCGTTTTGCTTAAAAAGACACGTTTTTCCCGCCAACTTGGGCACCGTGTACCACAGGAACAGGGCCGCAAGGCTGAGCCACCGGATCTGGGCGTTCGTCAGGTGCTCGTTCAAAAGCCAGCCGACGCTGAACGAGAGCAGGTTGGCCGTCAGGGCGTAGAGCACCGGGCGGGGCGTTTTGCCCTCCGGCCAGGGCAGCCAGCGGCAGTAGGCGGAGGCTTCCACCGCGAAGACCAGCACTTCCATTCCGGCGTAAAGCGCAAAGCCCGCCCAGGGGCCGAGATAAAACAGCCCGTAGTGGAGAACAAGGTTCAGTGCAAGCTGCGTGGCCAGATTGACCCCGCCGATGAGGTTCTGCTGGGCTTTTTCGCGCAGGCCGAACACCAGGGCACCCAGCGCCAGCTCCAGGATCAGCGTGATGAGTAACCGGGAGGTGAACAGGGAAATCTGGTCGCTGTCGGTCCGGTTGGTGTAGACGTGCATCCAGCCGTCCTCCGGGTCGAACAGCACCTGCCATTCGCTGTCGAACGCATACCGCTGGACCGGCTCTTTGCTCATGGAAAAGACCCCGGTGTCCATATTATAAAGGAGCACATAGAATTTCTGGGGCGGGTAGTACCCCCAGGTGAAGGTCTGTTCGGTGTCGCCGAAGTATTCCTCGAAGTAGCCGAGGAAGTAGTACCCCTCCGGCGCATCGTAAGCCTGAAAGGCTTCCCACACCTCGCGGGAACCCATCCAGTCCCCGTATGCGCTGGGGGCGCTCCATGGGCCGGTGGATTCTGTATTGCCCAGCAGAGTCACGGCGTAATTCTGGTCGTTGTAGATGTAGAGCCTGAGCGTGACCGACGGTTTCGGCCCCATATCCGCGAAGGCAGGCGGCGAAACGGTCAGCAGGAGCAGGGAGGCGAGTAGAAAACCCAGGATTTTTTTGCAGAGTTTTTCTTTCATGATGGGGCCCTCCGGCTTTCGAAAACAAAAATTCCGACACGACTTTCCTTAACTTGTAAACGAGGGAGGAACAGCTGTTATTGCACGGCATTCCGCACAAACTTCAAGCAGGACTTTTGTGCAGCATTTCCTGTACTTGCAAGGAAAACAAAACGCCGGTTTCCGAGGCGTTTTGACCCAAAATATGAACAAATTGTTTCCGGCTCACGGCCAATTCAGAACACTGACTTCACATTTATAAAGCAAAGCGAACTTTTGCGCTTTACTTCGATGAGTAAAACGAATTTCAACAAAAGCTTTCAATTGTTTCATGATTTCGGATATTGACTTTAGATTAAAATTGCGGTATAGTAAAGATGCGGAGAGCGGAAAACGCCCCGCTGTGTACTGAACTTCGGGTCCAAGACCCGTAGAAAGATATAGGAGGTTTGATTATGTACTATTACATTCTGGGCTGTGGTATCGCATGTCTGGTCCTGTTCGGCATCAACAGCATGGACACGGTATGTGTCAAGCCGGCCGAGATCCTGGGCAAGGTCATTCTGTGGCCTCTCGCCCTGATGGAAGCAGTTGTTCGTTACAGCTCCACTCATCACAACATCAAGACCGCGCTGTAAAACATCTCGTTCCCATGCAAAACGACAATCAGGCGGCTGCGCTTTTTTGGAAGGCGCAGCCGCCTTTTTGTTTTGCACTTTGGCGCGGCGTATGGTACAATAAGAAAAACCCCGCCCGGCGGGCTCACCCTGAACAACGAATAGGAGAACTATGAAACCCGATTACAAGCTGGTCGCAAAGGCCAAATATATCCACATGACCGCCGACCTCGCCAGCGAGCTCTGGCACGAGGTCTACAAGCGCTATTACCCGGCGAAGCAGCTGGACGCGCTGGTGGAGACGCTGCAGAGCGCCGACGCCATCGAAGAGGACATTGACCGCGATGTGAACTACTTCCTCGTCTTTCTGGGCGACAAGCTCATCGGCTACTTTGCCTGGAAGATGGAGAACACCGCCCTGCACCTGCTCCACCTCTATCTGAAGCCGGAGTACCGGGGCAAGGCCATCGGCCGCGACATCGTGGCCTCCTGCGAGCGGCTGGCCCGCGGCGAGGGCCGGGGCCGCGTCTGCTGCGAGGTGCACACCAAGTGCCTGCCGGTGCAGCAGTTCTTCAAGGCGCGGGGCTACCGGCTGCTCAAGCCCGTGGAGAACGCGGTGGGCGGCATCTCCATGCAGCTGACCGAAATGGAAAAGATGCTCTGAAATTTCCCATTGCAATTTTCCTGCGTTTGTACTACACTAATGTAGTGCAATGAAGTGCCCATCGCGGGCCAGACCCCCACCAAAACGACAAGGGAGGAAACGAGCCATGGCAAAAGATCATCCCACCGGAGAGTCCGGCCTGTATTCGGCACTGCTGGAACTGAAAACGCCGGAAGAATGCTATCGCTTTTTGCAGGATGTGTGCAGCTACGCCGAGCTGAGTGCAATGGAGCAGCGCTACAACATCGCAGAAAAGCTGGTCAGCAAGCAGAGCTATACCAGTATCATGGGCAACATCGGCGCGTCCAGCGCCATCATCAGCCGGGTCAGCCGGGTCATCAGCAGGGAGGACAGCGTGCTGCGCCGCCTGTTGGAAGAAAAGGCCGAGGCACCCACCGAGGAATAATGCAGGACCGCGCACGGCGGGGCAGGGGAGCACTCCGCCCGCGGTGCGCTTTTTTATCCCCTGCTGCGCACAGCGCACAGCAGGGCCGCAGGAAGGAGCAGATACAATGAGCAAAGCAGTTGTCTTTTTCGCCGATGGCACCGAGGAGTGCGAGGCATTGCTGGTGGTGGACCTTCTCCGCCGCGCCAAAGTCGAGGTCATCGTGGCGTCTGCCATGGGCCGCAGAGAGCTGGTCAGCAGCCATAACATCCACCTGACCGCCGACGCTCTGGCCGAAGAGGTGGATTATTCCGACGTGGACATGGTCGTCCTGCCCGGCGGCATCCCCGGTACCCCGAACCTTGCCGCCAACAAGACCGTGACCGACACCTGCACCGCCTTTGCCAGAGCAGGCCGGAAGGTGGCGGCCATCTGCGCGGCCCCCAGCATCCTGGCTTCGCTGGGCCTGCTGGAGGGCCGGAACGCCACCGCCCACGCCGGGTTCCAGGACCAGCTGGCCGGTGCCGTCGTCCACGACGAAGAGGTCGTGGTGGATGGCAACATCACCACCAGCTACGGTCTCGGCGGCGCCATCCCCTTTGCGCTGGAGCTGGTCCGCCAGCTGGCCGGCCCGGCGGAAGCCGACCGCATCCAAAACGCCATCGCCTATCGGCACTGAGAGGAGGCTTCCCCCATGCGCTTTGTCACCTGCCGTCTGCCGGACGGCATCGAAGACCCGGCCATCCTGTCGGCAGATGGCCGTCAGGTCTGGCCGCTGAGCTGGCTGGGCCTGCGCTACGAGACGCTGTCCGACGCCATCCCGTTCCTGACCCCGCAGGTGCGGGCGGGGCTGTCGCTGGCCATTGCGGGCATCCCGGCCCTGCCCATCGAGGCCGTCACGCTGGAAAGCCCCATCCCGGCCCCGGCGCAGGATGTCATCTGCCTGGGCATCAACTACATGGCCCACTCGGACGAGGCGGAAAAGTATTCCGCCGACGCCTTTGCGACCCGGCATCAGGATGCCATCTACTTTTCCAAGCGGGTCACGCGGGCGGTGCCGGACGGCGGCTTCATCGAGGCCCACACCGACCTTGTGAAGAAGCTGGACTACGAATGCGAGCTGGCTGTGGTGCTGGGCATGGATGCCAAAGATGTGCCTGCCGGGCAGACGAAGGACGTCGTCTTCGGCTACACCATCCTGAACGACGTCTCGGCCCGCGATGTCCAGACGGCCCACAAGCAGTGGTATTTCGGCAAGAGTCTGGACGGCTTCACGCCGATCGGGCCTTGTATCGTCACAGTGGACGAGTTCGAGACCTACCCGCCCAGACTGGGGATCCGCAGCTTCGTCAATGGCGAGAAGCGGCAGGACTCCAACACCGGCCTGCAGATCTTTGACATTGACCACGTCATCGCGGAGCTTTCGCAGGGGATGACCCTGAAGGCGGGCACCCTCATCGCCACCGGCACCCCGGCGGGCGTCGGCATGGGGATGGACCCGCCGCAGTTCCTCGTCCCCGGCGATGTCGTGCGGTGCGAGATCGACGGCATCGGCACCCTGACGAACCCAGTCCGTTGAACGATGAGAACGACGGCCCCGGACATGACGCCGGGGCTGTTTTCTGGTTTCCGAACTGTAATATAATCGCTGAAATTTTGACTTTGTTTAGAAAAAGAGGGACAAACCCGTCTTGTTCACAAATTGTTCAAAATAAATTCATATACAATTCATTGACATCCAGTATACATAGGGCAACGAAAGGCGCACCGCTGCGCCAAACCCCAGAACCGTACAGCAATGCAGACCCCAAAAAGAACGGCCTGTGTTTGAGGAAAGGAATTGGAACGCTATGAAAATTGGTTTTACAGAGCTGATCCTTGTCGTGATCGTTGCGTTCGTGGTCATCGGCCCGGATAAGCTGCCGGAGTACGCACGCAAGCTCGGCAAGATGCTGCGTGAGCTGAAGAAGTACACCGGCGCAGCCTCCGAGGAGATCCAGAAGAACGTCGTCGAGCCGCTGAACGAGATCCAGGCTCCCATCAAGGAGGCGGTCGCCCCCCTGACAGACCTCAAGAAGGACATCGACGACAGCATGAAGGATGTGACCAAGAGCTTCACCAACATCGGCAAGACCAGCAAGGAAGAGGCCAAGAAGGCCGAGGAGGCCGAAGAGGTCACCGAGCTGGAAGATGCCGTGGAGGAACTGCCCGAAGAGCCTGCCAAGGCCGAGGCTGCTCCCGCAGAAGAGTCTGCGAAGGCGGAGGAAGCACCGGCTGAGGCTGCGGAACCCGTGAAGGCCGCAGAAAAGCCCGCCGAAACGGAAGCGCCCGCCCCGGCTGCGGAAGCTGCCCCCGCCCATGAAGCCGAAGCCGCTGCCCCGGCGGAAGAGGCCAAGGCCTGACCGTCCCTGTTTGGATGCACCCGCGCCCGCGGTTGTACGATACATTGTAAATCAGCCCGCCCGCACGGCGCGGCAAGAGGAAAAAGGAGATTTTATTATGAGAATCGGACCTCAGGAGCTTATCATTGTTCTGATCATCGTTCTGGTCATCTTTGGACCCAAGAACCTGCCGAAGCTGGGCAAGATGTTCGGCAAGACCATGAAGAACTTCAAGGAAGGCATGGACGACGTCGATGACAACGGCGAAGTCAAGAAGACCGAGACCCAGTCTGAGGACAAGGCTGAGAAGAAGGACGAGGAGTAATTCGTGGCTACAAACGTTAAGCGCAAAAAGAAAGCCGAAGTCATGTCGGAGGACGGCAGCATGACGCTGACCGGCCACCTGAAAGAGCTGCGGAACCGGCTGATCATCTGCGCAGTCGTGTTTGTGGTGGGTGTGATCGGTTTTCTGGCAGTTTCGGACAAACTGATCGATCTGCTGACGGCCATGGCCCGGAATGCGAACTATACCTTCGTCTTCCTGGCCCCGCAGGAGAAGCTGATGCAGTACTTCCGCGTCTCGCTGATCGCGGCGGTGGTCATCACCGTGCCGGTGGCGCTGTATCAGATCTACGCCTTTGCAAAGCCGGGCCTGAAGCGGAGCGAGAGCTTCTTCTTCAAGCTGGTGCTGCTGCTCGGCCTGATGCTGTTCTGCATCGGCATCCTGTTCGCCTATAAGGTCACCCTGCCCTTTATGCTGAACTTCCTGGTCACTCTGGAAGGCACCGATTACATCACGGCGTCCATCAGCATCGAGAGCTACATCAACCTCTGCCTGACGATGTTCATCATCTTCGGCTGCGTCTTTGAGATGCCGCTGGTCACCATCATTCTGGCCAAGATGGGCATCGCAAACCCGGAGATCATGAAGAAGGGCCGCGGCGTTGCCATTGTGCTCATCTTCCTGGTCGCAGCCATCATCACCCCGCCGGACATCGTGTCCCAGTGCTTCGTGGCAGTGCCCATGTGCCTGCTGTACTTCATCAGCATCTTCCTGAGCGGCATCTTCTACAAGCCCAGAACGGACGATGATGAGGACGACGAGGAAGAGGACGAACCCGACGAGGAATAAGCCTTCTGGCCTTTCATTGCAGCGAAAACGCGCTCTGCCTTGCGGCGGGCGCGTTTTTTGCGCCCTGCGGCCCACAGAACACAGCCGCGCCGCGCACGAGACTGGAAAAATCCGAAAAAATGGCTCCCCATCTGCGGCAGAATATGTTATAATGGCAACAAGGTAAAATGATCAGCGGGCGACCGCTGCGGAAAAGGGGTAAATGAATCATGAAAGAATACGCATTTGGCATTGATCTGGGCGGCACCACCGCAAAGGTCGGTCTGTTCACCACGTCCGGCGCACTGCTGGAAAAGTGGGAGGTGCCCACCGACACCTCCAACGCCGGTGAGCACATCCTCGAAAATCTGGCCGACGCCATTCACGGCAAGATGACCGAGAAGGAGATCGCCGCAGAGCAGGTCGAGGGCGTGGGCATCGGTGTGCCCGGCCCGGTTCTGAACTCCAGTGTCGTGCCTATCGTCTGTGCCAACCTCGGCGGCTGGGGCGAGCGGAACGTTTCCGCTCAGCTGTCCGGCCTGCTGGACGGCCTGAAGGTCCTTGTCGGCAACGACGCCAACGTCGCCGCCCTGGGCGAGATCTGGATGGGCACCGCCAAGGGCTGCCGCAGCGCAGTCATGGTCACGCTGGGCACTGGTGTCGGCGGCGGTGTTATCGTCAACGGCAAGGTCATTGATGGTGCCCACGGCGCGGGCGGCGAGATCGGCCACATCACGGTCAATCCGCACGAGACGGCCGTCTGCGGCTGCGGCAAGCGCGGCTGTCTGGAGCAGTACTCCAGCGCCACCGGCGTCGTCCGCTGCATGAAGAAGCTGCTGGACGAGAACCCGGAGGTGGAGTGCGTCCTGCGCGGCACCGATTTTGTCGCCAAGGATGTCTTTGATGCCGCCCGCAATGGCGATGCGCTGGCCTCCCGCGAGGTCGAGGATATGTCCAATACGCTGGGCATGGCACTGGCCAGCATCGCCTCCACCACCGACCCCGAAATGTTCCTCGTCGGCGGCGGCGTGGCCCGCGCAGGCGATGTCCTGTTCGACCCGCTGGTCAAGCACTTCAAGGAATACGCCTTCCGCTCCTGCCGCGAGACCCCCATCAAGGCCGCAAGCCTCGGCAATGACGCCGGCATCTATGGTGCCGTCCGTCTCATCGTGGGCGAATAAGCAGCCGAACTTCTCCACAACAAAAAGCGAAGCCGTTGAATGTTCAGCGGCTTCGCTTTTTTCGTACCGGGATTTCGGGTTACAGCGTATCTTCTCCCGGCAGCTGGTTCCACAGGCGGTAGTAGACGCCGTGCTGTGCGAGCAGCTCATCGTGGGTGCCGGATTCCTCGATGCCGTCGGAACCGAGGACGAGGATGCGGTCGTAGTTCTTGATGGTGGTCAGGCGGTGGGCGATGGTCAGGGTGGTGCGGCCGTGGGCCAGCTTTTCAAGGCTCTGGCCCACCAGGATCTCGCTCTCGTTGTCCAGGGCGCTGGTGGCCTCGTCCAGGATCAGGATGGGCGGGTTCTTCAGGAAGACGCGGGCGATGGCGATGCGCTGCTTCTGGCCGCCGGAGAGTTTGACGCCGCGCTCACCGACGTAGGTGTCGAAGCCGTTCTTCAGGGCGAGGATGAACCGCTCGGCACCGGCCAGACGGGCCGCTTCGATGATCTCCTCGCGGGTGGCACCGGGCTTGCCGTAGGCGATGTTGTCCGCCACCGAGCCGCTGAACAGATACACGTCCTGCTGGACGATGCCGATGTCCTCACGCAGGCTCTTGAGGGTGACGTGCTGGATGTCCTGCCCGTCGATGAGGATGCGGCCGCCGGTCACATCGTAGAAGCGGGGGATAAGGTTGCACAGGGTCGTCTTGCCGCCGCCGGAGGGGCCGACCAGCGCCAGCCGCTCACCGGCTTTGATGTCGAGGCTGACGTGGTGCAGGACCTTGTTGTGGTCGTCCGGGTATTCGAAGCTGACATCCTCGAACCGGATGGCACCGGGGCCGGGCTGAAGGGGCTTGGCGTCGGGGGCGTCGTGGATGGGCACCGGGGTGTCCATGATCTCGGCAAAGCGCTCGATGCCGGTCATGCCGCGCTGGAACTGCTCGGCGAACTCGACGATGCGGCGGATGGTAGCGATGAGGGTGGTGACATAGAGCATGTAGGCCACCAGGTCACCGGCGGTGATCTTACCGTTGACCAGCGACAGGCCGCCCGCCAGAATGACCACCAGATACATCAGGCCGTCGAACAGGCGGGTGGAGGTGTTGAAAGCCGCCATGGCGTAGTAGCCCAGCGTCTTGATGTGCTCAAAGTCCTTGTTGCCCTGCTCGAACTTGGCGCGCTCCTGCTCCTCGGCGGCAAAGGCTTTTACCACGCCCTGCCCCAGCAGGCTGTCCTCGATGGTGGCGTTCAGCTCACCGATCTGGATGCGCTGCTGCCGGAACCGGGCACGCAGACGGCCGTTCAGATAAACGGATACCACGCCCATCAGGGGCACGCAGGCGAACACCGCCAGCGTCAGCGGGATGCTGGCCTGGCACAGGATGATGAAGGAGGCCAGGATCTTGATGAAGGCGATGAAAAATTCCTCGGGGCAGTGGTGAGCAAACTCGGTCACATCGAACAGATCGTTGGTGATGCGGCCCATGATGGTGCCGACCTTGGTGTTGTTGTAGTAGGTGTGGTCGAGCAGCAGCAGATGGTCAAAGGCATCCCGGCGCATGTCGGTCTCGATGTGTACGCCCATGATGTGGCCGATGCCGGACATGAAATACTGGGCCGCACCGTCGATGATGCGGAGCACGAAGTAGATGCCCGCCAGCTTGAGCACGATGCCGGTGGTCAGGGTGATGCCCACGCCCATGGCCGAGTTGGTGATGGTGCTCATGATCTTGGGCAGGAAGATGTCACACAGTGTGGTCAGCGCAGCACAGAACAGGTCGAGAAAGAGCACTGCCTTGTATTTTGCCAGATAGGGTAAAAAGCGGCGGATGAGCGCGCCGCTGCTGTTGTGATGCGCACCGGGGTCTTTGATGTTCTGTTTTGCCATGGTTCCTCCTTGATTTCAACTTCTCAGTCTGCGCGTCAGCGATGACGGAGAGGTTTATTTCTTGCTGTAATCCCGTTCGCCGTAGATCGCGGTGCCGATACGCACCAGCGTTGCGCCTTCGCGGATGGCGTTCTCAAAATCGCCGCTCATGCCCATGGAGAGGGTCTGCATCTCCACGTTGGAATAGCCGCGCTCCCCGGCCTTTACGAACAGGTCATGGACGGCGGCGAGATACCGGCGGTTCTGTGCATCGTCATCGTTGACCGGGGGAATGGCCATCAGGCCCTTGACCCGGATGTGCTCCTGCGCGGCAGCGGCATCCAGCAGGGGCCAGAGCGCTTCCGGCGAAACGCCGCTCTTGCTCTCCTCCCCGCCGATGTTCACCTCCAGCAGGACGTTCTGCACGATGCCCGCCTTGGCGGCTTCCTTCTCGATGGCGGTCAGAAGGTGTTCACTGCCCACGCTCTGGATCAGGCTGGCCCGGCCCAGGACTTTTTTGATCTTGTTGGTCTGCAGGTGCCCGATGAAATGGCTGGGCTTGCCGCAGTAAGCGCCTGCGTCAAAGTTTGCGCAGAGCTCCTGCACATGGTTTTCGCCAAACACGTCAATGGGCAGGGCGGCACTTGCGGCCACGGTTTCAGCGGTGCGGGTCTTGCAGGCGGCGCACAGCTGGACCTCGGCAGGGTCGCGGCCTGCCTCCCGGGCAGCAGCGGCCATCTTTTCACGGATGGCCAGCACGGCCTCCCGCATCTCTTCCGGTGTTTTTTCTGCCATAAGGCATCAGTCCTCCTCGGTATATTTTGCGCGCTCTCCGCCAATGAGCTTCGGGCGGGTGCGGGCGCAGAGAATGTTTGCTTCGCCGATCCGGCTCAGGCTCAGCCGCACCGGCACGGCCACCCGGCGCAGGTGCATCCCGATCAGGGTGCCGCCAATATCGATACCGGCGTGGGCGCGGATCTCCTCCACGGCAATGGGATCTTTGAACTGCTTCCAGCAGGTGGTGGCCCAGCTGCCGCCCGCATGGGGCCGGGGCACGACACACACTTCCTCCCAGCCGTATTGTTCGGCGGCTTCCCGCTCCATGATAATGGCCCGGTTCAGGTGCTCACAGCACTGTGCCGCCAGCCAGATGCCGCGCTGAGCCAGCACCGGTGCAATGCCTGCATACACGGCCTGTGCGGCCTCCAGACTGCTGTCCTTGCCGATGTGCCCGCCCACGATCTCGCTGGACGAGCAGCCCACCGGAACCTCGATAACCAGAACGAAAGCCTCGTTCGTCTGTATGCCAGAAAAAGCGAAGTTCAAGCCCGGAATGGCGGTTTGGCCTATGGGTTGAAAGAACCCATAGGCCCTCATTTTCGATATTTTATTGGACAGCTTCGTACCTCTGCGGAACATGGAAAATCGTCACCACAGATTACCGTCAATCGTCCCAATGAATCATCGTCAATTGTCCCAACGACACAGGTAAACCGTATGATTTTAAGGGCGCTGCGGAAGCTGGGAAATGGACGGTCAAGACGCAAACCGTGGCTGGCGAAACGAAAGAAAGGGGAGCCCCGTTTGCGGAACTCCCCTTTCCGAGTCGTTATGCGATTTGCCCTACATCTGCCCGTGGCGTTTCTTCCGGTCGAGGAAGACGCCGGCTGCCACAAGGACGGTACCGCCGATGGCGAACGTCTCGCCGATGAGGCCCGTGCGGTCGCCGGTCTGGGCGAGGTTGCCGGGCTGGGCGGTCTCCGTGCCGGCGAGATGCTTCGGGCTGTATGCCACCTGTTGCTTTGCGGCCTCCTCTGCCTCCTGTCGTGCGATCTCATCGGAAAGCTCCTGCTCCGTCGCGATGCGGTCGGACTTCGCCTGCTCGTAGGCGGCGAGCGCCGCATCATAGCCGGGCTTGAGCCCGTCCAGCGCAGCCTGCTTCTCGTCCAGGATGACTTTGGCGGGCGCGACCTTGGCACGTGCCTCGACTGCTGCGGCGAAAAGCGCGTTGAGGGCGTCATCCGCGTTCGCGTCATGGCCGGAAGCGATCGCCGCGTCGGCATTGATGGAGTTCAGCCTCGCCAGCTTGGCGTCTGCCTGCGCCTTTGCCTGCTCGGCGGCAAAGACTAGGGACTCGGCGGCGATGGTATCCGCCTTCGCGGCATCGAGCGCGGCCTTGGTGTCATTGACGGCCTTTACTGCATCCTGCTCGCGCTGCTGTGCCTCTGCGAGCTTCGCGGCAAGACCGGTAAGGATGTCGAGGTTCGACTGTGCGTCCTCGAGATCGGTCTGGGAGCCGGTAAGCTTGTCGGCGGCAACGCCGGTGTCAGCCTTTGCGGCATCGACGGCACGCTGGGCATCCGCGAGGGCGCTTGCGGTGGTATCCGCCTTTTGCTTGGCGGCTGCGAGGACCGCCGCCTTCTCGGCCTGGTCGGCTACCGCCGCGTCGTGGGCGCTCTTTGCGGTATCGACCGCCTTCTTGGCGTCGGCGACGTCCTGGAAGAACATCGCGAGGTCGGCGTTCGCATCCATGACGTCCTGCTGCTTGGCCTCGGTGTCCGCCTTGGCGGAATCCAACTTAGACTGTGCGGTCGTTACGGCTGCGTGGGCGGCATCAAAGGCGACCTGCTTCTGCTGGACGGTCGACTTTGCCGTATCGACTGCCGCGTTGGCAGCTTCGAGGTCCGATTTTGCCGCATCAAGCTCGGTCTGGGCATCCGTGACGCCCTGCTGCTTGGATGCGACATCAGCCTTGGCTGCATCGACGGCACGCTGGGCATCGGTGGCGTCCTGCTTCGCGACATCGACACCTGCCTGTGCGGAATCCACCGCGACCTGCTTCTGCTGGACGGTTGCGGCGGCGCCGGCGGCTGCCTGCTGCTTGGATGCGAGATCGGTCTTGGCTGCGTCGAGTGCGCTCTTGGCGTTCTTGAGACCGTCGATGTAGGAGGTCAGCTTCTGCTCGTACTCGTCGACAGACATGGGGTTCATGTTCCAACCGGAGCCTGCCCAACCGCCGTATTGCAGCGTGAGCGAGAACGTCAAACGGGTGTCATCGTTCAGACCGCATCCCATGACAGCATAGTCAGGGTTGATGATGTTCATGTAATGACCGAT
>ENA-UEOR01000856-UEOR01000856.1-human-gut-metagenome-genome-assembly--contig:-NODE-856-length-18699-cov-4.334926_pt1 | contig 18699 bp, 19 predicted proteins | sample MGYA00242887_ERZ507890 | MGnify/ENA primary metagenome ERZ507890 (study PRJEB26167, sample SAMN06115431) | human gut metagenome | host: Homo sapiens | place: China:Guizhou | collected 2014-10-21...
GCGCTGAGAGCGGTCTACAGTTCCCCGGAGGATACCACATCTACGCCCATGCCCTCCTCTGCCATAATGCGGTACATCTGCTTGAAGGACGCCGCCTTGCTGGCGTACAGTGGCAGAGAGCCGGGGCCGAAATGGTCACGGAACGCCTGCAGATACATCCGGCAGTTGGCCCGGATCCGCGCCTCGTCCATCAGGTAGAGGGGGGTGCCATACTCCTTGGCCAGTTGGGTCACGTCATATCCGGCGAAGGTCAGGACTCCCTCCGGCGTCCGATCGATGTTGTTGGAAAGCATTTGGATTCCTCCTTAGTGGGAAACCGGCGTTGCCCGGCAGTCCACATTTTTATGGTTTAAATAGTAACACATTTTTTCTTGATAAGGAAGCGGCCTTCTGTTCAATTTTTGACGGATTTTGACCGGCTTTTCCGTGATTTTACCGCTTATGCGGCTCATTTTTTCCACAAAGCCTTAGTGGGGGGACATTCCTGCCGTGTTTGTCTTTTCCACGCGGAATACGTTGGATAGTGCTTCAGCACTTTAGGCTATTCCTCGATTCCGTGCAAAAACCAAGGCCGCCCATAGGACGGCCTTGGTTTTCTGTATATGCGTTAATCCATGGGAGCACCGCACTTGGGACAGAACTTGCTGTCAGACTCCGCGCCACACACCGGGCAAATCTTCATGCCCGGCTCCGCCGCAGATACTTCACTGTGCTCCACCTTGATGGCGTTCTTCTGCTCCTCCAGCTCCGCGATGCGGGCCTTGGAAGCGGCAACGGCATCCGCCAGTTCCTGAACGCCCTCTGGCAGTTCTCCCTCATACTCGTTGATGAACCACTCACCGATCAGGCGGCAGTTCTTCTCGATCTCCCGCTGCTCACCGGCGATGGCCACGGAGATCTTGGTCTTTTCCGTGGTCTCCCGGGCCTTATCCGCGGCGACAGCCGCCACGTCCTTGGCCTTGTCAGCCGCCACAGCGGCCACATCCTTCGCCTTACGGCCCAATTCCTCAAAAAACGCCATCGTAAACGCTCCTTTCACGGCCGGTCTATCCAGCCGAATGATTCATGGCCTTAGTATACTTCCCTTTTTTCAAAAACGCAACAGCGTTCACACATTGTTTTCAATCCAACTCCGGGAGCGCTCCACCGCCCGATGCCAGCGGGCCAGATCCGCCAGACACGCTTCCTCTTCCCGCTGGGGACGGAACACGCACTGGCTGCGGCGCAGAGCTGCCAACTCGTCAAAGCCGTTCCACACGCCAACGGCCAGTCCCGCCAGCGCCGCCGCGCCGAAGGCGGTGGTCTCCACCTGAGCGGGCCGGTCCACCGGCAGCCGCAGCAGATCCGCTTGGATCTGCATGAGAATATCGCTGACGGACGCGCCGCCGTCCACCCGCAGTTCCGTCAAGGGACAGGGGGCATCGGCATTCATCACCCGCACCAGATCGGCGGTCTGATAGGCGATGCACTCCAGCACTGCCCGGGCGATATGGGCCTTGGTGCTGCCCCGGGTCAGGCCCACGATGGTGCCCCGGGCGTACATATCCCAATAGGGCGCGCCCAGACCGGTAAAGGCAGGCACCACCACAACGCCGCCGCTGTCCGGCACGCTCTCCGCCAGCCGGTCACACTCCGGAGCGCTCTGGATCAGCCCCAGCTCGTCCCGGAGCCACTGGATGGTGCTGCCTGCGTTGAACACGCTGCCCTCCAAGGCGTAGACGGTTTTCCCCGCCACCTGCCAGCCCACACTGGTCACAAGGCCGCTGCGGGACCGCACCGGCGTATCGCCCACGTTCATCAGGGTAAAGCAGCCGGTCCCGTAGGTGTTCTTCGCCTGACCGGGAGTAAAGCAGGCCTGTCCGAACAGGGCGGACTGCTGATCGCCCGCGCTGCCGCACACCGGGATCCCCGCCAGATCCTCCAATCCCGGCAAGCCGGAAGCCAGATGGCCGTAGACCTCGCTGTTGGACTTCGGCTCCGGCAGCAGGTCCATGGGGATGTCCAGCGCGGCACAGAGCGCCGGGTCCCATTGCAGGGTATGGATATTGAACAGCATGGTGCGGCTGGCGTTGGAATAGTCCGTCACATGGGCCTTCCCGCCGGTCAGGTTCCAGATAAGCCAGCTGTCCACCGTCCCGGCGCACAGTTCTCCCCGCTCCGCCCGTTGGCGGACGCCGGGAATGTTGTCCATGATCCACTTCAGCTTCGTACCGGAAAAATAGGCGTCGATCAGCAAGCCGGTCTTTTCCGTCACCGTTTCTCCAAGGCCGTCGGCCTTCAGCCGGTCGCAGATCTCCGCTGTCCGGCGGCACTGCCACACAATGGCGTTGTACACCGGCTGTCCTGTCCGGCGGTCCCACAGGACCGCCGTCTCCCGCTGGTTGGTGATACCGACGCCGGCAATGGCCTTGGGGTCGATATGGGCGGCGTCCACAGCCTCAGACAGCGCCCGGACTGTGGTGGACCAGATCTCCATGGGATCGTGCTCCACCCATCCCGGCTGAGGGAAGATCTGCCGGAAGGGATATTGGGCCTTTGATACGATCTCTCCCCGGCTGTTGAACAGAATGGCCCGGGAGGTGGTGGTCCCTTGATCCAGTGCAGCGATATAGGTCTCCATTGGGTTTCCTCCTCTGGTAATTTTCAAAAAAGCGTGTTACACTATGATAAACCGCATTTTATCATACACAGGAGGAAATTTCCATGGTGAAACGTGAATTTACCTTTCCGTCCGCCGACGGCAAAACCGCCATTCACGCCGTGGAGTGGCTGCCGGAGGGCGCGCCCCGGGCCGTCCTGCAAATCGCCCACGGCGTTTCGGAATACGTGCTGCGGTACGAGGACTTCGCCGGGTATCTGACGGAGCGTGGCTTTGCCGTGGTGGGCAACGACCATTTGGGCCACGGCCTGTCGGTCTCTGACGGTGCGCCCCGGCTGTACTTCGGTCCCAAGGGCAGCTGGAACTGGGTGGTGGAGGACATGGAGCAGCTTCGGAAGCTGACCCACCGTCACTTCCCCAACCTGCCCTATTTCCTGCTGGGGCACTCCATGGGTTCCTTCCTGACCCGGACTTATCTCATCCGCTATCCCGGCACGGTGGACGGTGCTATTATCATGGGCACCGGCTACATGAGCGCCGCATCCACGGCGGCCAGTCTGGCCGTCATCAACGCCGAATGTCTGCGAAACGGCGAATCCAGACCCAGCGCCGTGGCCACAAAAGCCTCCTTCGGCATTTACAACCGCCGCTTTGCCCCCAACCGCACAAGCATGGATTGGCTGTCCCTGAACCCGGACAATGTGGACGCTTACCTGAAGGACCCGCTGTGTCAGGGCAGCGCCTCGGCGGGGCTGTTCCGGGAGATGCTTTCCGGCATCCGCTTCGTCTGCAAGGAGGACAACATCCGCAAAATGAACCACCATACCCCCATCCTCTTTATCTCCGGGGCCATGGATATGGTGGGCGACTGCTCCAAGGGCGTGGAGCGGGCCGCTGCCGCGTTCCAGCGGGCCGGGATGCGGGACGTGACGGTGAAGCTCTACCCGGAGCTGCGCCACGAGGTCTTGAAGGAAGATTGCCGGGAGCAGGTCTACGATGACATCGACCGCTGGCTGGAGGGTAAGCTGGCGGGTGTCCGCTGAGGCGCTTCCCGTTCTGTTTTACAAACCGGGCTGCTTTTTGCAGTCCGGTTTTTCATCTTCCTCTTGACATTATCGATATTCGATAGTATGCTGTAAACAGAAATATCGAATATCGATAGTGAGGAGGCGGGACTGTGGCCCGGGAGAAATTTCAAACACTGACAGAGCAGATGTTCTATGTGCTGCTGACCCTCCGGGAGGAGTGCTGCGGCACCGACGTGATGGCCCGCATCTCCAATCTCACCCAAGGCCGGGTGACGGTAGGCCCCGGCACCCTTTATAACCTTCTGGAAAGCTTTCAGACCACCGGTTGGATCATGGAGACGAAAACCGAGGGCCGCAGGCGGAGCTATCTCATCACCCCCGCCGGGGAACAGGCCTTGGCTGAGGAATACCAGCGGCTGCAAATTCTCTCGGAGGATTACCGCAGCTACATGGGCCGGAGAGGAGAGATCGAATCATGAAGCTTTTTGACAGACAGAAAAAATGGGAGATCAATCTCTATTCCTACTATGACCACGCCGGGATCGTCCGCCATCTGGAGGACATGGCCCGGCAGGGCTGGCAGCTGGAAAAGGCCGGGTCCGTGTTCTGGACCTACCGGCGGTGCAAACCGGCAGAGCTGCGCTACGCCGTGGTGTACTTTTCCAAGGCCAGTCAGTTTGACCCGGAGCCGCCGGCGGAGCAGCGGGAGTTCTGGGAGCTGTGCAAAGCCACCGGCTGGGAGCTGGTGACCAACCGCTATCAGATGCAGATCTTCCGCAATCCCGCGCCGGACGCCATCCCTATTGAGACGGACCCTGTGGTACAGGTGGAAAACGTCCGCGCCGCCATGAAAAAAGGCTCTGCCCGGGGCAACTGGTGCATGCTGGCCTGTTCCCTGCTTCAGCTCTGGCTGCAATTCCGCTCTGTCTACACCATCCGGGATCTGCTGCTAAGCCCTTTTCCCCTGTCGGCTATCCTCATCTGGCTGATGATGGGCGTCAAGGCCATCGTGGAGCTGATCGGCTACTACCGCTGGTGCCGAAAGGCCCGGACCGCCGCCGAGGAAGAAGGCGTTCTGCTCTCGCCCCGGACCCGCAAATGGTGGCAGATCTTGCAAATTTGGGGGTTCCTTGTTACGGTCGCCATTGCGCTGTCGCTCCCGCTGCTGAGTCCTTCCCACAACCCGGCCATCCTGATCACCCTCGCGGCAGGTCTTGCTTACGCTCTGCTACTGACGCTGATCGTCAACGGCAGCCGTCAGCTTATGAAGAAAAAAGGCTTCTCCGCCGAAGCCAACATGGGGCTGAATATTCTCATTGCCATTGTAGGCACCTTTGTTCTCATGGGCGGCCTGATCTGGATGAGTTTCCGCGTCGCTGACAATCCCGGCCTCCAGGGCCATATCAACGCAGAAACCCGCACCTCTCCCGCCTACCCTGCCGGTGACACGGAGCACACCTACACCGTCTACCACGATCCCCTGCCCCTGACGGTGGAGGACCTGGTCGGAGAAACCGCCTATACGGACTATTCCTGCTGCCGGGCCGTTGAAGGCACACCGCTGATGACGGCATACAAATACCGGCAGGAGGTTCCCTATGTGTTCGACATCGTTTCCGAGGAGGACGGCCCGGAATTGCTCTATGAGATCTATGAGGTGAAATTGGACTGTCTCTACGAGCCGGTGAAGCAGTCTTTCTTCAAGGACAAAACATTCAGTATCCCCGGCAAATTCAAATTTGCGGTTTCCCAACGCTGGACGCCGGTGGACGCCGCCCCCTGGGGCGCTTTGGACGCTTACCGGTTCATCCGGGAGGACAACACGCCCATCGGGAATTTCCTGCTCTGCTACGCCGACCGCTTCGTGGAGATTCGGTTTGACCCCTGGTATGACGGAGCCGCGCCCACTGAAAAGCAAATGGCGCTGGTGGGAACGGTATTGGGCAGCGGGCCGCTGTCCTGACGAAAGTTCCATACAAAAAACCACTACCCGGAGCGATCTGCTCCGGGTAGTGGTTTTCGTTACACTTATTGATTGTCCAGCTTTTCCAGGGCAGACTTGGCGGCCATCTGCTCGGATTCCTTCTTGCTGTGACCGCTGCCCTCACCGATGGCGGCGCCGTTGAGCCGCACCTCGGTAACGAAGGTCTTGGCGTGGTCAGGGCCTTCCTCCCGCACCATGCAGTAGGTCAGCTCCTGACCGGCCTTCCGCTGGATGTGCTCCTGCAAAAGGGTCTTGTAGTCCCGGCGGCGCTCCTCCACCACCTCTTCCCGCTCCACATCCAGCAGGACCCGGTGGATCAGCTCCGACGCGGCGGTAATGCCGCCGTCCAGATACACGGCGGCGAACACAGCCTCGGTTGCATCCGCCAGAATGGAGGCCCGATGGCGGCCGCCGCCGGCCTCCTCACCCTTGCCCAGCTTCAGATAGCTGCCCAAATTCAGCTTCTGGGCCACCTCGTGAAGGCTCTGCTCGCACACCAGCGCCGCCCGGATTCGGGTCAGATCCCCCTCCGGCAGGTCCGGGTGCCGGGCGAAGAGATACTCCGCCGTCACAAAGCCCAGCACGCTGTCGCCCAAAAACTCCAGCCGTTCGTTGCTGCCAAGCCCCTGGGAGCGATGCTCATTCGCGTAGGAGCTGTGATTCAGCGCCTCCCGCAGCAGTTCTTGGTTCCGGAAGGTATAATTTAATTTTTTCTCCAGTTCCTGCATCCCTGTTCACCTCATAAGGAAGCCCCGCGCATGGCGGGGCCACTCTTTTTTACTTCAGCTTGGAAGCGACAAAATTCACCGCGTCGCCCACGGTCTTGAGTCCGGCCAGCTCGTCCTCGTTGGCCTCACCCATATCAAATTCCTCTTCCATGGCCATGACCAGCTCCACCAGGTCCACGGAATCAGCGCCCAGATCCTCCTCGAAGGAAGTATCCATGGTCACCTCCGCAGGCTCCATTGCAAACTGCTCGGACACCAGATCCCGCATGGTCTGAAAGATTTCATCAACTGACATACCAAATTCACCCCTATGAAACATTTCAAAATTCATTTGCTTTTTAGCATGAAGCAATCATACGGCAATCCCATAGCCCTGTCAAGAGGGCAACCCTTTTTTATCCGTTCTTTTCCACCTTCATCACGTCGATATGGGCCTCCACGTCCGCGATGATCCCGCTCTGGGCGTATTCCACCGCCCGGAACACGGCGTTGCGGATGGCCCGGGCATCGGAGGAGCCGTGGGCCTTCAGCACAGGCTTGCTGATGCCAAGGAAGGGCGTTCCGCCTACCTCGCTGGGGTCCAGCAGCTTTTTCACGTCGCCCAGACTGTCCTTGACCAGCAGGGCGCCCAGCTTGCTCTTCGTGCTGGATAAAAACGCCTTCTTCATCTCGCCCAGCAGCAGCTTGGCGGCGCCCTCCACGGTTTTCAGCAGGATATTGCCGGAATAGCCGTCCGCCACGATGACGTCCGCCCCGCCCAGCAGGGCGGTGTTGGCCTCGATGTTGCCGATGAAGTTCAACCGGCCCTCCCGGCCCGCTTCCTCTAACAGGGCGTAGGTCTCATGGCGGAGGGCATCGCCCTTGGACGGCTCGGCACCGATGTTCAGCAGGCCCACCCGAGGCTTCTCCACCCCCATGAGCCGCTGGGCGTAAAAATTGCCCAGATACGCAAATTGCAGCAGATATTCCGGCGTACAGTCGGCGTTGGCGCCGCAGTCGCAGAGCAGAGCGCGGCCCGTAGCGGTGGGGAGTACAGGCCCCATGGCTGCCCGGCGAACACCCCGGATCCGCTTCACCAGCAGGGTGGCCCCCGCCAGCAGCGCGCCGGTGGAACCGGCGGAGACGAAGGCGTCTCCCTCCCCGTTTTTCAGCATGGTCAGGCCCACGGTCAGGGAGGAATCCTTTTTGCGCTTGAAGGCAGTGGCGGGATCGTCGCACATTTCCACCACTTCCGTAGCGTTCACGATCTCCACGCCCTCCGGCAGGGGGCCGGTCAGGCAGGCCCGGATGGCCTCCTCACGGCCCACCAGCACGATGTCCGCGCCGCACTGGGCATGGGCCTCCAAAGCGCCCTGTACCACCGCCTGAGGGGCGTTGTCGCCGCCCATGGCGTCCAAAATGATCTTCATTGGCAGGTTCCTCCTTTCAGGGGGACGGCCGCCGTCCAGTTTCCCGGCCGGCGGGTTTATTCTTCTGTGTTGCGGATGGTCAGGCCAGAATGTCGGCCTTTTTCTCCTCCAGGATGGCAAGTGCCCGCTGGGAGATCTCGGCGTTTTTATTTCTCTTGCCCTTGACGAAGTGGTCAAGAGGCGGGATGATGCCGAAGTTGATGTTCATAGGCTGGAACTGGGTCACAGACTCGTTGGAAATATACAGTGCCAGCGCGCCGATGGCCATTTCCCGGGGGAAGTCCACAGGGGGCTGTCCCTTCAGGCGGCGGGCCGTTTCAATGCCCACCAGGAAGCCACTGGCGGCGGACTCCACGTAGCCCTCCACGCCGGTCATCTGCCCGGCAAAGGCAATGCGGGGTTCCTTTTTCAGCCGGTAGTACCGGTCCAGCAGCCGGGGAGAATCCAGAAAGGTATTCCGGTGCATGACGCCGTACCGCAGGAATTCTGCGTTCCGCAGGGCGGGGATCATGGAAAACACCCGCCGCTGCTCCGGGAATTTCAGATGGGTCTGGAAGCCCACCAGATTGTAAACGGTGCCCTCGGCATTGTCCCGGCGGAGCTGCACCACGGCGTAGGGCCACCGGCCTGTCCGGGGATCGTCCAGACCCCGGGATTTCAGGGGGCCGTACAGCAGCGTGTCATGGCCCCGACGAGCCATGACCTCCACCGGCATACATCCCTCGAACACCATGCTGTCCTCAAAGCCGTGGACCTCCGCCTCCTGGGCGGTGGTCAATTCCTTCCAGAAGGCGTCATACTCCTCCTGGTTCATGGGGCAGTTTACATAATCATCTGTGCCCTTGTCATACCGGGAGCCCATCCAGGCATAGTCCATATCCACACTCTCGGCGGATACCAGCGGCGCCGCCGCATCAAAAAAGTGGAGGTCGCTGTGCTCCCCCAGCAGCCCTTGCAGCGTTTCCGCCAGCGCGTCGGAGGTCAGGGGGCCGGAGGCGATGATGACCTCCCCCTCCGGGATCTCCGTCACCTCGCCGGGGATCACGGTGATGTTGGGATGGCTGCGGACCTTCTCCGTCACCAGCCTGGCAAAGCCGTGGCGGTCCACAGCCAACGCGCCGCCGGCCTCCACCCGGGTGGCATCGGCGCATTGCAGGATCAGGCTGTCCAGCCGCCGCAGTTCCTCTTTCAAAAGGCCCACGGCATTTTCCAGCCCCGCTCCCCGGAGGGAGTTGGAGCAGCACAGCTCCGCAAAGTATTCCGTTGTGTGGGCGGGGGTCATTTTCTCCGGTTTCATCTCGTGAAGCTCCACCTGGATCCCCCGCTGGGCCAGCTGCCAGGCACATTCGCTGCCGGCAAGGCCCGCGCCGATGACTGTTACGTTCATGCTCAAAATCCTTTATCTCCGGGCCGGAAAGGGGTCATTCCGCCGCCTTTTCGGCCTTTTTCGTTGTCTTTTTAGTAGTAGTTTTTTTCGTCGTGGTCTTGGCCACCGCTTTCTTTACCGCAGCCTTTTTAGCGGCGGGTTTCTTTTCCGCGTCGCCGTCCTCCGCCTTTTTTGCGGTCTTTTTCACGGTGGTTTTCTTTGCGGCGGTCTTGGCTGCGGTCTTTTTGGCAGCGGTCTTCTTGGCGGGCTTTTCCTCAGCAGGTGCGTCGCTCTCGCCGGGGGCCTCCTCCGCGTTGGCGGATGCCTCCACCTGCTTCTTGGGATAGCCCCGCTTGTCCTCCGGCAGGAAGTTGGCGCACTCCGGATTGATGCAGTAGGGCCGCTTGTAGCCCTTGCCTGCCCGCTTGAACATGGTCTTGCCGCAAACGGGGCAATCGTCCTTCACCGGCACGTCCCACGTCATGAAATCGCAGGTCGCGCCGCCGGCTACCCGGTTGTTGGTGTGCTCACAGCAGTAGTAGGTGTACTGCTTGCCGGATTTCCGGCTGGTGCCGGTGCGCTTGAACAGCCGCCCGCCGCACTTGGGGCAGCGGCCCGGCATCTCCACCACCAGAGGCATGGTGAAATTGCACTCCGGGAAGCCGGGGCAGGCCAAAAACCGCCCGAACCGGCCGGACTTCACCACCAGATTCCGCCCACAGACGGGGCAGATCTCCTCGGAGACCTCGTCAGGCACCTTGATATAGACGCCCTCCAGATCCTTCTCCGCCTTTTTGAGATTCGCTTCAAAATCGCCGTAGAAATCCCGGAGCACCGTCTTCCACTTCACGGTGCCCTCTTCCACATTGTCCAGCTTTTTCTCCATGTTGGCGGTAAATTTCAGATCGGCAATGTCGCTGAACCGCTCCTCCATCAGTTCCGTCACCACCCGGCCCAGATTGGTGATGTGAAGGTACTTTCCCTCCTTCATCACATACTCCCGATCCAGAATGGTGGACACAGTGGGGGCATAGGTGGAGGGGCGGCCGATGCCCTGCTCCTCCATGGCCCGGATGAGGGTGGCGTCAGTATAGTGAGCCGGGGGCTGGGTGAAGTGCTGATCCCGGCTGAAGTTTTTCAGAGTCAGGGCTTCCCCCTCCGTCAGCGGCGGCAGAGTGGGCTCCTTTTCCTCTTTGTCGTCATCCCTGCCCTCCTCGTACACGGCGGTGTACCCGGCGAATTTCAGACTGGAGGAGCTGGTACGGAAGCTGTGGCCCCCGGCGTCGATCTCCACGGACACGCTGTCGTACACGGCGTTGGCCATCTGGCAGGCCACAAAGCGGCTCCACACCAGCTTATACAGCCGGTACTGCTCGCCGGTGAGATCCTTTTTCAGCATCTCCGGCGTCCAGTTCACGTTGCTGGGGCGGATGGCCTCGTGGGCGTCCTGGGCGTTGGCCTTGGCCTTGTAGTGGTTGGCCCCCTTGGCGGGGTAATACTGCTGGCCGTAGCGGCCCACAATAAAGTTCTTCGCGGCGGCAATGGCCTCCTCACTGATGCGGAGGGAGTCGGTACGCATGTAGGTGATGAGACCCACGGTGCCCTCCCCCTCGATGTCCACGCCCTCATAGAGCTGCTGGGCGATGGCCATGGTGCGGCGGGGGGTCATGGACAGCTTCCGGGACGCCTCCTGCTGCATGGTGGAGGTGGTAAAAGGCGGAGACGGAGACCGGTTCTTATCCGTCCGCTTCACGGATTTCACGGTAAAGGCGGCGTTTTTCGTCTCCTCCACCACGGCTTCCACCTCTGCGGCGGATTTCAGCTCCGCCTTTTTGCCGTTCTTCCCGTGATACCGGGCGGAGAAGGGCAGCTTTTTCACGTCATTGCCGGTGAGGTTGGCGTCCAGCGTCCAGTACTCCTCCGGCTTGAAGTTTTCAATTTCCCGGTCGCGGTCATCCACCATCCGGGTGGCAACAGACTGCACCCGGCCTGCGGACAGGCCCCGCTTGATCTTCTTCCACAGCAGGGGGCTCAGCTGATAGCCCACCAGCCGGTCGAGAATGCGCCGGGCCTGCTGGGCGTCCACCAGGTTCTGGTCAATGTCCCGGGGATTTTGAATGCTCTGACGCACCACGTTTTTGGTGATCTCGTTAAAGGTGACCCGTTTGGTTTTCTCATCCGGCAGATTCAGAAGGCTCTTGAGATGCCAGCTGATAGCTTCTCCCTCCCGGTCAGGGTCGGTTGCGAGATACACGGTGTCCGCCGCCTTGGCGGACTTTTTCAGATCGGAAATAATGGCTTCCTTGCCTTTGATGGGCTTGTAGACCGGCTCGAAGTCGTTGTCCACATCCACGCTGAGATTGCTTTTCTGCAAGTCCCGGAGATGGCCCATGCAGGCCTTTACCTCATAGTCCTTGCCCAGATATTTTCCAATGGTTTTGGCCTTCGCAGGAGACTCCACGATGACCAAGCTCTGTTTTGCCATAGTTACCTCCGGCGGCTTTGTTCAAAAGCCGCGTTTTCATATTCTGATCGTGCTCAGGAGCGCGTTTATTCTGTAAGGGTCACGGCGCGGGTATAGTGCTTGCCCGCGTGCTGGACCACATATTGGTCGATCTCAAGGACCGTCAGGGCAGAAAGCACCCGACGGGTGGGGATGTCCACCAGCTCGGTGAGGTCATCCACCTGCATCGGCTCCGTATCGGACAGGGCCTTCAAAATGGCGATCTGGTCATCCGTCAGCTCCACATCGCCGCGGGACAGGCTGAGGGCAGGGGCCACAGGCTTCGGCTCCGGCACCGTCCGGGCCTGATAGCCCAGAGTCTCCGGCTCCTCCCGCGCCTCTTTCAGATCCAAAGTGAAGCGGCCCTCATACTCCCGCAAAATGTCGGACGCATCTATTACCAGCCCCGCGCCGTCCCGGATCAGACGGTTGCAGCCCACGCTGGTAGGCGCGTCGATGGGACCGGGGACCGCAAATACATCCCGGCCCTGCTCTAAGGCCGTCATAGCGGTGATCAGCGCGCCGCTCCGTTCCGGCGCTTCCACCACCAGAGCCGCTAAGGACAGCCCGGAAAGAATACGGTTTCGCACCGGGAAATGCCCCGGCGCCGGCTCCGTCCCCGGTGGGTATTCCGAAAACAGAACGCCTGATGCCGCTACATCTTCATAGAGATACCGACTCTCATAGGGATAATGGACGTCCAAGCCGTTGCCCGCCACGCCTATGGTCACGCCGCCGGCCCTGAGAGCGCCCCGTGTGGCTGCGGCGTCGATGCCCTTTGCCAGACCGCTCACCACCACGGCTCCGCCGGAGGCCAGGCCAAAGCCAAGCTTTTCCGCGCAGGCAACGCCGTAGGGCGTACAGTCGCGGGTGCCCACCACCGCTACGCTGAGCAGATCGTCCAGCAACGGCAGCTTACCTTTGTAATAGAGCAAAGCCGGTGGATCGTAGATGTTTTTCAACCGTCCGGGATAGGCGGCGTCGGAAAAGGTCAGAAGCTGAATATCCAGCCGCTGACAGTCGGCAAGAATTTTGTCCGCCGGGGCGAGATCATGGTTTTCCAGCAGCTTCAGCTGACCGGGGTCAGCCCCCTCCGTCAGCATCAGTTCATCAGGATCGGCGTAGAAAATGCTCTCCGGATCGCCGAAACGGCGCAGCAGCGCCAGCTTGGTCTGATTTCGCAGGCCCTTCAGTTCCGACAGCCATACCCAATATTTCAGCATATCCCCCGTCCTCCCCGCTCAGTCATTCCGGGCGGCCTCCCACAGCAGGACCGTGGCTGCCGCCGCCGCGTTCAACGATTCGCAGTGCTCGCTCATGGGAATTTTGATCGTCCGGTCACAGAGGGCCAACACGCCCTCCGTCAGCCCCCGGCCCTCGCTGCCGATGGCAATGGCGCAGCGGTTGTAATCCACCGCACGGGCGTCCAGAGTATCCTCCCGCAGCGCCGCGCCGTAAAGAGGAATGCCGCTCTTTTTCAGCAGAGCGGACAGTTCCTCCGCCCCCACCGTCCACACCGGGCAGCGGAACACCGCTCCCATGGTAGCCCGGAGGGTCTTGGGGTTATAGAGATCCGCGCAGCCGTTCACCAGAAACATTCCATCGGCATGGAAGGCGTCCGCCGTGCGGAGGATGGTACCCACGTTGCCGGGGTCCTGCAAGGTGTCCAGCACCACATAGCGGCGGCCCGCCAGCATTTCCGGCAGCGGCTCCGTGTGAATGGCGCAGGTAAACAGCGTCCCCTGAGGGGTCTCCATCGGCGAGAGGGACTTCATCACCTCCGCCGGGACCTCCACCTGCCGCACGCCCAAGGGCAGCTCCGGCACCTCCACTCCCGCCGTAGCCACAACGGTGCGGACCTCCGCCCCCCACAGCAGCGCTTCCTTCAACAGCTTGGGACTGTCGCAGAGGAATTCTCCCCGCTGGCGGCGGTAGGACGCAGAGGCCGCCAGCTTCCGGAGATGGGTGCACAGCGGATTCTGTCTGCTGGTAATAATCTCCATAGGTCGGCGGCTCCTTTCTCATTCTCTGGTCGTTTGATTGGATGCATTTGCCGGCAACAGGGTCCGGCTTCCAAACTCGCCGTATCCGTTCCCGGTTTTGGGGCGAATGGCAGGCAATTTGCCCTACCGCACGGAAAAACAGGCGTTTTTCCCTGTCTGTTGGGGTAAATCTAAACGCTTACTATATTAAATGTATCCGCCAGAATTGTCAAGGGAAGTTTGTTTGAAGGCCAATACAGGCACGGTTCTCATTTTTTCATGGGAAATCGGCTATTTTTTTATGATACTTCACATTGACAGCACTTATAGAGAATGATACCATCAGAATGGCAAATTGATCGGACAGGAGCGAAACCGAAATGACATTGGATCAATTAAAGATCGGTGCCTCCGGCACCATTACCTCTGTGGGCGGAGACGGCCCTCTGCGCTGCCGCCTGCTGGATATGGGACTGATTCCCCGCACGCGGGTCACCTTACAGAAGATCGCCCCCATGGGAGACCCCATTGAGATCCGGGTCCGGGGCTACGAGCTGACCCTCCGGGTGGAAGAAGCCGAAAAAATTGAAGTGAAGGAGGACGCGTGATGGTTTTTGCGTTGGTAGGCAATCAGAACTGCGGCAAGACCACGCTGTTCAACGCCCTCACCGGCTCCAATCAGCACGTGGGCAACTTCCCCGGCGTTACCGTGGATCAGAAAATGGGCGAGATCCGGGATGAAAAGGGCTGTTCCGTTGTGGACCTGCCGGGTATCTATTCCCTGCGGCCCTATACGCAGGAGGAGATCGTTTCCCGGGACTTCATCATCAATCAGAAGCCTGACGGCATCATCAATATCGTGGACGCCACCAACATCGAACGGAACCTGTATCTGACCCTTCAGCTTTTAGAGCTGCGGGTGCCCATGGTGCTGGCCCTGAACATGATGGATGAGGTCCGGGCCAACGGCGGCTCCATCGACGTGCGGAAAATGAGTCAGGCGCTGGGGATCCCCGTAATCCCCATCACGGCGGCCAAGAGCGAGGGCGTCAGCGAACTGGTGGATCAGGCGCTGACCGTGGCCCGCGGAAAGATCCTGCCCAAGGTGACGGACTTCTGTTCGGACGACTCTGCCGTACACCGCTGTATTCACGCCGTGGTGCACCTCATCGCGGACCATGCCGACCGTATAGGCGTTCCCGCCCGGTTCTGCGCCGCCAAGCTCATCGAGGGCGGCGACGATCTGGCGGACCAGCTGAAGCTGGATGAAAACGAAAAGGAACTGCTGGAACACTGTATCGTCCAGATGGAGACAGAGACCGGCCTGGACCGCAACGCCGCACTGGCGGATATGCGGTACAGCTTTATTGAAAATGTGGTGAGCACCTCCGTGGTGAAGTGCCATGAGAGCCGGGAACACGCCCGCTCCATGAAGTTCGACCGGATCCTCACCGGCCGGTACACCGCCATCCCCACCTTTTTGGCAGTGATGCTGCTGACCTTCTACCTGACCTTCAACGTCATCGGCCAGCGGCTGTCCGACTGGATGGACGTGGGGATCGACACCCTGACCGCCCTGGCAGACCGGGCGCTGACGGCCTACGGCATCAATCCGGTGGTCCACAGCCTCATCATCGACGGCATTTTTGCCGGCGTAGGCAGTGTACTGGTGTTCCTCCCCATCATTGTGACCCTGTTCTTCTTCCTGTCCATTCTGGAGGACACCGGCTATATGGCCCGTGTAGCCTTTGTGATGGACAAGCCTCTGCGGAAAATTGGTCTGTCCGGCCGCAGTATCGTGCCCATGCTCATCGGCTTCGGCTGCTCCGTGCCCGCTATCATGGCCACCCGCACCGTGTCCTCTGACCGGGACCGGAAAATGACCATTCTGCTGACGCCCTATATGAGCTGCTCTGCCAAGATCTCCATTTACGCCTTCTTCACCGCCGCCTTCTGCCCCAAGTATCAGGCGCTGGTGATGATCTCCCTGTATCTGCTGGGCATTATGATCGGCATTGTGGCGGCCCTCATTATGAATCAGACGGCCTTCCGGGGCAAGCCCGTGCCCTTCGTCATGGAGCTTCCCAACTACCGCCTTCCCAGCCTTAAAAGTGTGGCTCTGCTGCTGTGGGAAAAGGCCAGAGACTTTTTGGAGCGGGCCTTTACCGTGATTTTTCTGGCCACTATCATCATCTGGTTCCTCCAGAGCTTTGATACCCGGCTGAACGTGGTCACTGACAGCGCCGACAGTTTGCTGGCCCTCATCGGTCAGTGGATCGCGCCGGTGTTCGCCCCCCTGGGCTTTGCGGACTGGCGCTGCGCCACCTCCCTGATCTCCGGCTTCATCGCCAAGGAATCCGTGGTCAGCACGCTGGAGATCCTGCTGGGCGGCGCCGCTCTCTCCACTCTGTTCGCCAGCCGGGCCGCCATCAGCTTTCTGGTATTCACCCTGCTCTATACCCCCTGCATTGCGGCGGTGGCCACCATCCGCCGGGAGTTTAACTCCACTCTGAAAACTGTGGGCGTGGTGCTGATGCAGTGCTGCGTGGCGTGGATCGTGGCCTTTGTGGTCTATACGCTGGTGGGGATTCTGTGATGACCACTTTGGATTGGCTGCTGCTGGCGTTGGTTATCCTTGCCGCCGTCGCCGCGATCCGCCGCTGGCGGAAAAAGGGCAGCTGCGGCTGTTCCGGAGACTGCCGGCACTGTGCCGGCGGCTGTCCGAAAAAGGAGTCCTGAAAATCGTCCCCGCCGGTAATTTCCTTCTCAGGTATAACGAAACCCCCGCTTGCGAGACAAGGCTCTGTCTCACAAGCGGGGGTATTTTTCACTTCTTGACACAGTGTTTACTTCGTTCCCATCAGGGCACGGAAGCGCCGGGTCGATGCGTTCCGCACGCAATCCCAGACCTCCCGGGTGGCACAGATCTTGTCCGCGCAGGTCACCACAACGCTCTCCTTGTACTTGGGCGGCGTGGGGTTCAGGGGAAACATATGCCGGTGGATGATATTCGCTTCCAGGGGATTCAAACCGAAATCCCGCTGGGCGTTCTCCATGGCCTTGCGGGCGTGGTAGAACCCGTGGAGTTTGTGGTCCCGGTTGTGTTCCCGCCAGTTGTAGAGAAAATAGTCATGGAGCAGTGCTCCCCGCACCAGACTCCGCCAATCCACGTCCCAGCCCCATTTCTGAGCCAGACGGATGCTGCAAAGCGTCACCGCCACGGAATGATCGTAGCAGGTGGTGCTGCCGTGCTGGGGGATCGTGCGCTCCTGATCCATGGTAGGCGAACGCAGAATATCACCGCCGTATTCCCATAGCATTTCTTCTGCAGTCATATCCGCTCACCTCTTTTCTGTCCCTGATTATAGGGGCAAAACCGGAGAAAATCCAGTAGGAAATGCAACAGAGCTTTCCTGCCCGTCTTCACATTTCTTTGTGCGGTTTGCCGTTTTTGTTGGAAACGTCCTGCTAATTTTTAGCTTTTTGGATGAAACAGCAAATTTCCGCTTGACATTTGCCCTCGGGCGGCGTATGCTTGCGCCAAGTTCAAAACCAAAACCGATGACACGGAGTAAGTACACGAAAGGGCATTTCCCCCAGCGAGCTGCCGGTAGTGAAAGGGCAGCGGAAAGGCGTTCGTGGAATGGACCGTAGAGGGCGGGCCAAACAGGGAAACCTTAGTAGGCACCGCCGGGCTTTTCCCCCGTTACCAAGGAAAGACGTGTGATGGCACGTCGCCGAGGGGACGATTTTTCGTCAATTTGGGTGGCACCGCAGAAGTTTCAGACTTTTGTCCCAAAGGAACCTATCAACAGGTTCGTTTGTGGATGAAGGTCTTTTTTTGATGCCTTCTCCACAAAGGACCGTTTACGAGCTATGAAAGGAGAACGCACCATGGCAGCCGAAATCAACAACATTGCGCACAAAATACATCCCCGGGTAAAGCTGCAGCGCCGTAGCAAACACGAGCTGCACCATCGGCGGCAGGTTCCAAAGCAGCGGCATACTCAGCGCGGTCGAGGCAATGAGCAGACGAAGCAGCTTGAAGCGCTGCTTGAGCTCCTGCGCCTCGTCTCCGAACACCTCGCAGCCGCAGCCGAGCACAACGCTCTGCTTATCCACGCTTGGCTTCCTTTTTAAGGCGTGCCCAGTGCTTAAAGCCGATGACCGCGCAGGGGATGCAGCACGGCAGCATATGCAGCAGCAGCACCCAGCTTATCCAGTCAACGCCCTGATAGAAATTGCCCTGATAGGTAACGCCCTTCATCAGCTCAAAATACGAGAAGTTCCAAACGCCCCACAGTCCCGTTGCCGAGCCGAAGAGGTGAAGCGCGAGGAACGAGCCGGGGGTGAAAATGCCGCCGATAGCTCCCACGAGCGTTGCGGACATACGGCGCGACTTTGCGAGGAAAATGGTGACCACGGGGAAGATATGCGTCAAAACGGAGCAGTGAAACCAAAACGGAGTAGCCCGGGGCGGCACAATATGGTAGACTTCCTGCTGGTTAGACGAGACTAACTAATAACAGGAGGTATACAATGAAACAGAGAATTGCTGCATTTTTGATGTGCGTGATCTGCCTGCTGTCGGTCGTCGGCTGCGGACAGACCAAAGCGGACACGAACACCCCCTCGGCGGCCAATCAGCAGACGGTCACGGATGACTACCTGACGACCATCAGCGGGACGTATGTGGAGCTGTTCCCGGAGCTGTCGAAGGCGGATTACCGGAGCATCTGGCATGATGCCACCGCGCCGCTGGTGGGCGAGGACAATGCGGACGCCGCCACGGACAAGCTGCTCGGGATGTGCACGGCAAAGATCTACGGCGCAGACGCTGCCGAAAAATATGCGGCCGATCCGGACAGCATGGCCTTCGACTGCTATTTCCTGGGCGGGGTTTCGAAGTTCGTGATGGACGGCCACAAGATCACCGGTCTGGACGCGCAGGGCAAGGAAGTTTTCTCCCACACTTATCGAAAGCTGGACAAGGAAAATGAAAACGGCTTCATTTTCTATCAGAGCGATGACTCATTCCGCCCGTATCTGATTGAGAATGTGTTGGAATCTTGTGCCACTCGGCGGCAGGTGCAGGAGCGC
>ENA-UEOR01000869-UEOR01000869.1-human-gut-metagenome-genome-assembly--contig:-NODE-869-length-18537-cov-6.273239_pt1 | contig 18537 bp, 11 predicted proteins | sample MGYA00242887_ERZ507890 | MGnify/ENA primary metagenome ERZ507890 (study PRJEB26167, sample SAMN06115431) | human gut metagenome | host: Homo sapiens | place: China:Guizhou | collected 2014-10-21...
TCCTATGCGTCCCCTCAAATGGTTTTCGCCTATCGAATTTCTTAATAATAGTGTCCAATATGATTGACAAACCTACAAGTGTTTGAAAATGAGATCAAGCAAATGAGTTGCAAATGTACAATAAAATATATAAAAAACTATTGACAAAATCAAAAATATAGGTTATAATAACCTCATAGTAAAAGAGAGTAGCTGGCGGAGAGATCCGTTTATGTTTGCGTCAATACGTTCCGATGAGGGACCGCTGCATATCTAAACGGCGAGACTTTTATTGATTAAATTGCCACAGGCGCAGTTTACCCAATAAACGTCTTGCCGATTTTTTATGCGTTTATTTTTCTGAGCCTATGAGAAAAGGAGGCTTTGAAGGGTATATCGGCAATATTTACAGGAAAAAATAAAAAAGGTGGTATTTTATGAAGCAGTATCAGAAAAAACTTGACCAGCTTTACACTGAGTTTTCATCAGGTGAAAATGGTCTTTCAACTGAGCAGGCAGTGAAAAACTGCGAAAAGTTCGGACGAAATGTTATCACGGAGGGCAAGAAAAAGTCCATTCCCATGATTTTTTTAGAGCAGTATAAGGACTTTCTTGTGCTTATACTCATTATTGCTGCGATAGTTTCAGCTTTCATGAAAGACGTTGAGAGCTGTGCGGTAATTCTCGTTGTTATCACAATGAACGCTATTTTGGGTACAGTTCAGACCGTCAAGGCTGAAAAGTCACTGACGAACCTTAAAAAGCTTTCTGCACCGACGGCTAAGGCGCTTCGTAACGGCGAAAAGGTCATTATCCCATCTGAGGAGATCGCAGTGGGCGACATTCTTCTTATCGAAGCAGGCGACCAGATATGTGCAGACGGACGACTCGTAGAGTGCGCTTCTGTACAGGTGAACGAGTCGGCACTCACAGGCGAGAGCGTTAATATCGACAAGGATATGAGCGATATAGAGGGCGAAAAGCCTTTGGCTGAGCGTGCAAATATGGTTTATTCAGGTTCTTTTGTCACATACGGCAGAGGAAAAATGCTTGTCACTGAGGTTGGTATGGACACTGAGGTGGGCAAGATAGCCTCGCTTATCCAAAACGCATCAGAGAGAAAAACGCCTCTCCAGAACACTCTTGACGAGTTCGGCAAAAAGCTTTCTATAGCTATCCTTATCGTTTGTGCAGTAGTGTTCGGACTTAGTGTGCTTCGTGGCGGCAAGCTTATGGATTCGTTCATGTTCGCTATCGCACTTGCTGTTGCGGCTATTCCTGAGGCTCTCAGCTCTATCGTTACTATTGTGCTTTCTTTCGGCACACAGAAAATGTCAAAGGAAAACGCTATCATAAGAAAGCTTCAAGCTGTTGAGGGCTTGGGCAGTGTTTCTGTAATATGCTCTGACAAGACCGGTACACTGACACAGAACAAGATGACAGTTAGAAAAATAATGGTAGACGGCAGGATAATCGACACTGACGCTGTTGATCTTGATGATGAAAAGGTCAAGACTATGACAAGAGCCATGATCCTTTGCAACGATTCAAGCTGTAAGGACGGCGTTGAGATAGGCGACCCGACTGAAACGGCTCTTATCAATTTTGGCACAAAGCTTGGCATCGACACTGACAAGGTGAGGGAAGATCTCCCTAGAATTTCTGAGATACCATTTGATTCAGACAGAAAACTTATGTCAACTCTGCACGTTATCGACGGCGAGAAGGTGCTATATGTAAAGGGTGCGGCTGACGTTCTTATAAACAGAATAACTTCAAGCGACGAGGAAAAGGCTGTTATAACCCAGCGTGTGGCAGAGCTTTCGGAAAAAGGTCTGCGTATACTTGCATTTGCAGAGAAAAAATTCGACAAAGATACCGTATGTCCAGAGGACGAGGACGGATTGGAGTTTGTCGGTCTTATTGCTATGATGGATCCTCCGAGAGAGGAATCAAAGGCGGCTGTTGCGGAATGCCGCAAGGCAGGCATAAAGCCAGTCATGATAACAGGCGACCATATCGTTACGGCTTCGGCTATTGCCCGTGAGATAGGCATTTTGGACGACAATTCAAAGGCTGTTGAGGGTCATGAGCTTGACGCTTATTCAGACGAAGAGCTTGTTGACTTTGTAAAGGACAAGGCTGTTTACGCTCGTGTTACACCTGAGCATAAAATAAGGATCGTAAAGGCTTGGCAGGCAAACGGCTGTATAGTTTCCATGACAGGCGACGGTGTGAACGACGCACCTGCGTTAAAGCAGGCTGATGTGGGCGTTGCAATGGGCATTACAGGAACTGAGGTTTCAAAGGACGCTGCCTCAATGGTGCTTGCAGACGATAACTTTGCAACTATAGTCAAGGCCATAAGAAACGGCAGAAACATTTACGAGAACATTAAAAAGGCTATACTCTTCCTGCTTTCGGGCAACTTTGCGGCAATTCTTGTGGTGCTTTTCAACTCACTGCTTGGACTTCCTGTTCCGTTTGCGGCAATACATTTGCTGTTTATTAATCTGCTTACAGACTCGCTTCCTGCTATCGGTTTGGGTCTTGAACCGCACTCCGAAGAGGTCATGAAACGCAAACCAAGAAACGCAAATGAATCTATACTCACACGTCCTTTCCTGGGCGAGATAGCATTGTATGGCGTAGTTATAGCGATAGCAGTAGCTTCGGCTTTCATTATGGGAAACAAGACAAGCGCAGCTCTTGGTATGACGATGGCATTCGCAGTGCTTTGCTCTGCAAGATTGTTCCACGGCTTCTCGTGCAAGAAAAAAGGTCCTGTTATCTTCTCAAAGGACTTTTTCAACAACAAGTTCGGCCTTATGGCGTTCGGTCTTGGAATGGTATTTTTAAACTCCGTTCTGCTCGTTCCACAACTCAAGGGACTTTTCAAGATAGCAGACATGACAGGTATGCAGTTTGCATGGATATACATTCTAAGCTTTGGCTCTATGCTCGTTATCCAGCTTATAAAGGCGATATTCTTTACAAAGTCTGAAAAGTAAGGCTGTAGAGTTATCTTATAAAAGTTTCAAGGTGGGCGACCTTAGGTCGCACCTACGCAATAAAAATAACCGCTCTTCGTGATGTCACGGGGAGCGGTTTTGTTTTACATATCTTCGCAAGGCAGCCAAATGCCGTCCTCTTTATGAAGTATCCTCTGATTTTCAGATCCTCTGAATTTCAGGGAGATGTTTTTCTTTTCAAGGACGAACTCGCCGTCAACGAGGTAGTCGATAAGGCTCAGCATTTCGTCTGTGTACTGTGTTCTGTATGGTGACTTTGAGCCTGCAAGCAGGTCAGTTTCAAGGGTACAGCCTGTGTAGCACCACACGTCCTTGTCGGGAAGTTCTGTTTTCACACGGCGGAGAAGCTTTGTAAGCTCAGGCTGGTTCTCAGGCTCCATAGGTTCGCCACCAAGGAGCGTAAGTCCTTTTATATAGCCCTTTGAGAGGGCGTTAATTATCTCGTCTGCAGTGGTATCTGTGAAAGGCTTGCCGTAGTCAAAGTTCCAGGTGTCAGGCTGAAAACAGCCCTTGCAGTGGTGTCTGCAGCCTGATACGAACAGCGTGACCCTCACACCTGAGCCATTGGCGATATCGGTTTTCTTTATCTCACAATAATTCATTTTCCGCTCCTTTCATACATACAACGCAGGGCAATACGATTTTGTATTGCCCCGATAGTTATATGCTGTTTGCTGTTTTATGTCAATAATAATGTTCATTATTTTCGGATTTTGCAGTTTTGAGTTTTCCTTGCTATAATGTTCATTTTTTTGACGAGTTTTGATTTTTGAACTTTTGAGTTTTAACGGCTATAATGTTCAAAATTTTGCGATTTCGCTAGAAAAAATTTTTGGGTTTTCGCTCATTCGAATGTTCCATTTTAAATTCAAAATTCACAAATGATTTGAACTTAATCACAAATGCAAAACTCTTTCCTTTATCTCTTGAGTCCTGCCCTGATTCCAGAACTGCGTGCCGATGTAGCCACAGGTGCGCCTTGCAACGTTCAGAGTGTTCTGATCTCTGTTGCCGCAGTTCGGACACTCCCATACAAGCTTGCCGTCATCTTCTACTATCTTTATCTCACCGTCAAAACCGCACTTCTGACAGTAGTCGCTCTTTGTGTTAAGCTCAGCATACATGATGTTGTCGTAAATATGCTGCATAACTGCAAGAACAGCCTCTATGTTGTTCTGCATATTCGGCACTTCCACATAGCTGATAGCTCCTCCTGGTGAAAGAGCCTGGAACTGTGACTCAAAGGTGAGCTTGTCAAATGCGTCGATGTTCTCGGTAACATGGATATGATAGCTGTTTGTGATGTAGTTTCTGTCTGTTACACCCTCGATAACACCAAAACGCTTCTGCAAACATCTTGCAAATTTGTATGTTGTGGACTCCAATGGCGTGCCGTAAAGGCTGAAATCTATGTTTGTTTCTGCTCTCCACTTTGCGCAGGCATCATTAAGGTGCTGCATAACTTCAAGTGCAAAAGGCGTTGCTGAAGGGTCTGTGTGTGACTTGCCCGTCATGTATCTTACGCATTCGCAAAGACCTGCATAGCCAAGTGATATGGTGGAATATCCGCCGAACAGGAGCTTGTCGATTGTTTCGCCCTTTTTAAGCCTTGCCAATGCACCGTTCTGCCAAAGGATAGGCGCAACGTCTGACGGAGTGCCTTTAAGTCTTTCGTGACGGAGCATAAGCGCACGTCTGCAAAGCTCAAGTCTTTCATCAAATATCTTCCAGAATTTATCCATATCCTTATATGACGAGCAGGCAACGTCCACAAGGTTTATTGTAACAACGCCCTGATTGAATCTGCCGTAATATTTAGGCTTGCCGTTTTCGTCAAGATATGTTGTAAGGAAGCTTCTGCAGCCCATGCAAGGGTAGCACTGACCATTGCCATTCTTGTCTACCTTAAGCTCCTTCATTTTCTTTTCGCTTATATAGTCAGGCACCATTCTCTTTGCGGTACACTTTGCAGCAAGCTTTGTAAGCTCCCAATATTTTGAGCCTTCTCTTATGTTGTCCTCTTCAAGGACATATATGAGTTTCGGGAACGCAGGTGTTATATAGACGCCCTTTTCGTTCTTTACGCCTTGGATACGCTGTCTGAGCATTTCCTCTATGATAGCCGCAAGGTCATCTCTTGTCTGCCCCTCCGGCACCTCATCAAGGTACATGAAAACAGTAACGAAAGGTGCTTGACCGTTTGTTGTCATAAGAGTGATGACCTGATACTGTATCATCTGAACGCCCTGAACTATCTCAGCCTTTACTCTCATTTCGGCTACCTTATTTATAGTATCCTCGTCGGCAGGGATATTAAGCTCTGCGAACTCTTTTTTTACCTCACGGCGGTATTTATCACGGGATATCTGAACGAACGGAGCAAGGTGGGAAAGTGTGATACTCTGTCCGCCATACTGTGAAGAAGCTATCTGAGCGATAGACTGAGTAGCGATATTGCAGGCTGTAGAGAAGCTGTGTGGCTTTTCTATCATGACCTCGCTTATGACAGTGCCGTTCTGGAGCATATCCTCAAGATTTACAAGACAGCAGTTGTGCATATGCTGAGCGAAATAATCGGCGTCGTGGAAATGTATCAGACCTTTTTCGTGAGCTTCAACTATATCGTCAGGAAGCAAAAATCTTCTTGTGATATCCTTGCTCACTTCACCTGCCATATAATCCCTCTGAACTGAATTGACAGTAGGATTTTTATTGGAATTTTCCTGCTTGACTTCCTCGTTCTCGAAGTTAAGAAGAGAAAGTATCTGCTTGTCAGTAGTATTAGCCTGTCTGACGATAGAACGCTCATAGCGGTAGGTGATATAATGCTTTGCCACTGTATACTTGCCGTGGCGCATGATATCGGCTTCCACCCAGTCCTGAATAGTTTCAACGTCCATAGCCCTATTCATTTCAGAGCATTTGTCCTCTATATTCTGTGCTATCTCTCCTATTTCTCCCTCAGAGAGCCTATCCTTTTCCTCCACAGTGATATTAGCTTTCGCAACGGCATTTTCTATCTTTTCCTTATCGAATGTATTCTCAGCGCCGCTTCTTTTTATTATCTTCACCTATACTCTTCCTTTCATTTTATCCTGCTCAACCACTATATATTGTGGTTGACTTCTTTTATTACAACATAATATTGAACATTTACTATTATACCACAATCAGAATATAAGTCAAGGGCATAGAATGATAAATAATCTACAAAAATTCCGGTTAAAAACAGAGCAGTTTGCCGAAAAAGTATTACAAATGATTACAAACACTTGATTTACAAAAAGTGTGAAAAATAATGGCATTTAAAGGGTGGATAAAGGTGTGAAGCTACAAGAAACGATGTGAATGTTTTGTAAAATAAATGGTAAAATTCAATTAACTTGTTGACAAGGGTGCTTGCATATGATATAATATTAGAGTTGAATGCGCCAGTAGCTCAGCTGGATAGAGTGACTGGCTACGAACCAGTAGGTCGGGGGTTCGAGTCCCTTCTGGCGCACCAATCATTTTCGATACTCACAAAGGAAAATCCACAGTGTATAAAAGCGTGGACTTTCCTCAGCAAGTATCTTTAAGTATCCTTGCTGAGCATATATAAAAGCTTGTAGTAACAAACTAGGATATGTTTTGTGACATTTGTTTCGTTTCGCTCTTAGACCTTGTCAAGGCAGCTGCACATTGTGGAGCTTGGGCGAATCATCTGATGTTAATCCATAGTGGCGTCGGCACATAGGCTTGCAGTTAGCTTAACTGTTACTGGCTGGCTCGTGTTCATGTTCTGTAATGTTAAGAATGCCTGATCGGCGTGATTGAACAGTAACGAACGTCATGGCTCTAAGCGACTTAAAGACAACTCAATGTCTTGTTGTGCTTGTGTTTCACATCAGTTGACCTCATCTCAATCTTATTTGAGGACTTACGATATTCGATTTTCAAGCTGCATTTTTGATGAGTTGAATCAGCAGCTAAAAGCAAAAAGAGCTTTCCAGATGTTTGACATCGTGAAAAGCCCTTGACAATCTATTTCCAACGTGCTATAATAGAGCACGAGGATAGCATTCTCTGAAAGCTCCACAGTTGCGGTAACATCTGTGCTGCTGGGCTTATAATCTCTTGGCGGAGTTTATAAGCCTTAGAGGGTGCAATTTTTTATGCCCTCTAAATTTCCTCTGTATATTAATTATACCACCATTTTGTCAATTTGTCAATACTTTTGCGGAAATTAATGGTGGGGAATATATATTTTATATATAAATGCAAAATGACCCCTAGTGTGTCACGGTGACACACTAGGGGTATTTTCGTTATAATAATTCCACGATCCATTCAAGCCAACTTCTAATTGTTGAAGCCCTACGATAATATGTTTCGTCACTTTTCACTTTATATAGGTTACACTGTTTCATTATTGCAACAATTTCATGCTTGTTGATTTCTCCCTGACTAAACCATAAATTAAGAGTTTCTGAAAAAACCTTATGTGATAATATAGCTTCACAAAAAGCTAATTGCCTTTGTTTGTAGCTGAGTTTTAAAATGTTTTTTCCTTTTGACGTTAAGAAAAATGTAATGCTATCATTCCTTTGCTTGTCAACTAACCCAAGATAGCGAGCAGCGTCGGTATAATAATTTGTTTGCCTTTCGTCAAATGCGTAATTAATTGTAATATTATCTTTTGTCATAGGGTGTTCGTTTAATAATTCGCATAGATTTATTACTCGTTCAAAACTGTCTGCTTGTGGAAATGATATTTCAGGCTCATCAATTATCGGTACACTGTCAAGTAATTGATTGATTTCCTCAGATGTAATAGTCATATCTTCCTCCACAGAATAATTTTTCTGCTTGACAAGTGTCAGTGAACTATATTCCATTGGATCAGAAAATTGATATTCATATAAATGAAATATGCCATTGGAATACACAAGGAAAATTGGTTTGACATCTTTGTTTACACGATCTTTCCACGTCCTGAAAGGGTAGTAGAGCTGTCTTACAAGAAAATCTTTCGACAAATCTCGCTTTGCCTCAATTAGTGCAAGCTTTTGTAATCCCTCATATCCTGCATCTATCTCTATTTGAGAATTATGTACTTCAATGTTTCTTTTGTCATTGCATAGAACATCTTTGATCTCAAAATTGAAGTTACCAGATCCCATTCTGCCACTTACAGTTGGAACAAGTTGCTCATCTTCTAGAAAGTCTGCTATTATGCCCGACACATAAGCACAATTTAAAGCAACTGCTTCACTGGTGATAGAGTCTACATCTAAACTTTGAATGTAGTATGGTAAGCTTATTCTTGTTACTTCGGGTGACATAGGCTCGAATTTATGATACGCATCAAAATGAGAAATGATATAATCACCACGAGTAATAGGAAGTATGGAGAGCTTATTTTGTTTGAATAATTTAGGCAAATTGATAATGTGATCAAATTTTGCCATTAACCGTGGCTCACGAAACTCTTTAATTTGTGTAGCGGATATTTGAAAACACCCTTCTTGTTCTATTTGATGTAGAATATCGTATTTTTCAAATAATAAATGCCATGCTGCGTCATTCCTGGTTTCATGTTCAAGTTTATCTGTGTCATTCATAGTTTGTTATTATTACCTCGTCAACATCTCCACGTTTGCTTGCAACTGAGTTGATTGCCCTTTTGGCTTGTACAGTTGTTATATGATAATCAGAATATTGTTCTCTTATAAATTCAGTTGAAGAATTTGACAACATGAATTTTACACCACGTTCATTAAGCATATCACAGCACTCACGAAGTTTAATCTGCTGTTCTCTGCTAAAACCGCCTTTTGAATAACCAGTAAAGCTAGAGGTATCTGATATTGGATCATATGGCGGATCAAGATATACGAACGTTCCTCTCCGTACTTGTTCAAGTGATAATGCAAAATCGTTTGAACTGAATGTTATCTCAGCAGAGTTAAAATAATTACTTACGGCTTTCAAAACAGGAGCATTAACGATATTTGGATTTTTGTATTTTCCAAAAGGACTATTAAATTCTCCTGCATTGTTTACACGATATAAACCATTATAACAAGTTTTATTGAGAAAAATAACCCTTGCCGCTTTTTCGATGTCACTAAGCCTATCGTATTTTGATTTATCACGATCAATATTACGAAGCTCATAGTAGAAACTTTCCTCATTCGGATAGGTTTCAAGTATTTCGATAAGAGCGTCAACATCATCTCTTATAACAGTATATACATGAATGAGATCGATGTTAATGTCGTTGACTATTGCTTTTTTAGGCTGTAGATCAAACAAAACAGCACCGCCACCAACAAAAGGCTCACAATACGAGGTTATCCTTTTAGGTAGCATGAGCTTTATAGAGGGCAACAGCTGCCTTTTTCCTCCCACCCATTTGAGAACAGGAGAAACAAGTTTATTTTTGGACATTAAAATCACTCCGTTTTTGTGTCACTAGACAGTGTGTCATTGTGACACACCAAGGATTTTTATTTTATACAAATTCAATTTTAAGTTTTTTATCCATAGCAGCGGCAAGCCTTTGAAGTGTTTTTATAGACGGGTTTGCATTTCCATTTTCAATTTTGCTTATATCACCTTGTGCAATACCTGAAAGGTGGGCAAGTTGCTGCTGAGTTATACCTTTCTTTTTACGGACGTCAATTAACGCTTGAACTACTGCAAATTCAGGCTCTATAGAATTGTATTCTGCCTTAAGCTCAGGAACAGTTAGTTGTGCATTAAGAAAATCATTGAAATTTGTCATATTATTCTTCTTTCGATATTGAATATATCCTATAATTATCATATCACATTGTACGTGTTTTGTCAACACGTATTAAAAGCTAAGCCGCTTATCTAGTGTGTCACGGTGACACATTGACATCTTTCATATACTCATCGATCGTTTCAGCGACTTTCAGCTTTTCACGATATGTCAGGTGCGTGTATATATCGCTGGTGACAGCTATGCTGCTGTGACCGAGCCAGACCGACACGGACTTTAGCTCAACGCCGTGCTGAACAAGCAGTGACGCACAGGTATGGCGAAGATCGTGGAAACGGCAGTGAAAATTCATTTCTGCCATTATCCTGCCGAAACCAACAGACAGATCGTCGGGCTTGACGATCAGCCCCATATCGTCAACGCATATGTATTTAAGATATTCTCGTGAATACTTGTCACGATGAGCCGTGTAATTATCGCACTGCCTGCGCCTAAGTTCCTTGAGGTATTTGAGCACGCCTGAGGGAAGAGGCAAGGTTCTGCGGCTTGCTCTGGTTTTTGGAACGTCTGAAAACACCAAAGTTATCTTGTGATCTTTAATGCATTTGACTACAGTATGCTGTATGCACATGGTCTGCGTTTCAAAGTTTATGTCTGACCAACGCAGTCCCAGAACCTCGCTGCGTCTGAGTCCCATAGTTCCTGATAGAAACACAGGCGTGTAGAGGTCAGTATTTTTGACCTTGTTAAGAATTATCTCAAATTGATCTGTACTTATGAAATTTCCACAGTAACGGTCAGTGCAGGGAAGCTCCGCAAGCAAGGCTGCATTGTGGTCTGTCAAACCGTTCTTGACCGCATAGCTAAGTGCCATTTTGATGTTTGAGTGATGTTTTCGTATCGTTAAGCCGGATAGACCGGCGTTGTATTTGACTAGATAATATTCCTCAAGCATACCGGGCGTGAGCTGTGAAAGCATTGTATTCTTGCTGCGAAAGTATGGCACGATGTGCACATACACCTGTGAACGATATGCCTCATAGGTGTTGATTTTTACCGCCATCTTTCGGCTTTTGAGCCATTGCTCGATCAGATCTGCAAACAGAATGTCATTTGCCTTTTTCTCAGAAATCTCGTCTTTGAGCTGCTGATTTTCCGCAGCAAGCTTTACCACAAGCCTTTCAAGCTCTTTCTTTTCGCTGATTAATTCTTCGATAGTTGTCATAATGATCCCCTTTGTTTTTAGAATATATAATATATTACAACAAAAGCAGAGATTTTTACAGCAGCAAAGCAATATCTGTCTGAAAAAGAAGGCAAAATTTGATAAAAAGCGTGCATATTCTAAAAAAAATAATTCAAGTATAGATACAGAAACATCAAATATCTGTTTTCAGACAGATAATCAAGAATGGGTCAGTTATAGACAGTTCATTTTACCCACTACCCCTTTTTAAGAAAAAAATCTCCGAAAGCCGAATTTTTTTCTTAAAACCTATTGACAAATCCGATTTTTTGTTATACAATGAACTTGTGTTTTTGATGGTTGTGTTCATTGTATAACAATGAATGCTCTGCCTCCTGCTTGAGCGGCGGGGGGCTTTTTTTATTCTGCTGTGAGGAACATATATGCAGACAGTATATGTGTTGTCTGTAAAATCACCTACACGAGTTCTGATTTTCTTTTTACGAATGAACTTACCTTTTACAAGCTTTTCTATCGTCCTGAGGACGTCCTGACGGCTCATGCCCAGAAGCTGAGATAGATCATTATAGCTTTGGAAAAAGCTCATGTGCGAGCTGTCAGCCAGCTTACAGCACATTATATACACTCTGAATTCATTTCCATTCAATCTGCTCATAAGCTTTTTATCCATGGTGAAATATTTAGAAGCTGTAGATACGGCTTCAATAGTGTATGTATATGTGCCAAGCTTTCCAGGAGCATTTGTTTGGCGCTTCTGGGACTTGATAAATCCACTCTTGAGCAGTGAGCTTGCCGCACGCTTAACAGTGGATACTGAAAAGCCGCATAGTGACACAAGAGTTGTCTGCTTGACTGTGATCTCATAGCCAAGCAGATTTCTTTTTGTATTCTTGTGGATAAGACTATAGAATACACAGGCAAGCTTCAAGTCTGATGCCTGTGTAAAACGTGTAACAAAGCTGTTAGGTATTCGCATTTTTCAATTCCTCGTTATTTATGTATTGTTCCAGTGCCGTCCATTCATCGGCAACAAAATTGCTGCGTATATCAGGACGTTTCTGTATTTTCTTTATGTAGCCCCTTGCAGCGGCATAGTTCTGATCTGAAAGAAATCCTCCAAGCTCGCTTCCTACAAGTCCGTTGATCTTATATAGCAGGGCGGTGATATCGACATACGGACCATCGTCCGGGTATTCTCCTGGGAAATAGAGCTCGTCCTGATCGGTGTAATCATCTTCTTCGTTTGAGCCGCTTGTTCCATATGCCTCTGCAAAGATCTTTCGTGCCTCGTTTGCACGAAACTCATTGAGCTTTTGTACCTGTTGCTGATATTCTATGACTTGCCGTTGAGCCGCACCGGCATTTTTCTCAAGTTCAAGTGCAGCCTTATACATACTTTCGGACACAGTGCTGCCGTCTGACTTTATTTGGTCTATCTTGCCTAGCTGCATATAGTAGTCATTCATAGCACGTTCAGCGGTCTTTTTGAGGCTGTCTAATCTGTATTGATAACCTATTACGCCCAGACTGTCCCAAAGCTCGTCATATGGATACATTGCTGCGGAAAGGTCAATGTTGCGAGATTTTATCGGCAGCTCGTCTATAGGTATGCGTGGCATTTTGTTAGGTAGCAGATGATATGGCGTAATATTGGTCTTTATTGGTTCACATCGCATTTTTTTGACAATAGCAGTGCCGAACGGCAGCTTTGAGAGCTGTGTTGTATCGAGCAGCGCCTTGCTGTCAACTCGTTCACCTTGGTGATCTAAAAATCCATACAGGCTTCCGCTGAAGGTCAAATAGTTTACTGTTTCATTGCCTATCATTTCAGAAAACGCTTTGTTTGTATTGCCATTAAGAGATAATATGTATATCTGAATGTTACAGCCGCCTTTTATGCCATCTTCTTCTTTTTCATATTTCTTAAGCTGTCCGTAGTCCTGAAGAAATAGATTGAAAAGAATGTTAGCACCGGGTGAGGCATTCATTTTACTGCTGAGATCAGGCAGCTTAGTCATTTGTCCAAATTCGTCATACATATACTCTATTTTCCTTGGCAGCTTTCCTCCCGGATACTTTCTTGCCTGTTTTGCGAGGTACAAAAATGACTGATCTGCGAACATCGAGGCGATAACGTATCGTGATTTTTCCTCATATGGAACGAGCATATATATTATGCAAGGCTGATCTTCATTGATAAGGTCAGCAAAGTTTATTTCATTTTTAGATGTCAGCTTTTGAACGCCCATATCCGTCATGAATATCTCAAGGTCTGCGGAGAGAACAGTGTATATTGAAGAACGTGTATCACCCTGGGAGAACTTTGACGTTGAATAGGATGTTCTTGCAAGACAGCCCACAGGCAGCGCATTGAACAGTTCATCAAGTGCGTTGACTTCTTTTTTGTTACCGCTTTCGTCCTCAATCACCGTATTGTATACGCCAAATTCAGTAAAGAATGTTGTTATGCTGTACATATTAACGTTTGACATATCACCTTTTTCATAGCCTTTATCAAGAAAATAGTATATCAAGGCGCTTAAAAGTGACCTTGCAGAGTCTGTCCATATTGCTTCGCTCTGTACATCATCTGTAAGACAGTGGGCAAATGAGCTGACAAGCTTAGAGGTTTGTGAAAGATCGTTGCTTCCGCTTCGTTTTGCAGCGAGATATTCGTCAATGATAAGTTGTAGAGGATTCCAACAATCAGATCGGTCAGTATCGATAAGGTTAAGAGTAACTATCTTGTAGCCGTTTCTGGCAAATTCCTTATAGGTCAGTTCAAGCAGCTCGCCTTTCATATCATTAACGATAACAGAGGGCTTTTCTTTTGCATTCGCCATAAGCCTCAGGCTTGGCAGCACGTAGCATTCACCCTTGCCGGAACGTGGAGCACCTACGGTCATTGTGTTGTATGTGCCCGGTTCGATGTAGTAGACGCCGTTGCTTTCTCCTATGAGCATTCCTGCCTTTTCTGCTGAAGTGATGTTATCCATAGGCACTGCCAGAAAATGATCTAACAGTTCGTTGTCCTCCATAAACTTGTTGTCACCCTTAACGTTCTTGCTGTCATTTTTCATTCGGTAGAGTGTATGCAGTTTTACCGTTATTCCCAGACCAACTATAAGAGAAAGAATTATCTCAAAAATGAACATCATAAATCCGGGTGGAACAATGATATTCCACGGCATAAAGTGCGTTCTTGAATAATCTGCACTGCCATTGACGGCGCTTATACTTCTCAATGACTTTATAACATAGATGAAAATGCTGTTAATGATAATGTAGACTACCGATGTTGCAATGGCAAACTGCTTTACTCTGATGTTTCTGCGGTCTTTGTCTTTTTCAATAGGTGTTTTGTTTACTGCATTAAGAACACGCATAGCCTGATCATAGATCCAGCCGAACACACATAGTATTTTTGCTATAGCAGCATTGAGTATACGTTTTATTTTGTCTATATACATATAATTTCCTCCTGTCAAACGCTGCGGCTTTTTTCCTTGGCTTTCGCCATTTCCTGCTCGATCTCAAATTCTCGCATAAGACGTGCTGTCTTTGCCTCCTCTGATTTTAATGCTTTACGCAGCATATTTGATGATTTATGAAGAAGTGTCCTCTGAGCCTGCATACAGCCTGCCAGTCTGAATTCAAATGGTATATCTGTTTTTTTGCCGCTTATTATCTTTTTAGCAATGTCATTGCCTGAGCGTGCTGACTTTCTCAGCCATTGAAATGCAGCCTTGTTCTGACCGTCACGGAGCAGCATTAATCCGTATGCGAGCTGACCGCTGTCATTGCCGTTTAAAGCACATCTGCGGAAGCAATCCTCAGCCATTTTGTGCTTGTTTTCAGACAGATACACTTTGCCAAGTATATACTGGGCATTTGGATCGTTGTATTCAAACGCAGAACGCTTAAGGTATTCTTTAGCTTTTGTATTATTGAATGAGCTATAATATTTGCCCAGAGTGTATATCGCAGGCTCAAAGTCTTTATCTGCGGCTGATGAAAGATAGCGTATCCCTTTTGAAACTTCTGTTGTTTTTTTGCTGTCAAGAAGAATTTTTCCTGCAGCATACATTCCAGGTATGCTATCTTTGTCAGCGGCATTCGTGAAATACTGCAATGCTTTTCGTCTGTTATTTTCAGACAGATACAGCTTGCCGAGGCGATAAGCTGCTATACCCATAGTATCGTCTTTGTGATCGGCAGCTTGAAGAAGGTATTTCTCAGCCTGTGTATTATCGTTAAATTGCTCTTGATACAGTTTTCCGAGAGTGTATGCTGCATAGTAATTATCTTTTGCTGCTGAACGTTCTAAGTATGATGCCGCCTTGTCATATCTCTCTTGTGAAAGATACAGCTTGCCAAGACTATATTCACACAATCCTGTTTTATCCTGTGCGTTTTCAGCACCCTTTATCAGAATTTTTTCAGCCTTTTGAAGATCTTTTTTGCTGTCGCTCTGATAGAGCTTACCGAGCATATATTGTGCTTTATAGTTATTGGAGTCCGCCGAGAGCAGCAGATATTTTTCAGCACATTCAAGGTCTATATCCGTTCCATTGCCATTCAGATACATCATACCTATCTTGTAGCTGATATTATCGTCATGGTTTTTAGTGAATACTTTCTCTAAACCTTTTAAAGCTTCAGCGTAAAAATTATGCGCACTTGATAGGTCTTTTTCTACTCCTTGTCCCAGTTCATAAGCTTGTCCTACGGCATAACTTGCGAACGGCATTCCGCCTTTGCTGCTTAGTGAGCGCATATAATAGTCAAATGCTTTGGCATAGTCTGTTTCAACACCAGAGCCGTATTTGTATATGTTTCCAAGAGCATTATAAGCATATTTGTTTTCAGACAGCTTATAATGCTCTATGGCTGAGTTATAGTCTTGAGTAACGCCAAGCCCATATTCATACATTTTACCTATGCGATAGTTGAGATAGGACTTTGTCCAATTATCACGTTTGTCATCACTCATGCTTACTATGGACAGCAGCTTGTGAAAATCTTCAAAGGCTTTGCTGTAATATTGCTGACTTAGTGTATCGCCGTCATTGGATTTTAGCATTTGGCTGTCATAAAGCTTGCCTATGTCATATGTTGCGATAATATTTCCGCTTTTGCTTTCTATTGAGAGTATTTCAAAAGCTTTTTCGGGGTCTTTCTTTATGACTGCTGATTTGTTCTGTTCATTTCCGTACATATAGTCGAGGGCAAGCTTATAGTTCTTGCTCCAATCTATGCGTAGATGTTCCACTGCCTGATCGCTTTTATCATTTTCAGACAGATACGCTTCGGGCTCTTGCGGAAAAATATCCGTGCTGTAGTCAGGAGCATTTGGTTCATACAACTCATCATAATTTCTTGAAGATAGGTACATTTCCAAATCATCAGGGATATCTTCTAAAGAGTCATAAGTCATAGCATCCTCTAAATCATCTTTTTTATTTTCAGACAGATACACTTTTGATTTCTGCGAGGAAATACTGTTGTTGTAGTCAGGCTCATTTTTCTCAGAAAAGCCTTCGCTTTCTTTTTCAGACAGATACGTTTTCGTTTTTGGAAAGTAAGAAGTATTATCAAGATCTATATGGGAATGCAGATCCTCAGGTGGTTCAAAATTGACATTCTTTGTGTTGTAGTATTCACGGCAGATAGAAAGAAATGAGTTTCCTACTCTGGAGTAAAACCCTGACGGATCGTGAAGCTGATGTTCTTTATACTCAGCCCACCTTGAATTTTGTCCGTATCTGTTTCGGAACATTGCTTGTGTGCTGTCGAGCTTATGAAGATATGTGTCAAACATTATTTGTAATGTTTGATTTTCTGATATGACAGACCTGATACAACTGTCAATCTCGTTTTTTGTCACATCATTTTGTTTGGCATACCACCACTGCTTGCCGCTGTTTTTTAGGTCATCAGGAAGCTTGTCGATAAGTGCGTTTATTTTTTGAATACTGCTTGCAAACTCGGACTTGATATGAGGTGCAAGCACGTTTCTTTGAAATTCAGTAAGGTTAGCAGCGGCGGCACTTTTGTCAATGAAGTGCGTCATTTCAGTTTTCAAAGCGTTGAAAGCTTTCTGCTCGATATCGTCTTGACCTTTGTTTTTGTATGTAATGCGTCTATCCTCAAGTCGGTGATATTCAAGAAGCTGATAATGGATATGTACATTACCTGTATTGACGTGAATGCTGCCGACCCAGTAGCAGTTACTTGCATCCAGCTTTTCTGATTTGTCTATCATTTTGTTAATGCCTTTTCGTGCGGCTTCAATAAGTGCCTGGCGGTTGAGCTGATTGCCGACTATGAAATTATTCTGCCGCAGATATGCGTTATCAAATGAGATAACTCCTGCATATTTCGGACAGCCCTCAGAGCGGCTGACAGCTTCAAGCTGACGTATCTTGTCTATATCGGCAGGAGTCAGACTATCTTGTGTGCTTGTGAAAGCACCTAATGAGCGTTCAGCTTTTATGTTTTGAGCCTGACTTTTCTCGTTTGGTACAAATTCTGAATATACATACTCCATTTCGTTGGCGTGTTTGTTCGGCTCAAAAGCTTCAGGGCGGAGCATATAGTCCAGAAAATCGAATATCTTGTTGCCACCGTCACCGCTTATTCGCCACTTGTATACGAATTTGCATTTGTGAAATATTCCTGGTGTCATTATTAGTCACTCTGTTCGTCTTGCAGGGAGTCTGCACCCTTATCAACTGAGCGCTGATGTACGATGCTCTTGTAGTTGTCATTTGATCGTGACATGACGTCATGCGGTTCGCTGTCACTCAGACGCTTGTCGGCTGAGTGGAATTCCTGCACTTCATAGAAGTGCAGGAGCGTATTAATTCCGTCACGCTCCTGATATATCATGCTGTTATTTTCTTTTGCGATCATTAGCAGCTTTTCAATATCATTTTCTATATTCGCCAAGCGATCAACGCTTGCTGTATGTTTTACTTTACTGTAAGTGCTGTCTATCAGAAATGCAAGACAATCACTGTAAGTTGAAAAGTCTTTTAGATTCTTTATCTCCACAAACTTTTGAAAATCCTGCTCGGAAAAAGAAAGCAGTTTATTGATAGGTTTGCTTTTCATTTTTTCATCCAACCTTTCCGTGTAGTTTGATTTTATTTTGTGATATCTAAGTTAGAGGTGTGGGTCAAGAGCATAAAGGCACGATATCGTGCCTGCTGGAAACCTCGGTAGAACCGAGGTTTCAGGTGGGGTACTGTGATATCATCAGGTCTTTTTCTATATACGATTTATATACGATTTTTTGTATATAATGGCAGTTTATATATTATTTATATATCACAACTCAAATTTTATATATGATTTATATACGAAAGCTCCTATTATTTACCGCTTTATATACGAATTAGATATTTTTCATGCTGTAATAATTTGTATATATTTCTATTGTGTAAACAAAACTGCCCTGTTTATGAATTTCCTTTGTCCGAAATTTCAAGCACCCTGAGAATTTCTTCATTTGTAGTCGCCTTCACCCGTTTCAATCACTTTTTGCGCCTCCTCATAGGTGAAACGGCGGTCGCTCTTTATAATGG
>ENA-UEOR01000871-UEOR01000871.1-human-gut-metagenome-genome-assembly--contig:-NODE-871-length-18533-cov-24.372128_pt1 | contig 18533 bp, 17 predicted proteins | sample MGYA00242887_ERZ507890 | MGnify/ENA primary metagenome ERZ507890 (study PRJEB26167, sample SAMN06115431) | human gut metagenome | host: Homo sapiens | place: China:Guizhou | collected 2014-10-21...
ATCCGTCATATCCTGATGCACAAGCAAATTACATGCAACTTGCAATTTGCTTGGAAGACTATGTCGAAAAAGACCGCAATGGATATTACACAGTTGTGCTTGAACCTGGAGCATCAATCGAGTTGCACACTTGCTGCAGTCTTGCAATTCCTGCAGGCAAAACTTTGTCTGTTGTGCCATTCACAGAGGAAGAGAACGATGCCTTTGGTGACAAAAATTTGTATGCTCAATTACGCAAACAGCTTGACATTGAACCGCAAGTACTCAATGGCAAATCAACATCTGAAATCATGTTGAAAGTCACCAACAAAACTGAAAAGCATGTTCAACTGCATGACCAATCAATTCTTGCAAAACTTGTGTCTAATGGCTACAAAGTTTGCTGGGTCTTGTCAAAAGAGTCTGAAGAATTGCTTGCAACTCGAATGGCTGAAGCACAGTCTGCAGAAGAACAACCGGCTGACACAACTGCTGCTGAATGATTTTTGAAGTTCTCAGATGCATCGAGTTGTACATAGATTTTCAAGACATGGATTTCCATATCTTGAAATTTTGAATTCATCTAAGATGACAACATGACTTGCAGATGCATCTGAGAATTTGATGTTTTGAACCTTATTTGAACATTTGAAGAAACACCAAACATGAAACAACAACCACTTGAACTGCTGCCTGTACAAATCATCAACAAATCAAAGCATGCAAATCCTGAATATGCAACAGAGTTGTCTGCTGGCATGGATTTGTCTGCAAATTTGGAATGCCCCATTGTGTTGAAGCCTCTTGAAAGAGCTCTTGTTCCAACTGGAATTTATATTGCATTGCCTGCTGGCTATGAAGCACAAGTTAGACCAAGAAGTGGACTTGCAATCAAGAAAGGCATCACAGTGTTGAACAGTCCTGGCACAGTAGATGCTGACTATCGAGGTGAAATTAAAGTCATTTTGGTCAACTTGTCAAACAAGGCATGGACTTGCAATGATGGTGAACGAATTGCTCAACTTGTTGTTGCACCACATGAAACAGTTGATTTGATTGAAGTAGATACTCTTGATGACACTGAACGTGGCACAGGTGGATTTGGGCACACTGGCAAATGATGATAACAACTTAACACAACACATGAACATGACACCAGCAAAAAGACTTGAACGACAAAATGATGCAGTTGTACTGCTTGCAACAATGAAATGGTGTGCAGCAAACAAACAAGTACTTGCAAACATTTCAAGCAATCATCCTGATTGTGAACTTGTTTTGCTGTTTCCAGACAAACAAAGTTGCATCAAAATGTCTGAAAACAATGAGAAGATGACTGCTGAAGTTAATGCTGCATTTGACAACATTGAGACATTGTTTGTGAAACGAACATTTGCATGGTCAACAACAAAACAAATTCTTGCGCCTCAATTTGCAGCAGACATTGTCGATTCTTCAAAGACTTCAAGAGGCTATGTTGCAAAGACTTCAGATGCTGCATATGACAATGAAGTCATGCAAAAGATTGTTGACATTGTAGAACGTCAAGCAAATCCATTCAACATTGAAGTGTATGAATGACAACATACGATTGATAAAAAATAGTGATAAAAAATAGTGATAAAAAATAGTGATAAAAAATAGTAATAAAAAATAGTAATAAAAAATAGTGTAGAAGTAGTGCTTGTTGTTGATGGCGTTCATCAACATTCGCTACAAATGTGAAAGACTTTGCAAGATTAACTTGCAAAGTCTTTTTTTGACTTGCAATGGGTCAAATGAGTGTACATAAAACAACAAACTTAACTTCATCATGGCAAACAACATAGAGTGTCTATCAGTTTACTTTGTCAATGCAGACAAAACAATTGTATGTGCTGATATCAAGCAAGGCAATCAAAAACTTGCATACACTATTGATGCATCAGGTGGAGACTCAACAGTTGTTTATGCATTGAATGCAGTCAATCAGCCAGTTCTTGTTACACTTGCAAATGACATCATTGATGCAATCAATCTTTATCTTGAAGGCATTGGCGATCCAACAAGATACAAAAACATCCCTGAGCCAATGATTTTCACTGAGCAAAGTTTCATAGACTTACTCAAGAAACATATTGATGATGACACTATCGTTTATGATGATGACATTGATGCAATCAAGTGCGTCTGCAATGAAAAAGAAGCATATCTACGAGTCTATCCTATTGAGATACAGTGGATATCAACAGAACTTGACGTCACTTACAATGTCGAGTCAAACAAAGATTGGTTTGTCTATGCAAATGACGAAGCAACTTACAAAGCAATGGTTGAACTTGAAAATGCAAAAGCTGCTCAAGCATTGCGAAGATTTGCATGATGTTGTAGATGGAAATTCACTTGCCTGCGAACAACTTGAATGACATTCAAGGGGGGTTCACAAGCAATGTTTCATTATATGTTAAACTAAAAACTCACATTTATCATGGCTAAACCCTCATGGTTATCGGTGAAACCTGCGTCTGGCAGTGGCAGTCGTTCAGTTACAGTGTCTACGACAGCTGAACACACTGGTCGTCTACAGCGTCAAGGTGTTTTGACATTCAAGGCAGCTAACTGTCTTGATGTTACTCGTAATGTTATTCAGGCAGGAAAACCTGAGTTCGCAGACATTGAAGAATCTGCTTCTTCACCCAAAGAAGGAAAGACTGTAACGATTGCTGGAGTGTCAAACTCCAAAATCTTGACTTTCTCTCTTGGTACAGGTGAACTGCAGGTTGAATTGCCTGAACAGTACAAAGCAAACTCAGTTGATACTTACAATGGTGCAGAAATTGCAAACGACCCGGGCGCAACGGCGACGTACGATTTCAGCATTGCAATTGTTGTGCCTGCAAACGGTGAAATCACTGAACAGACTCGTCAAATCATTGTAACAGATGAAGGCGGTCATCAGGATGTCTGCTTGCTGACGTTGGCTGCCGGTGATGCTTACTTGACTGTTGCGGAAGGTGACATCAGCTTGACTTACCAGGGCACTGGCGTTGAAGTCGCAATTAGTTCTAACACTTCTTGGACTGTTGAATAATTGCATCAACGATTTGAAATTGCAACCGCAAGTCAGCAATGACTTGCGGTTGTTTTGAAATTTGCATCAACCTCAACAATTCAATCAAGTCAACAGCGTCAACATCATGGCAACAAAACAAATTGCATGGCAATCTGATCCAAGTCAGCACATCACTGCAACATTTGAAGGCAACAAAGCAGGCAAAGTGACATTCACAAGTGATGTGAATGAAAGCATTGATAGAGAGCAAACTGTCACAATAAAAACAACAGATGGCTCAAACAAATCTGTTACACGTACAATTAGACAGTCAGGCAAACGTGAAGTGTTCAATTGTACTGACGGACCATTCATGGTAACTGAAGGCACTTTCAATGTGTTGAAACCTGAATTTGCGTCAAAAGCACAAGATGTGGTGCAGCTCAATGAGCAAGGTGATGTTGTGCACAATCCATGACATGCAATTGTCATTCCATTTTGATTTGACTGAGCTTGCATTGTTGCAAGCTTTTTTTATGTGAACATTCAAAGCTACATATTTTAAAAAAATTCAAAAGTTAAAAACTTGGCATTTCAACAAACACAACAAAATTCTTCAACTTATGTTAATTATCAAAAACACGTGGTTCCCATTTGGTCGCTACACAACACTCAATTTGTTTGGCATCTTGTTCACAAAACAAGATACTTTGTCTGAACGCACAATTGTACATGAAAGCATTCATACAAAGCAACAACTTGAAATGCTGTTTGTTTTGTTCTATTTGTGGTATGCAATCGAATATTGCTTGATAAGACTGCTACACAAAACTCAAAATTGCGCATATCATGATGTCTCTTTTGAAGAAGAAGCATATGCAAATGATGGCAACAAAGCATATTTGTCAACTCGCAAACACTATGCATGGCTCAAACATGTCAAGTTCAAATCAAATCATGCAAAAGTTGACAAGAATGCTCAACAAACGTCACCAAAAGTTGCATCTGCCGACATTGTTGATGAGATTGTTGCAACAAGTTTGTCAAGCGGAAGTAACATGTCTGTATATACCGCAAAAGCAATCAAGTCTGCATATGTCAACTCATTCGTGTGCAAGTGTACAAGGTGTGGTGCTGTTCGACAAATTGATTTCAAACATCCATTGTACAATCAACTAACTACAACAGGCAAAGCAACTACAACATGCACAAAGTGCAATGCAATCATTTTGATTGAAGTTGCAACAAGCTCAGCAATTTGATAACATGGCAATAGCATCAAATACAACAACTTCAACAGCAACTTCAGCCAACAAGTCAAGCATCAAAGTCTTTGACCCTCGACAGCAATTCAAGTCTGCTGAAGATGCTGCAAGTGCAAAAGTTGTTTGGAGTTCAGAATCAATTAGACTTGCATATGATGCCATTGACACTGGCTTGCCACTAAGAGCAAATCCGTTTTTCAAGGGCAACATTTATGTCAGAAGAGCAGGATTGCTATATGCATACGAAAAATGGGAAGAGCAAGAATGGCTGAAATGCAAGTTTGACATACTATATTATGCAGATACTTATGTGACATTGATGACACCTGATGGTGTCAAGAAACGAATCACTTTGCGCAAATATCAACGCAAAATGCTTCGAGCATTTCAACGTCACAAATATGTTATAGTGTTGACAGGCCGACAAATTGGCAAAACAACTACTACAGCAATCTTTTTGTCTTGGTGCGCAATCTTTTGTCGAGAAATGACAATTGCCGTGTTAGGCGACAAAAGAGAGACATCAATGGAGAACTTGAACAAGACAAAAGACATCATCTACAATTTGCCCTTCTTTTTGAAGCCTGGTGCATTTGTCTGGAACTCAATGACAATCGCATTTGACAATGGCTGCAAAATCATGACAGGCTCTTGTTCAAAATCTGCATTGGTCGGCAAAACTGTGCATGTCTTGTACATTGACGAACTTGCAATTCCGCCTGCATCTCAATCAAAAGAATTGGTTGAATATGCATTGCCTACAATAAACAGTTTGCCAACTGGCAAATTCATTGCAACATCAACACCATCTGGTGACAACATCTTCAAAAAATTGTGGCTTGGTGCAATCAACAAAGAGAATGGCTTCTTTGCAATTCAAGTTAATTGGTGGGATGTTCCAGGCAGAGATGACAAGTGGAAGCAAGAACAACTTGCGATTCTTGGTGAAGATGCATTCAATGAGCAATACAACTGTGTGTTCTTGTCAGGCTCAACATCTGTTCTTGCAACTCATGCCATTGACGCAATTGCAAGACGTTTGCGTGATTATGTGCTTGTGCCTCATGCAAGACTTGACAATGTGCTGAGATATTTGATGTTCGACAAAGATGTGCATGACACAATGGAGCCAAACTTGTTCATGCAATGGCACAAAGACATCAACATTGAGCAACTCAAAAATGAAGTTTGCTTTGTCACCATTGACATTGGTGAAGGCTTGAACCAAGACTACTCTGTGATGCACTTCTTTAGACTTGTCAAAACTCAAAAAGTTGTTGAAGTCGAGTCTTATGACGAATATGATGACTTTACAGATGAAGAACGTGCAGCATTTAGAGAAGCAGTAGACTTTGCTCACAAAGAAGCATTAGCATCAAATGCAAAGTTTGAAGCATACAAACGTGCATTGCTTGACTTGGATGATGACAATGATGAAGATGCTGACAATGATGATTGTATTGATTCTGACGAATATGTTGACTATGACTCAGATGATGCAGCAGACACAGACATATCAATGATGCTTAACACATCTGCAGAAGAAATTGGACTGTTCAGGTCAAATGTCACATCAATAAAAGTTCTTGCACTTTATTTGCAATTCTTGTTGAAGTTTGTCTTTGACCCAGAAAAGTTCAAAATTGTGTTTGAACGCAACAAATATGGTGGTGAATTCAAATCATATTGTTCACTTGAACGTGCAAAAGGCATTGCAATTGATGAAGAAATGTTTGCTTGCTTCCCATCAAGACTTGGTTCTGAAAAGCTTGTTGCAGGCATCACAATTACGCCTGGCACAAAACCGCTTTATGTTAGAGCATTCAAAGATGCTACAGAGTCTTCAAAACTCATTTTGAACAACATTGAGACTCAACGTGAATGTCAATATTTTGGCAAACTCAAAAATGGTTCTTATGGTGCATCACCAGGTTTTCATGATGACATTGCAATGACTTGTGTGCATGCAGCAGCATTCATGGATGAACGCAATGCAGATTGGCTTGCACTTGTTGACATTCTATATTCACTTGAAGAACAACAAGCACAGTGGGGTGAAGATGCAAGCAATGATGATGTTGATGACGGCTATGGGATTTGACATGTTAACATGTTGTGGCTACATTGTAAAAGAATGTAAACGCATAGTGTTAAAGAATGCCTGTTAAAAGTTAACAGATTTTTGATAAAAGTTGTGAAAAATCAACAAGTGTCAATGACTCAAAATGCATCAGAGTATACTGATTGTTATTGATAGTTAAATTTTAACAAACTTTTATATTAAACATAATATTTTCATTAACAACTGACCCATAGAATGTTATGTGATGTTAAAAATTTGACAATTGAACAATGGTTGTTAACAAGTGCAGTATATCTCAGATGCATGTAGTGTCAGTTATTTGTGTCAACTGTTAAAATTTAATTAAAATTAATATTAAACATAATATTAAAATTAACCAGAAACTATTTCCAACTTTTGCAAATTTGTTTGTCATGCAATCAAAACATGCTTTGTGATACAACTTGACTTTGAAATATGTTGCAATGATGCTTGACAACTTCAAGCATGTACATATTTCAAAATTACAAAACACATGCAGACACAGACTTGCATTTCACAACAAGCAACAAATGTTTGCATCTAACAACAAAATCATAAGAGATGGACACTTCACTGACACAATTCAAATCAACCGGTACTTACCGGCAATTCATCGACAACACTTTGCTCGAAGATTTACCAGACCAGGTTGTTAGACTCCTTGTGGGTCAATTCAAGAAAGGCGCTGTCAACAAAGCTGTGTACATCAAAGACGTTAATGAACTGCACGATAAATTCGGGCAAAGAGACAAGTCTCTTGAACGTGCTGGTTGCTTCTCGACTTTGATTGCAGAACAAATGTTGGCAATTTCGCCAATCTATGTTTTGAATTTGCGAGCATTTACAGATGCAGACAAACTTCAAAGAATTTCAATTGCTGCCAATGCATCTGCTGAAGACAGCAAAGTAACTGACATAGCATTTACGCAGGTTTATGACACAACAAACTTCTGGAATGTCGAGCCTTTGAATTTGCTCAACAAACTTGGAACTGCACCTGCATCTTTGCTCAACTTGTCAACTGTCACCAACAAAAATGTTACAGTGTTTGTGATGCCTACAAGCAGCACTTCATATGACTACACTGTTCAAAAGGTACAAGAACGTTATCCAACAATGTATGTGCCTACTTTGAAATGCACAGACAAAGTCAAAGACTATCTTGTTGATGTCTATTTCTTTGCAAATGACTTCACCAAATATGAAAGTCTTGCAGGTTCTGCAAAATATGGCAAGTACTTTACAGACAATGGTATCAGACGAATTGTTGATGGCGAACCTGGCGCTGCTGCACTTGCAAAAGTGACAGAGTCTGGCTACATTGGCAAGGTAACAGGCTCTTTGAACACTGACCTGCTTGACATCAATGGCAACAAGTTGTCACTTGAAGCTGCAATCAACGCTGTCATTGATACTACAGGCGTTGTCTGCAAAATCAATCCTGAAAGCATTGATGAGTACTACAACTCAAATGACGAAGATGGCGCACGTTTCATGCGTTCAATCGACTTGCTTGGCGTCAATGGCATCAAAGTTGAAGTTGAAGGACCGACAATTGAAAAGACTGGCGACACATATCTTGGCTGCACAACACCTGAAGTTGTCAAGAATGAATATGAAGTTGAGTTTGGATATGCCGACTTTGCTGCTACAAAAGACCAGTTCAATGAAGACACATTCAGCATGCTCAATGGTGTCATGCTGCCTGTCATCAATGGTCAAGCAAACTTGACAAGTTTCTATGGTCCGGTGATGCCAATTGTAGTTGGTGACATTGTAGTTGGCAACAATGGTCAGCCTTGTCGCTGCACAAGCAGATACAGCAAAGCTCAATATCTTGCAATGCCGAAGCTCAACTCAAAAGAATTGCCATTGCAGGCAGATGGCACTGCATTCCCGCAAAATGTCAATGGTGTGTTTGTATATCCGGAAGGCGAATCATGGGCAGGACAACCTGTTGAATATGATGAGTCGACTGGCAGACCTCTTGACAAGCCAAAATCAAAAGGCGGCTTTGTCATGACAGAAGTTAAGCCTGACGAAGAGCATCTCAAAATTTTGCAAGACAACTTTGGCAAGATGCAAAACTTGATTGAGTACATCTTTGATGACGAAATCTGGCGCAAGGGCACTTTCAAAGCAGAAAAGTTTGCCGCCATTGATTTTGAAGGCAATGACATTGAACTTGATGTTGCAAAAGCATACACAGTTGCTCGGTTTACTCCAAGATGCATTCAGTCAGACTCATTTGTCGGCTATTATCTGAAAGGCGTTGCATTGCGCAAAGAACAGTTCGTCAATGGCACTGCAGCACGTCAAAATGAAATTTTGAGTCAACTGTTGTCAGGCGGCGTTTACCGCAGCTTGATGGATCCGAAGCAAATCAAATGGCGCTATGTTGTTGACCCATTCAAGACATATATTGAAGGCAACGCAAAATATCAGTTTGCCAAGATTTGCAATGACTCAAAACGTGCAATTGCATTCTCAAGTTTGCCGACAAAATATGACATGATGACATCAACTGACCCGTACTTCAAAGCTTCTGCAAGTGGCCCAATTGAAGCTGAGTACATGGCAGCAGGCGGCAACATGGAATTGCCTTATAGCAAGTTGTTTAGCTTTGCCGGACAAGACTACGGTGCACCGTTCATTGGCTACTTTGGCAATGTAAGATACAACAATGGCATTGATGACATGGTCATTCCTGCTACAGGCATCATATCAAATGCTTACATGAGAAAGCACATGGAAGCAGGCAAGCATGTTTGGGACATTGTTGCTGGCTCTTTGTGGCCAATTGCCGGTGAAGGTGTAACTGACATTGACTTGTTTGTGTCTCAAGGCCAAGGTTCTGACTTAGACTATCTTGAGCCTGCAGGTTGGGACTGCTTGCAAATTGACAATGGTGTCATTACAATATTGAATGACCACAGTGCTCAGGTTTCATATGAGAGTGCATTCTCATATCTTGACAATCTTGAGTTGCTCATCTACGTTGCAGACGGCATTGAGCCATATTTGGATGCCAAACGGTTCAAGCGCAACACTGCTGCAGCACGTCTTGATGTCAAGACAAAAGCTGATGCATTCATGGAGCAGATTCTGAGTGCAGGTGGCATTGTCAGCTATGAAAACGTTTGTGACACGTCAAACAATGACGAGGAAACAATCGCAAGAGGCTACATTGTTCTTGACACAACGATTGTAAATGCGCAAGGTATCCGCATTGCCGTCCATAGAACATACCTTGAACTTGGCGCTTGATTTGACAAGCACTTTATACAAAGTTGATGCAAGCACAACAAACTTGCATCAACTTCTCAACAACTTTCAAACTCTTTCACCATGAAACGTTCAATTTTGATTTGCTGGCTTGCTGCATTTGCAATTGCATTGTTGCTTGTCATTGTTTTGTCTGCTACAAATGTTTGTAGTTGGTGGTGGTTAATTGCTGTGCCCTTTGTTGCAACAACAGTTGCTGCAATCTATGCAGTCATCTTGTTCAAACAGACAAAGCCTGACAAAGTTTGCACTGGTGATGGCATTGCACACATGGAAATTGAAGCAGATCAGCCATGGGAAAAAGACTTTGAAGTTGTTTGACATCACATTTTTCAAACTCAAAACTTTATCATATCATGCCAAAATTGCCTCACATCAAAAACAGTGTAGTCACTGCAGAATTGGCTGAACCGATGTTCAAATCACTGTATGAGATACAGTTGATGCCACCTGCAGGTGTTGTTATACCTGACCACATTGATGAGCAAATCACCAGTGTTGGTGGACTTGATACACTTGAAGCAGCGCCTGATGTTGTGACCCAGAATTACCAAATGGGCCAGAAACGTCAATTCTCTGCTTTGACAGTTTCAAACATTCACAATTTGTCACTGAGTATGAACCTGAACTTGCATGGCCCTGACTCAAATGACCCAATGATTTTGAATTGCTTCAATGCTTGGAATGCAAAGAGACGCAATCCGAAGACAGGCGCAATGGGTCTCAAAAAGGACTACATTGGTCAAGTTGTTCTGTCTCAATTCAATCAAGTTGGAACGATTTGGAGACTCGTTACATATCGTAATGCATTTCCAAAAACAAAGCCGACTGGAATTGACTCAGTTGACAAAAACAGTGACGATATTTTCAGTTGCAGCGTAACAATCACATCTGAAATTGCAGATGTTTTGACCATTGGCGAAAGCTTCTAAAACTTTTTCTAACGCTGTTGTCAATGGTGCAACTCAAAACGACATTTGATTGTTTTCAGCGATAACAATCATTTTGAAGTTTGTCCACTTTCCTTGAAAGCACTTGCAAATTTGCAAGTGCTTTTGTTTTGTGTGATGGTTGAAGTTGTTGGAGAAATTGTGCAATGACAAATGAATGTGAAGTCGAAGAGTTGGTGAAAGTTGTTGTGCAATGATGGTGAAAGTTGTTGTGCAGAGACTATTATTGTAAGAATAGCACATCTTCTTAGTACATATGGAATACTTCCTGCAATATGCGCCGGCGTTATACTTGCCGGAATACTTGCTGCTACTATGTCAACGGCAGATTCACAGCTTCTTGCTTCAGCATCCAGTGTGTCACAGAATATTTTACAGGAATTTTTTGGTGTCAGACTCACAGAGAAAAAATCAATGGTTGTTGCAAGGACAACTGTTATAATTATATCTGTTATTGCAATACTCCTTGCAAGCGACCCAAACAGTTCTGTATTTGAAATAGTATCATTTGCATGGGCAGGTTTTGGTGCGACTTTTGGACCTGTTGTGCTTATATCACTATTTTGGAAAGATGCTAATAAGTATGGTGTCATGGCAGAAAGTGATTTGTAATAAAAGAAGGTCGTCCTGTCTCGAAAGGTCGGGCGGCTTTCTTTTTTTAAGATTAGAAGATTATGAAACTTAATCCCCATTTCAAACTCCGCTCCATAGCCGGAGAAACAATAATTGTGAACCAAGGTGTTCCCGATACTGATTTGACCCGTATTATTTCCTTTAATTTTTCCGCTTGCTTACTTTGGAAACGACTTTCGGGAAAGGATTTCACTTTACAAGAGGCAGCCTTGGTGTTGGTGGAATCTTATCATATTTCTCAAGAGCAGGCCGAAAGAGATGTGGTGATTTGGGCAGATGCACTAAAAAAATGTTCAGCCTTACTTGATTGATATAACAATGGATATAATACTCGATCAACCGGAGCAAATGCTATTTGCCTTGCTCCGATCCGCGTTGAACAGCACAAAGCCGGTTAGTGAAATCCTTTTTACCGATATATCTCCTGCCCTTTGGCAGGCGTGTTACAGACTAGCTTGCACTCAGGGAGTGATGGCCTTGGCATGGGACGGAATACAAACCCTGCCGGCCTGTTTGCAACCCCCGAAGGCTTTGAAGTTAAACTGGGCGATGGCGGTAGAGAACTATGAAAAACGCTACCTGCGGTACTGCCATACCATAGCCGAACTTTCAGCTTTTTATAAAACGCATGGCATTACCACGGTCCAGTTGAAAGGAGTGGGTCTCTCCACCTATTATCCCATTCCTTCGCACAGGGAAGGGGGAGATATAGACATCTTCACTTATTCGGCAGACCATTCCCGGAAAAGTGATGCCGAGGCCAACCGGCTGGCAGACCGGTTAATGGAAGAAAAAGGAATAGAGGTAGACTTTGAACACTCCGAAAAGCATAGTATGTTTTACTATAAAGGTATTCCGATAGAGAATCATAAAACCTTTATTAATTCGGAAACATACCGTATAGCGGTGAAGATGGATAAGCTCCTTCAAAAACTGCTACAACCCGTATCGGCGGAATTGGACGGAAAATGCTCCATTTTAATCCCATCTTCCACCTTTAATACCGTATTTCTCGCTTTTCATGCCGCCCAGCATTATGCACGCGGCCTGGCACTTCATCATCTTTGCGACTGGGCTTGCCTGCTGAATAGATACGGCCTGCATATTCCTGAGGAAGTGACGGATATTCGTTTTAGAAATATGATATTGGCAATGACCCGCCTCTGTAATGATTATTTGGGAACTTCCGTTCCTGTATATGGAGGAGAAGAGTTGGCGGAGGAAATCTTACGGGAAATCATCCGGCCACCCTATACGATGTCAGTTCCGGCGAAGAATAAATGGGGCATTCTGGTTTATAAAACCAAACGTATGCTGCATACTCATCGTGCGTGCAACAGCGTGTTGCGCATTTCACTGTGCAAATGGGTTGGAAATTCTATTCTGTTGCATCTGCGCTCTCCCCATACCATCTTCCAGACGGAACGAAAATAAGCGGTTTATGTTGAAAAGAATCTGCCGTTTGTTGTTGCCTGATGAAAGGAAAATGGGGATAAGGGTGGTTTGTGCCGTATTTCTTTGCGCATTACTTGACTTTGCCGGACTCGCTGCCCTGTTGCCTGTCTTGTTTTTTCTGTTGGATGACGGGAGGGATAAAGATGCCGCCCTGTTATTTTGTCTGGTGGCAATAGTCTTTATTTTGGTGAAAAACGCTTTGGCAGCGGGGCTTTCACGTTTTCAAAACCATTTTCTGATGTCTCTTTACCGTCGGCTCAGCTTTTCTCTCTTTACTTCTTACTATCAACGGGGATTATTGTTTATACGCAGCAGGGGGAGTATCCGGCTGGGATATGAGGTGAACTATATCTGTTATACTTTTTCTTTAAACCTTCTTTCCCCCTTGCTTCGCATGACAGGAGAACTGCTGCTTGTTTTTTGGGTGACGGCAGCTTTGTTGGTTTACGCTCCGTTGACGGTACTGATGCTGTATATTGCCTTTCTGCCTTTCATGCTGATTTACGGATGGGGGATCAGGAAACCGATGCGCCGTTATGGTGAGCAGGAGCAGCAGGCTCGTCGTGAGCAATCCCGGCTGGTCACGGAAACGATGAAAGGGTATGCCGAATTGGAACTGAATGCGGCGTTTCCTTTTCTTCAGCAGGCATTCGCCCAAAGGGTGAGGAAAATCAGTGAGAGCCGTTTGAAACTGGAAACGATACAGCATCTTCCTCTTTGCCTTTCCGAAATGGCGGTCATATCGGGGCTGACCTTGCTCACCGTTTTCGGAACAGGGGATATCAAAGCGCTGGTAGGTGTCTTTGCTGTGGCGGCTTTCCGGCTGTTACCCGCTTTGCGCGGCATCTTAGGTGGTTGGACACAAGTACAGAATGCGGTCTATTCTCTGCGGATTATAGAGGAAGGATTGGGGGATAAGGGGATGGAAGCAGTTTCTCCATCATGGGGGCAGGAAGCGTTTTCTTTTCAAAAAGAGATACGGATAGAACACCTCACCTATGCTTATCCTGAAAGTAAAGAGGTTCTAAAGGACTTTTGTTGTACTATTCGTAAGGGGGAATATGTAGGTATCTGTGGTGAGAGTGGCGTGGGTAAATCTACCTTGTTTAATCTGCTTTTGGGATTTATCACTCCGGATAAAGGCGCTATTCGGATAGATGGCAGGTCGCTTGCCGATGTGCCGAGGCAGGAATGGCATCGCAGGGTGGGATATGTGCAACAGGAAGTGTTTGTGCTGGATGGGACCTTGGCGGAAAACATTGCTTTGGGATGCCGGTCTATAGATAAGGAACGGGTAGCGGAGATAGTGAGGCTGGTGAGATTGGATGCTTGGGTGGATGAATTGCCGCAAGGAATGGATACTCCTTTGGGTGAAGGGGGAGGAAGGCTTTCGGGAGGTCAGAAACAACGGGTAGGCATAGCCCGTGCTTTGTATAAGAAAGCGGAGGTGCTTCTACTGGATGAGGCTACTTCTGCATTGGATAATGAGACTGAACGGGCTGTCAATGAAATGCTTCTCGGTCTGATGAAGGAGTGTAGGGGGCTGACTGTTCTTACGATAGCCCATCGGGAAAGTTCGTTGGCGTATTGTCATCGTGTAATCAGATTAAATGGAAAAGACAATGGATCGAATTTATAAAATAGGTGGCCACTGCTTCGCGCTGCCGGACGAAAGGTTGATGGAGGCGGTGGATGGTATCAGCGGTTTCAAGCCTTTTGTTTGGCAACCGGATCTGGTTTCGGCAAAAGATGTATATGAGGGTGCTTGGTTGCCGGATTTTACTGTTTGGGAAGGAAACGGTTGGGGTTTTCCGACTTTTCAGAGAAAGTCCTATGGGTTCGGATATGAAGATGTAACCGGTACTTTCGGTGTGAGTGGGGATAGCTTTTTGTTGGAACTGGCTCCGCAGGGAGAACCGTCGCTTTATCTCCGGACGATGGGTGGAACCGGGAGAGGTATCTGTTTATATGGTAATTATTCTCCCCGTCTTTTAAGGTTTGCCTTATGGATGGGGTATGGCCTGATGACGGTACGGAAAGATACGGTTGCCTTGCATGGCAGTTGTATTGTTTATAAGGGGAAAGCGGTTCTTTTTTTAGGTGAAAGCGGAACCGGCAAAAGTACCCATACCCGTTTGTGGAGGGAAAATATAGCAGGAAGTAAGTTGCTGAATGATGACAGTCCCATTGTGCGTTATGAAGAGGGGGGCGTGTGGGTATATGGCAGTCCGTGGAGTGGGAAGACTCCTTGTTATAAGGCGGAGCGTTATCCGTTGGCCAGATGTGTACGTTTGTCACAAGCACCGTATAACAAGATACGGAGATTGAACACTTTGCAGGCTTATGCAGCTTTGCATCCGTCTGCTCCTCCTGCATTTGCATACGAGGAGGAATTATACTGTGGGGTTTGTAGTCTGTTGGAAAAGATGGTTTCATCCATTCCTGTTTATCATCTGGAGTGTTTGCCCGATGCGGAGGCGGTGAAATTAGTATGTCGTACTTTATATGGAGATGGGTATGAAGCGGATAGCGAATGAATGTTTCTTTGCGTGGGTGGAGTCGGAAATCAAAAGTGGCAGGAGTGTGAAGTTCCGGGTGAAAGGCAATTCCATGATGCCTTTACTGAGAAATGGGAAGGATGAAGTGGTGGTGGGGCCGTATGATAAGGAGGAGTTGAAACTTTTTGATGTCATTCTGTTCCGGCAGACAGACCGGTATGTATTGCATCGGATTATTCAAAAAAGAGGCAGTCGTTATCTGATGCAGGGGGATGGCGTCTGCCGTTTTTATGAGGAATGTGAGGACACGGATATCATCGGGGTGGTGAGAAAGGTATGCAGGCCTTCCGGAAAGAAGATTGAAACGGATTCCATGTGTTGGCGGTTGGAAAGCCGTTTGTGGTTGGGGCTTGGTGGATGCAGAGGAATGGTGCTGCGTGTCCTGAATAGATTGGGTTGTTGTCTCCTTTTTTGACGAAATCTGTCAGCTTGGAAGGAAATATTATTCATAAAGCAGGTATTTTTCTCTCATCTTTTTGTAGGCTTCCAGTTCGTTCTGCCATCCTGCACGGATTTCTTCTTCACTGGCTCCTTTCATGATTTGTTCCCTTACGGTACGGTTCCCTATCAGCAGGTCGAACCATTGCGGGCGGGTAAAGAACTTGTCCGCTTTCCCAAGGTCTTGATAAGCTTGATAATAGGTGATGATGTATTTTAAAGAGAATCCTTTCGGGGCGGTGATATGGCGGAGATTATTGCCATAGCAGTATTGGTTTTTATACATCGGATTCTTGTCAAAGCCTTCCAAGGCTTCCGGTCTGAAAGAAAAGGAGGAGATGCGGATATCCGGTGAACCGATTACTTGAAAAGGATAAAGAGTACCTCTGCCCACACTGATGGCTGTACCTTCAAACGGGCAGAGTGAAGGATATAAGGCAATTGCCTGGTCGTTGGGCAGGTTGGGAGAGGGTTTTACCGGAAGCGAATAGGGTTGTCCGTGTTTCCAGCCTTCCACGGGGATGACGGTCAACGCGCATTTTTTGCCGTTGGGCAGCCAGCCTTCGCCATTGATCATTTGAGCCAGCTCGCCTACAGTGCAACCGTGTAAAATGGGGATGGCGTGCATACCCACAAAACTTTTCTGGTTTTTCTGTCGCACAGGGCCGTCCACGTAATCACAAGGATTGGGCCGGTCTGTGATGACCAGTTGTTTCCGGTTCTCGGCACAAGCTTCCATTACATACTGCATGGTGCTGATATAGGTATAGAAACGGGCGCCTACATCCTGAATGTCGAACACAATCAGGTCTATGTCCTGTAGCTGTGTGGCTGTAGGTTTCTTATTTTTACCGTAAAGGGACAGGATGGGTATTCCCGTGCGGGTATCTTTTCCGTTCCTGATGGTTTCTCCGGCATCGGCATCACCCCGGAAGCCGTGTTCGGGAGCGAATACCTTTTTTATTTGTATATGCGCTGCAAGCAGGGTGTCCAACAGATGGGTTTCTCCTACTTTGGAGGTTTGGTTTACAACCAATGCCACACGCTTCCCTTTTAATATAGGTAAGAGACGGCCCATCTGTTCGGCTCCGGTGATAACCTTTTGCGCGGTCACGGCGTTGCAGATAAACAAGAGGCAGTATAGGAAAATGTATTTTGTTTTCATGATATGTGGCGATTATTTTGTAATATTGCACAAAAATAAGAATTTAATTGAGAATGGACGCACTTGCTATCATTAATAAATATTATCCTGAAGATAATGAACTGAAACATATCCTGCTGGCGCATAGCCGTTCGGTGGCCGATAAGGCGTTATGGATTGCCGGAAAGCATCCGGAATTGAATCTGGACAAGCAGTTTCTGGAAGAGGCGGCGATGCTGCACGATATTGGTATTTTTATGACGGATGCTGAGGGCATTTGTTGTTTCGGATCTTATCTTTATATTTGTCATGGATATTTGGGGGCTGATCTGATGCGGAAAGAAGGATTTCCGCGTCATGCATTGGTCTGTGAGAGACATACGGGAGCGGGTATGTCTTTGCAAAGTATTATTGACCAGCAGTTGCCTGTTCCTCATCGGAATATGGTTCCGGTTTCGCTGGAAGAACAGGTTATTTGCTTTGCCGACAAGTTTTTCTCAAAGACGCATCTGGACAGGGAAAAGAGCGTGGAGAAGGCGTTAAAGAGTATTTCACGTTATGGGGAAGATGGGATAATCCGTTTTAACCATTGGTGCGAATGTTTCTTGTAAGCCTTAAAAATAAATTAAATATCCGCTAAATAGTTCATTATTGGCGGATAATGCTTAATTTTGCCCCTCAAAAGCGTAAATGATTTGTGAATGACGCCACTAAAACGACATAGATTTATAACATTCCTACTACTATTTGCATGCCTGTCACTTTCTTTAAGTACAGGTGCTCAACGCAGAAAGCGGAATTCCTTCCCCAGTTGAATGAAGGCTCTATCTATATCCGTGCCACTTTACCGCAAAGTATAGCTTTGGATGAGTCCGTCAATCTGGCAAACAAGATGCGGACGAAGCTGAGAAGCTTTCCTGAAGTGAAACAGGTGATGTCTCAGACCGGACGCCCCAATGACGGAACCGATGCCACCGGGTTTTATAATATCGAGTTTCACGTAGATATTTATCCGGAAAAGGACTGGGAAAGTGGCTTTACCAAACTGGAATTGATTGACAAAATGCAACATGAACTGGAGATTTACCCGGGTATAGACTTTAACTTCTCCCAGCCGATTACGGATAATGTGGAAGAAGCAGCTTCCGGTGTAAAGGGTTCTATAGCTGTGAAAGTCTTCGGTAAAGATCTGTATGAGTCCGAGAAAAAAGCCGTAGAGATTTATAAAATATTGGGAACCGTGGATGGCATCGAAGATTTGGGGGTAATACGAAATATCGGACAGCCGGAATTGCGCATAGAACTGGATGAGAATAAGCTCGCACGCTATGGAGTGGCTAAAGAAGATGTACAGTCCATTATCGAAATGGCGATTGGAGGTAAGTCGGCTTCCTTGCTTTACGAAGATGAGAAGAAGTTCAATATCATGGTGCGTTATAAAGAGGAATTCAGATGCAACGAAGATGAGATAGGAAAAATACTGGTACCCGCTATGGATGGTACGATGGTGCCGATTAAGGAACTGTCGGAGATAAAGACTATCACCGGCCCCTTACTTATCTTTCGTGATAATCATGCCCGTTTCTGTGCCGTGAAATTCTCGGTCCGGGGTAGAGATATGGGAACTGCGTTGCTGCCAGTCTGGCCCGCTCCAGATTGTCGCCATCAGCCTTATTAATAACAATGCCATC
>ENA-UEOR01000875-UEOR01000875.1-human-gut-metagenome-genome-assembly--contig:-NODE-875-length-18506-cov-22.336209_pt1 | contig 18506 bp, 18 predicted proteins | sample MGYA00242887_ERZ507890 | MGnify/ENA primary metagenome ERZ507890 (study PRJEB26167, sample SAMN06115431) | human gut metagenome | host: Homo sapiens | place: China:Guizhou | collected 2014-10-21...
TATCCACTACCTGTACGGAGAGGGATTTGGAATGGAGATACAAAGCACACAAGGAAAAGGAACGACAGTCATTCTGACACTTCCGGTAAAAAGGGCGGAGGAAAAAGAAAAATGAAAACGAGAAAAATCGGAAGGATTCTGACGGTGATGTTTCTGAGCGGAGGTCTGATGACCGGATGTCAGAAAAAGCAAACCGTGGTTTTACCGGAAAAAGAGCAAAAAGAAGAGGCAACAAAAACCGAGAGCAAAAACAAAGCAACACAGGAAATTTCTTTTGACGAAGAACTTCCGAAAGATTATGAAGGGACACTGACCATGTGGGGGTGGGATACCGACTATTATCAGACGGTCACACAGGCGTTTCAGAAGATCTATCCAAATGTTAGGTTTGAGTATACTTCCGTTGAAAACAAAGATATGCCAAAAAAATATGAAACAGCACTGATCGTCGGCGGAGAACTTCCGGACATTGCCTGGTCTGTCATCGACTCCAGAGGTGAAGTGTTTGAATTTGATATGTGGGAGCCACTGGAGCAGGAACCATACAATTTCCGTCTTTCGGAAGTTTATGAATATCTGCACCCGCATATGATCAACAGCAAAGGAAATGTCTGTGGGACTGAACAGTCGCTTTCACCGGCAGGGCTGGCGTATCGCAGAGATCTTGCAAAAAAATATCTTGGAACAGACGATCCGGAAGAGTTGGAAAAGATGATGCCGACCTGGGAAGCCTTTATCCAGAAAGGGAAAGAAGTTTACGAAAAAAGCAACGGCGAGGTCTATATGTGGTTTTCACTTGAGGATATCCGGCAGTTTACGCAGGAACAGTCCGATATGGCCTGGGTAAATGATGGAAAGATCAATGTGGAAAATGTTTTCGGCCGTTCCCTGTCGCTGGTTACCCGTTTCCGTGATGAGCATATTTCAGATAATCTGATCACCTGGACACCAGCATGGAATGAGGCACTTCGGGAAGACCGGCACATTTTTACTGCCTGTGCAACCTGGTCCGTCAAATCCAGCATTGAATCAAGCGATCCGCAGCAGAAAAATCTCGGACGCTGGGGGCTGATGAGTGCACCGGAGGGAAATGCCAACTGGGGTGGGACAAGTATGGGGATCACAAAAACCTGCAAAGATAAACGTCTGGCGTGGGAATTTCTGAAATTTGCGACACTTTCGACCGAAGGGGCAAGGACACTCAACTCCATGGGACTTATGACTACGGCAAAAAAGCCATACGAAGAAGATCCGTCCCCTATGAAACGCAGAACCTTTATTTCTCTCATGAGCGTCATGGCCGCTGCCGGTGTTCTCTCGCTGGCTGGCTGCTCTTCCAACACTTCTGCCTCTACTGCTTCCAGCACCGCAGCTTCTGCTTCTGCTGCTGCCTCCAACAAGCTGGAGACCATCCAGTCCAACGGCAAGCTGGTCATCGCGCTGGAAGGCGCATGGCAGCCCTGGAGCTTCCACGATGAGAGCGACACCCTCGTGGGCTACGACGTCGAAGTCTCCCGCGCCATTGCCGAGAAGCTGGGCGTCGAGCCCGAGTACGTCGAGAGCGACTGGGACAGCCTGTTTGCCGGTCTGGATGCTGGCCGCTACGACCTCGTCTGCAACGGCGTCGAAGTCACCGAAGAGCGTGCCAAGACCTACGACTTCACCACTCCCTACGGCTACATCCACACCGCCCTCGCCGTTCGCAAGGATAACGACGACATCAAGAGCTTCGATGACCTTGCCGGCAAGACCACGGCCAACAGCCTCGCTTCCACCTACATGGAGCTGGCCGAGAGCTACGGCGCGACCGTGCAGGGCATCGACACGCTGGAAGAGACCATCCAGCTGCTGACCGCTGGCCGCATCGACGCCACCCTGAACGCCAACGTCTCCTTCTACGACTACCTGAACGTCCATCCGGACGCCGACTTCAAGCTGGTCGCCCAGACCGAAGATGCTTCTCACGTTGCGATCCCTATCGTCAAGAGCGAAGACTCTTCCTTCCTCGACGCCCTCAACAGCGCCATCGACGAGCTGCGCGCTGACGGCACCCTCAAGGAGCTGGGCGAGAAATATTTCGGTCAGGATATTTCTTCCGAGAATTAACTTTTTGTTTTGATTGTCAGCGAAGCATCGGAAGTGCATCATGGTCTATCCCGTAGGCGAAACCGCAAAGCTTCCGGGAGTCGTCAAAAATATCCGGGAAGAAGATCTTCCCGAGCGCTTCCGTGCCGAACTGCGCGGTGTCCCGGAAAGCAAATAAGAATATTGACGAAGGGGGCAGGTGCCATGCAGCACCTGCCCCCTTTTTGTTATAAATATCTTCCGGTAATACTCTCTGGGTTTCCTTGGATCTCCTCCGGCGTGCCTGTTGCCACGACGCGGCCGCCGCTCTCGCCGCCGCCCGGCCCCATGTCGATGACATAGTCCGCGTTGCGGATGACATCAAGGTCGTGTTCGATGACAACGACCGTTGCGCCGTTGTCCAGCAGGGCTTGGAACACCCGCAGCAGCACCTGCACGTCCAGCGGGTGGAGGCCGATGCTGGGCTCATCGAAAACGAACACCGAGTCGGTCTGGGTGCGGCCGATCTCGCTGGCCAGCTTGAGGCGCTGGGCCTCGCCGCCGGAGAGGCTGGGCGTTTCCTCGCCCAGTGTCAGGTAGCCCAGACCCAGCTGCTGCAATGTCTGCAGGCGCTGGCTCACTGTCTTCATCCCGCCGCAGAACTCAAGGGCGGAGTTGACGTCCATATCCATCAGTTCCGGCAGGGAGACGGCCTGCTCCGCCTTGTTCATCAGCTTCACGCCGTAAGCCGCCCGCGCGTAGCGGGAACCCCGGCAGTCGGGGCAGACGATGTTCACATCCGGCAGGAACTGCACGTCCAGGCTCACCTCACCGGTGCCGTCGCAGCCGGGGCAGCGCAGACTGCCAGTATTGTAGGAAAAATCGCTGGCCTTGAAGCCCTTTTGCCTGGCGTCCGGAGATTTGGCATAGAGCTTCCGCAGCTCGTCGTGGACGCCTGCGTAGGTCGCCACGGTAGAGCGCACATTGATGCCGATGGGCGTCGCGTCGATGAGCTTGACGTGCGCGATGCCCTCGGCGCGGATCTCCCGGATATGTGCCGGGAGGGCGCTGCCGTTTATCTTTGCTTCCAGCGCCGGTACGAGGCTTTCCAGCACCATCGTCGTTTTGCCGGAGCCGGACACGCCCGTTACCACGGTGAGCCGCCCCTTGGGAATGTCCAGCTCCAAAGGCTTGACCGTGTGGATGCTGCCGGTGGAGAGATGGATAGCCCCCTCTGCGAACATCTCTCCTTCTCTGGCACACCGGCGCAATTTCGTCTCAGCTTTTCCGGAGAGGAACGGCCCGATCTGGGACTCCGGCTTTGCCTCCAGATCATCTATCGTCCCTTCGGCAATGACATGTCCGCCCTTAGCTCCCGCTTCCGGCCCCATCTCGATCACCCAGTCAGCCTCTTTCAGGATCTGGGTGTCGTGGTCCACCAGAATGACCGAGTTGCCGTCGGCCACGAGGTCGTGCATCACGCCGGTCAGGCCCACGATGTTCGACGGATGCAGGCCGATGGACGGCTCATCCAGCACATAGAGCACGCCGGTGGTGCGGTTGCGGACGGCCCGGGCCAGCTGCATCCGCTGGCGCTCACCGGTGGAAAGGGTCGAGGCCGAGCGGTCAAGCGTCAGATAACCCAGACCTAAGTCCATCAGCCGCTTGGCGGTACTTTCGAATGCCTCGCAGATGCTCTCCGCCATCGGGCGCATCTCTTCCGGCAGGCTGCCCGGCACGCCCTTCACCCACTCCACGAGGGCTTCCAGCGTCATCTGGCAGGCTTCGTCCAGCGAGATGCCCCGCAGCTTCGGCGCACGCGCCGCCGCTGAGAGCCGTGAGCCGTGACACTCGGGGCAGACATCTTCCCGCAGGAACTTTTCCACCCGCTTCATGCCCTTGTCATCCTTGACCTTTGCAAGAGCATTTTCTACAGTGTAGACGGCATTGTAATAGGTAAAGTCCAGCTCGCCGGCCTGATTCGAGTTCCTGGCGTGGTAGAAGATATGCTTTTTCTCTGCTGGACCGTGGTAGACGATGTCCTTTTCCTGTTCGGTCAGGTCGCGGAACGGCACATCCGTCCTCACGCCCATCTCCCGGCAGACGTCTGTCATCAGCGACCACATCAGGCTGTTCCACGGGGCCACTGCGCCGCCGTCGATGGTCAGCGAGTCGTCCGGCACCAGCGACGCGATGTCCACCGTCCGGACGCTGCCTGTGCCGCCGCACTTCTGGCAGGCACCTTGAGAGTTGAAAGCCAGCTCCTCCGCCGACGGCGCATAGAAATACGCACCGCACTCCGGGCAGACCAGCTCCTTGCCCGCCGCAACAGCCAGCGTCGGCGGGATGTAATGCCCGTTCGGGCAGCGGTGGCTTGCGAGGCGGGAGTACATGAGCCGCAGGCTGTTCAGCAATTCCGTGCCGGTGCCGAAGGTGCTGCGGATGCCCGGTACGCCCGGCCTCTGGTGCAGCGCCAGCGCCGCCGGAACATACAGCACCTCTTCCACCGAGGCTTTCGAAGCCTGGGTCATCCGGCGGCGGGTGTAGGTGGACAGCGCCTCCAGATACCGGCGGGAGCCTTCGGCATACAGCACCCCCAGCGCCAGCGAGGATTTACCCGACCCCGACACGCCCGCAATGCCCACGATCTTGTTCAGCGGGATGTCCACGTCGATGTTTTTCAGGTTGTGTACCTTTGCCCCGCGCACGAGCATTTTGTCTATCATTCTGGTTTCCCTTCCCTTTGGCTTTTTTGCGCCAGATGAATTCCATGTTCTCTGTTTTAGTATAGCGTATCCTGATGTGTATTTCCACAATGGTCACCAATAAAATGCTATTTGCACCGGCAGACACAGAAGAGTATACTATAATCAGTAAGGATCTCAAGTTCCTGTACACATGTATCTGACGAGATAAAAGGAGAACGAACATGGCAGTATTTCCAAAAGAATTTGTATGGGGCGCTGCGACTGCAGCCTATCAAATCGAGGGCGGTGCCGTCGAGGATGGAAAAGGCCGGAGCATCTGGGATGTTTTCTCCCACACACCGGGCTGCACCTATCGGGGCGAGACCGGTGATACCGCCTGCGACAGCTATCACCGCTGGCGGGAAGACATCGAACTGCTGAAGTCGATGCACCTGAAAGCCTATCGCTTCTCTGTGGCGTGGACGCGCATCGCCCCCACCGGCGGCACGGACTGGAACGAAAAAGGCTTTGCCTATTACGATGGTCTTGTGAATACTTTGCTGGAAGCGGGCATCGAGCCGTATATTACGCTGTATCACTGGGATTTGCCGCAGGCGCTGGAAGAAAAGGGCGGCTGGCAGAATGAGGACACCGCCCGGGCGTTTGCAGTCTACACGGCAAAAATGGCAGAACATTTCAAAGGCAGGGTCCACCAGTGGTTCACCTTCAATGAGCCTGCCTGTATCGTGAAAATGGGCTATGGGACAGGTGAGCATGCGCCGGGGCTGAAACTCCCGCTGGAAGGGCAGTTCACCTGCTGGCAGAATATCATCTATGCGCACTGCCTTGCCGCGCAGGAGCTCCGCCATACGGACGCCGAAAACAGAGTGGGCTTCGTCTCCACAGGCCGCATCTGCTACCCCGTATCTGAGGCAAAAGCAGATGTGGACGCCGCCCGGGCTCTGACCTTTGCCTGCCCGGACGAGGACTGGGCCTTCACCCACACGATGTCGCTCGACCCTCTGTGCCTTGGCCGCTGGCCCAGCCCGGACCTCTGTGGGCCGCAGCTTTCCGCCTGCATCGGTGCTGTGCCGCAATACATCAACGACGCCCTGTCTCTGGGCAGACCGGATATGCTCGGGCTGAACATCTACAATGCCGCGCCTGTACAGATGGGAACGAATGGCCCCTGTTATGTGGAGCGCCCTGCGGGATACGCTCACACAGCCATGAACTGGCCGGTAGAGCCGGAAAGCCTGAACTGGGGTCCCCGTTACATCCAGGAGCGGTATGGACTGCCCATGTTCATCGCGGAGAACGGCTTATCCTGCACCGACAAAATCTATCGGGACGGCAAGGTGCATGACGTGGAGCGAATTGATTTTCTGGCGCGCTATCTGGAAAAACTCTCCGAGGGCATTCAGGCCGGTGCCGACGTGCGAGGGTACTTCCATTGGAGCCTGTTGGACAACTACGAGTGGCACAGCGGATACAGAGAGCGTTTTGGTCTGGTGTACGTCGATTACGCTTCCGGGCGGCGCATCCCGAAAGACAGTGCCTTCTGGTATGGCGAAGTTGCGGCGACCAATGGCGGGTCCATCTGACCTGTAAAATAAAAGGGCGGCAGTTTCTCCAATACAGAACGAATATTGCAGCCATATCCAAGATACGTCTTACCCATCCTGCAAATTCTTTTATAATAGCACTGCTGCCTGAAAGCGCTGCAACAAATTCCCATATCAAAAGGGAAGCTTTCCGGCATGGGACAACGACAAATCATTTTATTGGGATATGAAAGAGACGCCCTCCGCCTGCTTCGGCGCTGCCGGATGGCCCGGCTCCGCTTTTGTCAGCATCTGCTGGAACTTCCGGGCCGCCGTGTTCAGCGGGCGGTGATGGTCGTAGACGAGGCAGATAGAGCGGGAGGGAATGATCTCCTGCAGATGCAGCTCGACAAGCTCGCCGCGGGCCAGAAGCTCTTTCGTCATCGGTTCCGGTACGAAGGCAAGGCCCAGCTCACTTTTCACCAGCGTGAGCATCTGGTCGGTGGTGGCGGCCTCGGTGTCGGGCCGGAGCACGGCGTCGTGGTCGAGGAAGAACTGCCGGTAGAAGCTCCGGGTCATGCTCTCATCGCTGAGAGAGATGAGCGGATAGCAGCTCAGTTCCTTCAGCGTCAGGCGCTGGCTGGCCAGTGCAGTGAAGGTCTTTCCACCCACCAGCACTTCATAAAACGGTCTCAGTTCCACCGTCTTCAGGCTCTGTTCTACTTCCGCCGGGGTGGAGATGATGGCAAAATCCACTTCTCCGTTCTTCACAGCCTGCACCGCCTGGGGCGTAGAGTGGTTCGAGATGCGCAGCCGGATGCCGGGATACTCGGTGTGGAACGTCCGCAGCTTCTCGGCCAGATAGATGTTCAGCGCCGTCTCCGTCGCGCTGATGCTGATGGAGCCGTGCTCGAGGGTGGCGCTGGCGCTCAGCTCTTCCTCCGCGTCCTGTATCTGCACCGCCGCCGAGGCGATGCGGGAGTAGAGCATCTCGCCCTCCGGCGTCAGGGTGACGCCCCGGTTGGAGCGGGTAAAGAGCACACAGTTCAGCTGGCTTTCCAGCCGGTTCATCGAGTGGGTGATGTTGGGCTGGTTGTTGCCCAGCACCCGCGCCGCCTTGGTGAAATTCTGGTATTTTGCAACATAATAGAAGATCTTGTAGTATTCCCAGTCCACGTACATGAGATGTTGCCCTCCTCCATGTAAAAATCATATTGCAGCCATGTGCAGGATACGTTTTACACATTCTTTTCCTGCTCGTATAATAGCACTGCAATCGAAAATTGCAAGAGGAAATCTGAAAAATCTACGGTCTGCCCATCAGAGCGCAGACCATTGAGAACAACAAAAAGAAGGTTATAACAAATTATGCTGACCGCTGTTACTGGAATCAATTGGGGCGATGAGGGCAAAGGCCGCGTCATCGATCTGCTGGCCGAAAACGCCGATGTCGTTGCCCGCTATCAGGGCGGCAACAATGCCGGGCACACCGTCGTCACCGAAAAGGGCAAGTTCATCCTGAACCTTCTGCCCTCCGGCATCCTGCACCCGGATGTCACCTGTGTGCTGGGCACCGGTATGGTCATCGACCTCGACCACCTCTCGAATGAGATGCAGGCCATCGAGGCCCGCGGCGTGGAGATCGGCCCCAAAAACCTGAAGCTCTCCGACAAGGCCACCATCTCGATGCCCTGGCACAAGGTGCAGGATGGTCTGGAAGAAGACCGCCTGGCCAAAAAGGGGAGCGCCTTCGGCTCCACCCGGCGCGGCATCGCCTACGCCTACAGCGACAAATACCGCAAAAAGACCCTGCGTCTGGGCGACCTGCTCCATCTGGACGAAGAGCGCACCCAAAACCGCCTGCACATGATCCTGGATTCCAAGAACATGGAGCTGGCAGGCTGCTATCATCAGGAAAAGATGTCCTATGACGCGCTGCTGGACTGGTGCAGGACCCAGGCCGAGCGATTCGCACCGTTCATCTGCGACGTGGGCGCCTTTTTGCAGCAGGCCCACGACAGCGGCAAGCGCATCGTGCTGGAAGCCCAGCTGGGTGCCATGCGGGACATCGACTACGGCATCTTCCCCTTTACGTCCAGCTCCAATACGCTGGCTGCCTATGCGCCGCTGGGGGCCGGCATCCCGAATTGTCGGCTCGACCATGTGGTCGGTGTGCTGAAAGCCTACTCCACCTGTGTCGGCGCAGGCCCCTTCGCCGCAGAACATGCCATGGACGAGGACTGGAATGAGCAGCTGCGGAAGGCAGGCGGCGAATACGGTGCAGCCACCGGCCGCCCCCGCCGCGTCGGCCCGTTTGACTGCGTGGCCAGCCGCTACGGTCTGGCCTGCCAGGGAGCGGACAAGGTTGCCCTGACCAAGCTGGACGTTCTGAGCAGCATGAACGAGATCCCGGTCATCACCGGCTACAAGTTGGACGGTGTGGAAGTCCCCCGCTTCGACACGCTGTCTGACCTGGACCGGATGGAGCCGGTCGTCACGATGCTGCCCGGCTGGAACACCGACCTCTCCGGCTGCAAGAGCTGGGACGAGCTGCCCAAAGAGGCAAAAGGCTATGTGGCGTTCCTCGAAAAGCAGCTGGACCACGAGATCCAGTTCATCTCCACCGGTGCCGAGCGTGAGAAGTTCGTGCTGAAAGGAGAATGGCTGTGAGACATTTCATTGAGCCGAACAGCTTTTCTCTGGACGAACAGCTGGCCCTTCTCGACCTTGCCGACCGGATGGAGGCAGACCCCGCACCCTATGCCCATCTCTGCGACGGGCGCATTCTGGCAACGCTGTTCTATGAGCCGTCCACCCGCACCCGGCTCTCGTTCGAGTCGGCCATGCTGCGGCTGGGCGGCAAGACGCTGGGCTTTGCCGGGGCGCAGCTGTCCAGCGCCAGCAAGGGCGAAACGGTGGCCGATACGGCCCGCGTCGTGAGCAACTATGCCGACATCATCGCGATGCGCCACCCCAAAGAGGGCGCACCCCTGCGCGCATCCCTGTATGCGCGGGTGCCCGTCATCAATGCAGGCGACGGCGGGCACGCTCACCCCTCCCAGACCATGATCGACCTGATGACCATCCGCCAGCGCAAAGGGCGGCTGGACCATCTGACCATCGGCTTCTGCGGCGACCTCAAATTCGGCCGGACGGTCCACTCCCTGACCGCCGCGCTGAGCCAGTTTGAGGGGAACCGGTTCGTCTTCATCTCGCCGGAGGAACTGCGCATCCCGCAGTACGTCAAGGACGAGACGCTGACGCCGCTCCACCAGACCTACAAGGAGACCGCTGACCTCGAAGCCGAGCTGCCCACCCTCGATGTCCTCTACATGACCCGCATCCAGCAGGAACGCTTTTTCAACGAGGAAGATTACCTCCGGTTGAAGGGCTGCTACTCCCTGAATGCAAAGCTGCTGGAGCAGGCTCCGGCTGATATGCCGGTGCTCCACCCGCTGCCCCGTATCGACGAGATCAAGCTCGATGTGGACAGCGACCCCCGCGCCGCCTACTTTGACCAGGTGCACAACGGCGTGTATATCCGCATGGCCATCATCCTGGCCCTGCTGGGCATCCCGGACCCTCTGACGGGAAAATCGGTGCTGAATGCCTGAGCAGGCAGCAGGAAACAAAAAAATCTCCGCGCAGCTGCGCGGAGATTTTTTTGTTGAAAGCAATGTTACAGCATCTTGGACAGGAACGCCTTCAGGCGGGGATGCTTGGGGTTGGCAAACAGCTCCTGCGGGGGCTCGTCCTCCTGGACTTTGCCGTCGTCGATGAAGATGACGCGGTTGGAGACCTCGCGCGCAAAGCCCATCTCGTGGGTGACGACCAGCATGGTGATGCCGGTGTGGGCCAGCTCCTTCATCAGCTCCAGGACCTCGCCGACCATTTCGGGGTCCAGCGCGGAGGTGGGCTCATCGAAGAGGATGACGTCCGGGTCCATGGCCAGGGCGCGGGCAATGGCGATGCGCTGCTGCTGGCCGCCGGACAGGCTCTTGGGGTAGGCGTCGGCCTTGTCGGACAGGCCGACGCGGGCCAGCAGCTCTTCGGCGCGCTTGTCAGCTTCCTGCTGGTTCTTCAGCTTGAGCAGGGTGGGGGCCAGGCAGAGGTTCTGCTTGACCGTCAGGTGCGGGAAGAGGTTGAAGTGCTGGAACACCATCCCCATCTTCTGGCGGACGGCATCAATGTGGCTGTCATCAATCTCGACGCCCTCGAACTTGATGGAGCCGCCGGTGGGGATCTCCAGCCGGTTCAGGCAGCGCAGGAAGGTGGACTTGCCGCAGCCGGAAGGGCCGATCAGGCAGACCACGTCGCCGCGGTAGATGTCAATGTCGATGCCCTTCAGGACATCGAGGGTGGGGGTGGGCTGCTTTGCGCCCTTCTTCTTGTCGCCGCCGTAGGTCTTGGTCAGACCGCGGACTTCCAGAATCTTATCGGTCACCTTGAGCCATCCTCCTCTCAAACTTCGTCAGCAGCCAGGTAAACAGCATGACGAGGATCAAATAAACAAGTGCAACGCCGCACAGCGGGAACATGGCCTCGTAGGTGCGGTTCATGATGCCTTGGGCCGCATACAGCAGCTCCTTGCCGCCGATGACGGTGATGAGCGAGGTATCCTTGAGCAGGACGATGAACTCATTGCCCAGAGCCGGCAGCACGGCGCGGATGGCCTGCGGGATGATGATGACCACCATGGTGGTTATGTAGTTCAGGCCCAGGCTGCGGCCGGCTTCCATCTGGCCGGGGTCCACAGCCATCAGGCCGCCGCGGATGATCTCGGATACATAAGCGCCGGAGTTGATGCCCAGCGCCAGCGCACCGACCATGGTGAAGTTGCGGCTGTTGGCAAAGATGACCATGCTCATGATGAGCAGCTGGACCATCATGGGGGTGCCGCGGATGATGGTGGTGTACACCTGGCAGATGGCGTTGAAGAAGCCCAGCACCGGGTTCCTGCGGCCGGAGCGCTGCTGGTCGTGGGCCACACGGACCAGTGCGACCACGCTGCCCAGCACCACACCCAGCGCCAGTGCGATGGCCGTGACCAGAAGCGTGGTGCCCACGCCCTGAACGTACTGCATCCAGCGGTCCTTCAGGATGAACGCCTGATAAAATTTGTAGAAGAATTCCTGCCCGAAGCTGAGCTTCGTGCCGCTGTTGAGCAGCTCTTTCAGCAGTTCATATTGTGCGGCCATTCGCATCCTCACTTTCCTGTTTTGTCAGATTTTTGTAACCTTCTTTTTCCAAAAAAGGGGAGGGGCTCCCTTGGAGCTTCCTCCCCGTGGTGCACGGTCGCGCTGATCACTCAGCGGTGATGTACTTGTCCACGATGGACTGCAGGGTGCCGTCAGCCTTCAGCTCTTCCAGAGTAGCGTTGATGGCATCTTCCAGAGCAGAACCCTTTGCCATGCCGATGGCGTAGTCTTCCTCAGCATAGCTGGTGTCCAGAATGACCAGACCGGGGTTGGCAGCAACGAACTCCTTGGCGGGAGCGTTGTCGATGACGACAGCGTCCACCTGGCCGTTGTTCAGAGCCTGCACAGCGGTCAGGCCGTCGTCGTAAGCCACGACGTTCTCATCGCCGAAATCATCGGAGCAGTAGATGTAGCCGGTGGTGCCGCGCTGGGTGCCGATCTTCTTGCCGGCCAGATCGTCGGGGGTAGCGATGTCAGAGCCTTCGGGAACGATGATGGACTGGATGCCGGTAGCATAGCTGTCGGAGAAGTCCATGACGGCCTTGCGCTCGTCGGTGACGGTGACGCCAGCCATGACGATGTCGGCCTTGCCCTGCTGGACGCTCAGCAGCGCAGCATCGAAGTCCATGTCGTCGATCTGAAGCTCCAGACCCAGCTTCTCAGCAATGGCCTGTGCGGTGTCCACGTCGATGCCCTCGAACGCACCGGTGTCGGTGGTCATCTCATACGGAGGGAAGGCAGCGTTGGTGGCCATGGTCAGCTTGCCGGCCTCAACGGTGGTCAGCTCAGCAGCAGCGCTGGAAGAAGCTGCCTCGGAGGAAGCAGCGGCAGAGCTTGCGGTAGAAGAAGCGGTGCTGGAAGAGGAACCACCGCAGGCAGTCAGAGCCAGAGCGGCAGCGGTCAGACCAGCGGCAGCCAGGAAGCTGCGACGGGTAATCTTTTTCATATTCAAACACTCCTCGATTGATTGTATAATCTTTCATCTCTCTGAGGCGATGCGATTCATCGAAACATCAGAGAACGGGTCTAGTATAGATTGCACAAATAAAAAAGTCAAGCGTTGTGCAAAAATTCGATAAAAATGAAACCGTTTTGAGAACACTTATGCAATCATACCGGGAAAATGAATGAATATATGCAAAAACCTCTCTGTCATGGGGACGCCAGAGGCTCTCCTACAAGGAGAGCTGGCGAGTCGCAGGCTCGACGGAGAGGTTGTACGAAGAGAGACCTTACAAATACCGTGCGATCTCCTCAGCACTCCGCTTCGGCACACAGTAGTCCTTCTGGCCGTCCAGATAATACTTCACGCCGGTCTCCCCGGTCAGGGGGACGATGTGGGCTTCGTGGGTGGGGTAGCCGAACGCCACCATAAAGGCCAGCTTTTCCGGCTCCTGGATGTGGAGCAGCTCGGTGAGGGCGGGCTTGTTGATGGCACCCATGATGCAGCTGCCCACGCCCTTGTCCCACGCGGCCAGCGTCATGTTGGCCAGCGCGATCCCGGTGTCGGTGTTCAGGTCACCGGGGATGGCAGTGTCCTGCACGACGGCCACATATAAAGTGGGCAGCTCGTCGGCCTTGGGGGTGCCCTGCTCCGGAGGCAGATAGGCGGCCCACTTGACCAGCGGTTGGACGCTGGCCACATCTTCGGGTTTGTTCACGACCACCAGACGCACGGCCTGACGGTTGGCTCCGCAGGAGGAGAGGCGGACGGCTTCAATGATGTCCTCCACCACATCCTGCGGGACGGCTTTCTGTGCAAAGCGGCGGTAGGTGCGGCGGGTGAGAAGTTTTTCCATAACAGACATGAGAGCGTCTCCTTTCGATCGTTCTGAGAACAGTATAGCGCGAACGGCCCGCCTGCGCAAGCACCGGTTAAAAAGGAACAATTGACAGTGTTTTCCACCAAATGGTATAATGAAGGCACGAAAAACAGCGTGAAAGCGAAAAAACAGACCGCATTTCACCGCGCAGCTCTGCCAGACCGGCAGGGAGAAAGGAACTGCTATGAGAAAACGAATCATGAAAACGCTCGCCATGCTGGGGCTTTCTGTCTGCATCCTGGTGGGCGGGGCCGTATCCGGCGTTGCAGAGGAACCGGCCTGGAAGGAGTGCAAGGAGAACGAGCACAAGTGGAAGACCTTCGTGGAGTATCGTGAGGACTGTGTGCCCACCGACTTCACGCTGGATGGAAAGACCTTCACCCTCTGCCCGCACTGCGGCAAGGAGGGCAGAAAAGACCCCGTACAGCGCCTGACCAAGGTGAAGAACACCTTCTCGAACTTCTCCAACCTCGAAATCTATGAGGGCAGCCTGCAGGACGGCCCGAAGATCATGACGGTGGCCTTCTATTACCAGACCTGCATGAACAAGGTCGTCTGCACCAAGTGCGGCAAGGTCAAGAGCAACACGGTCGTCACCGATGCCCGTGTGATGGACTCGGACGTCACGGCGAACATCGAGCTTCCGGCTTCTGCGGTGCAGGGGTACACCCTGCAGCAGGTCCATGCCGATGGAAGCAAGACCCCGGTGCAGGTCAGCTACAGTGAGAACGGCCAGAAGGCGTTCTTCCAGCTGAACATGGCAGGCGGCGCACAGCTGCTGCTGCTCTCCTGATGAACAAAAACGCTCCGGCATTGTGCCGGAGCGTTTTTGTTCATTTCCTGGGGCGGGTCTTGAAGCGGGGCAGCGGAAGCCCCAGCACCAGCGCGATGCCGATGGCAAGGGCCACGGCGATCTTGAACGTCGAGATGCCGTTGGCCAGAGCCAGAGCGTTGTTGCCCTGGATGAAGTAGTAGGCGGTGTAGTAGATGCCGGCACCGGGCACCAGCGGGAAGATGCCGGCCAGCAGGAAGATGGTGACCGGCGTTTTGAGCACGATGGCGAAGATGCGGGCCAGCAGCGTCAGAGGAATGACGGCCAGCAGCGAGGCGGCAAAACTTTCCAGCCCGAAGAGGACGGCCAGCTCGTAAATGAACCAGCCCATCGCGCCGACAAGGCCGCAGTAGGGCAGGGTGCGCTTGGGGGAAGCGAAGAGAACGGCAAAGCTCAGGGTGCCCGCCCCGGCGATGAAGAACTGGGCCACCAGCTGGCCGATCTGCTCGCTCGTCAACAGAAGTTCTGTCATGCGGCCACCACCCCCGTCCATGCGGCATAGGCCCCCAGCACCAGACCGGTGCCGATGGCGATGCTGGCTGCGATGAGCAGCGCGTCGATCATCCGGATGGTGCCGGAAAGATAATCGCCTTGCACAAAATCCCGGATGCCCATGGTGAACGCGATGCCGGGCGTGAGGATCATCAGGGTGCCGATGATGGCATGGCTGGCCTCGGTGTGGAGCAGGTGGCAGCCCAGAATGCAGAGGATGGTGATGAGCGAAGCGGTGGAGATGGTGCGGAACCCGCCGCCTATGGGGTGCCGCCCGCAGAACAGCAGATAGGCGTTGGCCGCACAGCCCGCCACCGCAGCGACCAGCGCGGCCTGCAGGGTGCCGCCGAAGATGAGCGCGAAGCAGAACGCGCCCGAAAGCCCGGCCAGAAGCTGCACCCGGCCCTTCGGGAAGGGAATGCTCTGCGCCTGCACCAGGCGGCTCTCGGCTTCGTCAATGGTGGTCACGCTGCCCTCTGCGATCTGACGGGACAACTGGTTCACCGCAGCCACCCGGCCCAGATGGGTCGTGCGGGTGGGCACGTTGCGCACCTCGCTGATCTCGGCCGTGCCGGCACTGGCAAAAATGCCGTTGGTCAATACATATACATGAAATTCCCGCAGATGGAAGCTGCGCGCCATGATCTCCATGGTCTGCTCCACGCGGAAGACCTCCGCGCCGTTTTCCAGCAGCGTCTGCCCGGCCGCCATAATGAAATCCATGATGCGGCGGCGCTCTTCTGCGTCGGGATACAATTCCCTGCCGTTCATTGCGTCTCTCCTTACTGTGCCGCAAAGGGCATACGTTCTTGATTTATAAGATAGCATGTCTTGCCCTCTCAGTCAACGCCTTTGGCGTTGCCAGCTCTCCCGCAGGGCGAGCCACTGGCGAACCGGTCTTGGCCGTGCTGACTGCACAGGTCCATGCTGCCGGAAGGCGACGGGCCTTGCTGCTCAGGCAAACGGCTGCTGACAATGAGGACAGGGCCCAGCTGTTCAGGAGCCGCAGGCGGCAGTGCGCAGGTCTGCCCGGCCTGCCAAGGGCTCTCCCTTTGGGAGAGCTGGCCGCAAAGCGGCCTGAGAGGGTATTCCCTACCAAAAAACTTCGTTGAAAGGGTTGACAAATGCCGAAAAGGGGATTAGAATAAAGCCAATATCACAAAAATGGCTGTGAAGAGAAGAGTAGGTTTTCGCATTGATCCTTCCAGAGAGCCCGGTCGGTGGAAAAGGGCAGGGAACAGGGAACCGAAAATGGTCTCGGAGCTGCGGGGGCGAAGCGCAAGAGTGCTAAGCCCGCGACGGGAGCGCCCGTTACAGCGTCCGGCTGTAAGCAGTGGGAGGAGAAAGCCGCTGCCGCAGCATCGAGGCCGGGCCCGTGAGGGCGCGGTGAACCAAGGTGGTACCACGGAAGTTTTATGCGCTTTCGTCCTTGTGGGCAGTTGCCCGCCGAGGACGGAGGCGCTTTTTTCGTACTTCCGGCTGCACAAGGCGCAGAAAAATGTGCTGCGCAGTGCAAAAAGTTTTTATGGAACAACAAGAGAGGGAAAACATTATGTCTAAGATTTCGCGTCGTGATTTTCTGAAAGTGACCGGCATCGCTGCCGCTGCAGCTGCCCTGACCGCCTGCGGCGGTTCTTCTTCCGCCGCAAGCTCCGCTGCCGCCTCTTCCGAGGTGGTCAAGAAGCTGGATAAGATCAGCGTGGCCGTGCCCAACGACACCACCAACGAGGCCCGCGCTCTGGCTCTGTTGGAGAAGAACGGCTTCTTCAAGGTCAAGGCGGATGCTGGCCTGACCGCCACCAAGAACGACATCGAGGAGAACCCGTTCAACGTCAACATCGACGAGGTCGAGGCTGCACAGGTGCCCAGCGTTCTGCAGGATGAGGACTACGCCGTCATCAACTCCAACTACGCCATCTCTGCCGGTCTGAACCCCGTGGAGGATGCACTGGCCATCGAGGACGGCTCTTCTGCTTACGTCAACGTTCTGGTCTGCAAGGACGGCAATCAGGAGTCCCCCAAGATCAAGGCTCTGGCCGCCGCTCTGGAGAGCCAGCAGGTCAAGGACTTCATCGATGAGAAATATGCAGGCTCCGTCGTCTTCGTCGTGGAGAACCCCACCGACGGCTACGACTCCACCGTGGACTACGATGCACTGAACGGCGAGACCGTCAGCTGCGCCGCAACGCCGGCTCCCCACTGCGAGATCCTGGAGATCTGCAAGGACATCCTGGCCCAGAAGGGCATCACCCTGGATGTTCAGGAGTTCGATGACTACATCCAGCCCAACAATGTCGTCGAGGACGGCCAGATCGACACCAACTACTTCCAGCATCAGCCCTACCTGGACGACTTCAACCAGGAGCACGGCACCCATCTGGTCACCGTGGCCGGCATCCACGTCGAGCCCATGGGCATCTACGGCGGCAAGCAGAGCGACCTGTCTCCCATCGAGGGCTAAGCTCTCCATCTGATTCAAAGGAGCATTTCCGTGATCGAGATCAAACATCTTTCCAAGACCTTCCAGATGAAGGACGGCGCGGTCAACGCGCTGAGCGATATCAACCTGACCATTCCGGATGGTTCCATCTACGGCATCATCGGTATGTCCGGTGCGGGCAAATCCACGCTGGTGCGCTGCATCAACCTGCTGGAACGCCCCACCGAGGGCAGCGTCGTCATTGACGGCGTGGAGATGGAAACGCTCTCGCCCGCCGAGCTGCGCGCCCGCCGCCGGGAGATCACGATGATCTTCCAGCAGTTCAATCTGCTGATGCAGCGCAGCTGCCTGAAGAACATCTGCTTCCCCATGGAGCTGGCCGGGGTGAAGAAGGCCGACGCCGAAAAGCGCGCCGGTGAACTTCTGGAGATGGTGGGCCTGCCCGACAAGGCCAACGCCTACCCGGCCCAGCTGTCCGGCGGCCAGAAGCAGCGCATCGCCATTGCCCGTGCACTGGCGACGAATCCCAAAGTCCTGCTCTGCGACGAGGCCACCAGTGCGCTGGACCCCAACACCACCCACTCCATCCTGACCCTCATCAAGGACATCAACCGGAAGCTGGGCATCACGGTGGTGGTCATCACCCACCAGATGAGCGTTGTGGAAGAGATCTGCGATCACGTTGCCATTCTGGACGGCGGCGTGGTGGTCGAGCTGGGCGAGGTGAAGGAGATTTTCGCCAACCCCAGGACCGCTGCGGCCCGGCGTCTGGTGGCACCCAACGGCGGCAGTGCGGCCCGTGATCTGTCGAGCTTCGCGCCCGACGACCATGTGGTCCGCGTGACCTTCAACGGCTCGTCCGCCGCAAAGCCGCTGGTGGCGAGCCTCGCGGCAGAAAAGGGCATTCTGGTCAGTGTACTCAGCGCCGATACCCGCGACCTGAGCGGCCAGTGCTACGGCAGCATGCTGCTCAAGCTGCCCAAAGACACAGAAGAAGCAAAACAGGCGGCTGCCTACATGCGCAGCCAGCCCGGCGTGACGGTGGAGGAGGTGACCGGCGAATGAGCATTGCAGATTATGGCTTTGCCATCTGGGAGACGTTCTATGTGACGGTGCTCTCCACGGCCTTTTCGCTGGTCATCGGTCTGCCGCTGGGCGTCCTGCTCGTGGCCGGGGATAAGGACGGTGTTCTGCCCCTGCCCAGCTGGCTGATGCACCTGCTGAATATCATCATCAACATCCTGCGCAGCGTCCCGTTCCTGATTTTGATGATCTGCGTCTTCCCGCTGACCCGCCTCATCGTGGGCACGACGGTCGGCACCAAAGCCACCATCGTGCCGCTGGTGGTCGCAGCCTTCCCGTTCGTGGCGCGTCTGGTGGAGACCAGCCTGCGCGAGCTGGACGAGGGCGTGGTGGAAGCGGCCCA
>ENA-UEOR01000876-UEOR01000876.1-human-gut-metagenome-genome-assembly--contig:-NODE-876-length-18496-cov-6.336175_pt1 | contig 18496 bp, 19 predicted proteins | sample MGYA00242887_ERZ507890 | MGnify/ENA primary metagenome ERZ507890 (study PRJEB26167, sample SAMN06115431) | human gut metagenome | host: Homo sapiens | place: China:Guizhou | collected 2014-10-21...
CATATCTCACAATTCTCTATTAAACAGATAAATAGAATGCCATTTCCTGATTTCTTGTATAAGTTTCTGTATAACCACTAGCATTTGTAAATTCCATATCTGCAATTTTAGAAAAACCGCCATCAAAGCCACCAACATTAAACTTTGGCGTACCATATCTTTTAGGATATGCAAACCAAACATATTGACCGTCACCAGCAGTTACAGTAAAAGTTTTTGAGATAGAATTCTGTAACGATTTTGTCAATCCTAAAATGAAGCTATCGGTAATATTTTCTTGGTCTGTTCCAATACCATAGTAAATTCCATTAGAAAATGAGACAGAGGTACATAAATAGCTTTTCCTGAAGCATAAGGAGAGTCTTTATCAATCAGATTGCCAGAATTATCCCTTGCATTTAAGAAAATATTATGCGGATCTTTTGCAATGTAATTATTTACGATGTTTCTAACTTGTCCGTCTAACAGATATGCTGTATATTCCGTCTCTTTTTCTTCTAACTGCAATCCAGAAATTAAATATCTAACAACTGCAACAATCTTACCAGTTTCAACATAATATGGTGTATAAATTCCGTATTTAAATGCGTATGATACTACACACTCAACAGCATCTCTAATATTTTCCAGGGTGATATTTTCTTTAATTTTCAGATTGTTCTTAATCATATACAATTCTCCTTGTCATTAAATTTAAACAGTGGTGGGAGAGTAGTACTCCCTATATTTATGTTCTCCATTATAAATTTTCAGCAACTTTCAATAGCGTCAGTCACCTCCTGCGGATATTCTATGCCTTCATAGGTACACCAGCTTGTCCAACTGCCGTTTGAAACAACTTCTTTTGTCACATAGCCGCAATCGGCAGAGGAGAAAACGACCTCGCCGTTACCGACATAAATACCGTGCTGACTGCCGTCGAACAGTCCCACGCCTGCGACCTCCGGCATAGTATCAAGACTTCCTTGCTCTGTATAAACAAGAGTACTGTAATCAGAACCGAACGCTTTATCGGTCGGGCTGTAGTTAAGATACCCAAGCATAAGTCCTGCGTTGTCAGCATATCTGATGCGGTCTGTTTCATCTCTTTCACCGACAGCACCGCTTTTGTATCCCCAGCCTGAGATAAAAGCATTCTCCGCCCAAGCCGCAAGGTCTGTGCAGTTTTTACTGCCTGCGTCATTGAACATATATGGATTTAAGGTGCTGTTCATCACCCAAGTGTATGTCCTTATGAATTCGTCATAGTCTATCTCCAAGCCGTAAGTCGAGTTTATTGCATTGATCAGATCACTGTCATTTGGGGCAGCGGCAAATAAGTTTGCATATGACTCCGCATAGAAATTCTGCACTTCATCGAAGTAAGACATATATATCAGCTGCGCCTTTATGGTATGAACCTTGACACCCTTTTCGTCCATAGCGTTTGCAATGTCATTACCTGCTGATCGGATATCGTCCAGCCTTTGCCTGCTTTCACTGTCAAGAGAGCTGTAAATATCATAGGCATTAAGGTGAAGTTCAGGCACCTGAGCTTCCTCACCGACCTCCCCAAGAGAAGAAAGCATCACCGCAGGAGCACACAGCAAAAGGAGCAGACCCACCGCAGCACTAAGCACCGCAGTCACAAGCTTGCCTCGCTTTTTTTCATCCCCAAGAATATATACGGCTGCCTTTTTAAGAGCCGCCGCAACTGTCGCCGACATCAGCTCACCTCACGCACTTCAAATTCCGTAAACGCACCCTGCGTTTTCATTTCCATACCGTGCATATATTCCAGCGCTCCTCTCTCCGTAGAAAACAAAATGGGGTCGCCATCACGACGAACCCAGTCCTCAAAAATATTTCTGCTGTTTTCGCATACCTCGTTTTCCATATGCCGTATTTTTTGTTGTGCATGTTATCTACCTCCCATTGTAGTCAAACTCAAAATTCACACTGCTGCGAACAGTTTTATCTTCCTCCCGCCGAACCAAACAACGCAGCCTTGTAGGCAGGAGCAATGACCTGCAAAAGATATCTTTCATTGCCGCACCTGTAAAGGCAAGTACCTCGTTCGGGATACTTGATAAGGCTGTACTCCGATCCTTCTAACTGCAAGGTGTCGATGAATGCAGTCGGCGAAATGTTGCCCGGATTGAACAGAAAATGATGCGACGGGATACTGAACAGCGGTTTAGTAAACTCCTTTATCTCAGGCAGAAGAAAGTCCTCGATGTTTTGCGAGGCTAATATGAAAGACGATTCCTTTTTACGCACACGTTTCATGCCGTTTCTGATGTATTCTATCGCAGTCATATTGGTCAGAAATAAATACAGCTCATCTATGGCTGCAGCAGTATTTCCTCTGCCTAAAAGCTGATCGCTCATATACGACAGAATGTTGAACAGCAGAGTATCTTTAAGCCGTTTGTTAGTGTCCATAAGACCTTTCACTCCGAAACAGATAAACTCAGCGTCTTTGATATTAGTGTGTCCGTTAAAATATTTTGACTCTGCACCCTTGCACATAGAATGCAGTCCAAGGCAGATATTTTGTAACATTTCTTCTGTGTAAAGCTGCTTTTTAGACTTATCAAAAGCGTAAAACTCCTTTTCCACAAGATCGTATAGATCGGACATCATCGGATAATCCTCATCTATCAGCGTGTCAAAGTCTGTGAGATCATCAATACCGAATCTTGCATAGAGCTTCATCAGCATAATTTCTATCGTATCGACTTCGGCGTCACTAAAATCCTTGTACGCTCTGAAAAAGTCTTTTAAATACGATATATGCTGAGATAAACGTGTAACTTTTCTGAACGCTTCGGGTGAATCGGATTCCAATCTATCGCCGTCGCCCCATGCTTTCGGTTCAAGCGGATTGATCATATACTCACCCAACATCATATCGATATATGTTCCACCCAGGTTTGAACATAAGTCCTCATACTCATGTTCGGGGTCTAAGACTAACACGCTTTTCCCCGCCTCACGCTGATTGCACAGCAAAAGTTTCATCAAGTACGACTTACCCTGACCGCTGTTGCCGAGAATGAGAATATTGCTGTTTGTCTTGTCCTCGGTACGTCTGTCGAAGTCCACAAGCACATTGCTGCCGTACTTATCTCTGCCGATATAGAATCCGTTTTTGTCGGTCTTTCCTGAGTAATTCAGAGGATAAAGATCAGCCACAGAACTTGCAGGAAGAACACGTTCAAATTGACTAGCAAACACGTTATTGCCCGCAGGATGAACAGACAAGAACCCCTCTTTCTGACGTAAAAGCAAACGGTCAACAGATATTTTGGAACGTGTCAGCTCCATTTGAACATCGGCCTGCAGTTCTTTCAGCTTATCCTCAGAGCTTGCTTTCAACTCAATAAACACAGCCGTATGCAGTAGCGGTTCTTTGTTTCGGCGAAGTTCTGAAAGCAGTTCAACCACATCGTCGATGTTGTTCTGAGCCTTGATACTCTCGTTTACATCATTAGTGGTGGTCATCATATGGTTCTTACGCATTGCCTGCTGAACGATTTTTCTCTGTTTCATACTCGTCACAAGGCGGTTGTAGATTCTTAGCGTTACGCCGTTTCTGTCGGCAAGGTGTGCGAGGATAGCCGTTTCCTCCGTACTCGGCGGATACTCCGTCAACGCCCAGCAGGACTTGTAGAAGTTTCCACAGATGTAGTGATCTGTGTAAAAGCGTATAATGCCTGGTGCAATGCGGTCAAAAAAGTCCTTTGTATCGATGATCTCAAGCTGTTCTTCTGACAGTTCTTTTTTCTTTTGCTTTCTACTTCTCATTAACAGTCACCTCCTGTTTTTCTAGATCAAATTCAGTTTCTCCCTCAATATCGGGGATCTCTTCGCCTGAAATACTTGTACCGAAAAACAAAGCAAGCATTCTTTTTATCTCAGGCTTTGACATTCTTCTTGCCGCAAATCCATGTTCGGAAATCGCTTTATCCACTCGGTTGATGGTGTTAAAGATCTGTTCGTCCTTTTCACGTTTGAACCTTAAAGCGAACACAAACTGTCTTGCAGAGGACATTTCAAGTTGGATCTCGTCAAGAAAATCAAAGTCTGCCTGCAGCAGTTTTCTGACCGCCTCGTTCTTCTCCGTCTGCAAACGCTTTTTCACATACATTTTGTTTGAGTCAAAACATTCGCAGGAGTCAAGAGCAAGTATCTCGAGATCAGGTATAGTGCTTAACAGCATCATAAGATGATGTATCTTCACGTCGATGTTAGCCGCAGACAGCACGGAAATATTGGTCGGCTCTACGCTGAAAAATGCTATCTCAGCCTTATCGGTTTTTACGCCGTATTTAGTAAAGCGTTCAAGACCGATAAGACCCTGAACGCTGTTTTTGCTTTTCTTCATTTAACTTTTCCTCCAAAAATATAATTGCTGCGAGGTCACAAAGAACTTTACAGCATTAAAAAGATAGTCCATTATCGACATTTCATCTGCTCTTACAGTCACAAAAGCATAGCAGGCTGTGACTGCAAAGGGGATAATGTTCCATAGATTCACAAGCACTATCACAGACAGTACTATCCCTGCACAGATAATGATAAGATCCCGAACGCTCCAAAACCACAGCTTTACGCTTGCTCTCAGGTTTTCGGGGTAGATGTAGGTTTTCATTTTGCTCCTCCTTTCAGCATACCAATAGCCTTAGCCCCCATAGAAACAGTATGGCTAACAGACATCATATTGACTCTCACACTGGTATCCAATCCGTACATCTGAGCTATCCTCGGCACTTCAGTAGCTGACAGGCAAATGCCCACTGCAATAAGAGGGTGTTGAGTGTAAGTCAGCAATCCAAGATAAAGTATCACAGTCTGCAAAAAGGCTGTAAGACAGGTCGCTATCACTTGTTTGCACCAACTTGAAAAGCCGTCTGTAAAGCCTCTGGGAATGCCTATCATATATATACTTCCCACTGCTATCTGACACAGCATTATGCCGCCTCGCTTGATGTTCGCAAACACGACCTTTACCGTGCAGTAACCGAAAAGTATGATAAAAAAAAGGCTGAAAAGTGAAACGTCAGATGCAAGAACATACAGCACAGAAAGCCCCGAATCGGCTATAGTGCTGTATGTGTCAGACAAAAACACCCCAAGCAGATCATAGGAAAATGAACCCTGCAAAGCTATGCACAGCTCGTAAAGCCGCTGTGGGACTACCGCAAAGAGAGCCGCCGCCATAAAGCCTTTTATCACATTCACACAGGTCTGCCTGATGTTAGCCGCTCCCGACTCGTATGCCATAGCAGTGTCAAAAACCGCCATGACAAGACCGCAGACAAACAGCATCCAACCGAGAGCCTGAAACAGACTGACAAAGGTACTCACCCAGGCAAGAGAGAACAGATCGGTCGCCGACTGATCTATGAACATAAAAAGCTCTGCCACCGCACCGTAGACCTTGTTGAAAAGCCACTCGAACATAATGTCCCACACAGCGTCGGATATTGCGTCTACCGCTCCGCCTATGGTGCTGTCCCACAGGCTTGATATCCCGTCGCCTATCCAGTCGATAGCGTCAGATATCCAATCAAACAAGCTTATCACCTCGTTTCTCGGAACGATTTGTATTAGTTATCTCTCCCTTTATGCGGTACAGCGAACTCCGCCGACCGCCTTGTGGGTGATAACGTGGGGAACGCTCTAACGATCCGCTTTCTTCAAGCTCGTTAAAAGCACGAAACACCGTGCTTTTTGAAATGCTCAGATCTTCCGCTATTCTTCTCACAGATGGAAAACATTCGCCGTTTTTGTCGGCACGGTTTGCCAGATAGCAGTAAACGGACACAGCTTTGTGGCTAAGTCCCAGGTCGTAGATCCTTCTTGGAAATATCAATATGCATCAGCTCCTTTACGTTTTAACAGTTGTCCTTTTCTTTGCCGTCAGTTCCTCATATTCTAACGTGATTTCTTCTTTCTTCTGCGGATATTTTATCTCCACATCACGGATAAGTTCATCACGCTCTTTGTATGAAACGGCACGAGCGGTCTTATCGGGAAGTTTGTATTCTTCTTCAAACTTGATACCCCATTTGAAGAACAGTTTAAGCTTGCTTATCATCGGGTGTGTTCCCGTTTTCATAACGATAAACTGTCCTTTCGGCATAGATTTCAGCTCGTCCACAGTCATAAGCGGTCTGCCTATCATCTGCAATGACTGAGATCTGTCCCTGCCGTTTGATACAGAACCGCTTAATACAGTTTGTTCGCCCAAAGCTTTTGAAAGCACCTCTGCACTCTGACTGTTTGGCGCAAATCCGCCAAACACAGTAAGCTGAGTGTTGTCGGTGATTATCTCCATACCCTGTTTCCCGTAGTTCTGTTCAAGCTGTGCAAAGGACTGTATTATCGCCACAATGGATATTTTTCTTGAACGTCCTGCGGAGAACATAGATTCAGCTCCCTCTATCTTAGGAAAAGTTCCAAATTCGTCGCAGTAAAACATAACTCTGTTTTTAAGTTTTCCGCCGTTTTCGTCTGCAATGACTAATATCTCACGATATAGCTGTTGGATAAGCAGGCTGACCATAAAGTACTTGCTTGTATCTTCTTCGGGAAGAACGATAAAGATAGCAGACTTTTCATTGCAGAATTTCTCGGCGTCTATCGCCGTTCCAAAGCACAGCATTTGTTCAAGTTCAGAATCAAGAAAACTGTTGAGCCTTGAAAGTGCAGTCGACATTACCGACAGCATGGACTGGTCAGACGCATTCAGAGCCGCTCCTGCAAGCCATTTTGCTTTGTGTTCGCTGGGAAGCTTGTCCATAAGCTTAGAAAAATACATTTTAGGTTTTGCTTTCGGGTCTGGCTGATATTTTGCGAGCAAGTCCTGAATAAGCTTGAAAACGGAAACGATATGCCGTTCGTTTTTGTCGCCGAACTCAGCTAAAATCAGCATGACCGAGGCGAGCAGACCCTCAGCCGCATCGTAGAAAAAAGCGTTTTGTCCGTAGCTGTGGCTGTCACCTCCGCCGATATTGATAATTGTCTTTGCTGTTATCTTTGCATACTTTTCCGCCTTTGCTTTCGCTGAAAGATTGCTCTTATCTTCCAAATACAAATCCATGTATTTATTAACAAGATGCAGTATATTGTTCTCGTCTGAACGTGTGGGATTTCTAAGGTCGAGAACAGAAACATTGTAACCGTAATATTTGCTTGCGATAGTTCCGTAATTTTGTGCCACATCTCCCTTTGTATCAGTACTGATAAACGACATTCCGCTTGCACAGGCAAGCTCTATGTTCGGATACAAAAAGTATGCAGTCTTGCCGACTCCTGCCGCTCCTATCATAAGAGTATGGACATCACCGGTATCCACAAGTGCAACAGTTTTCTTTCCTGAACCTCTGCACCCGACCACAGTTCCCTGAATAACATCTCCGTTGGAGCTGTGCGGAAGATTTTCTCCCTTACGCCATTTGTCAGGCTCGAATGGCAGAGAGATAAAAGTCCGATTGACTTCTGCTTTTGTTGCCCACCGAGCTGTTCCGTGCTGTCCGTTGCCGACTTTTTTTGCCTTTATTCCGTTAAGCGACTTGTTGTCAAGCAGATTTACTACCACTAAAAAGGCAATGAAAATTACAACAAGTACGCCTATCAAAATCATCTGTTTCTCATTCAAAATTTCATCTCCGATCTGTATAAAATATTCTTTCTTTTGTATTTAATACGACAGTTAGTTTGTTATCTTCAAGGTATTGCACCGTGAGGCAGAGGGTATCGCATTACCCGAATTCCATACATTGCTCCGGTTCTGAAACAATATATTCTGATTCGCTTTGCTCTTGTGTAAGTTCGGATAATGTATTTTCAACATTTAGCCGCAAGGCACTATCTGCAAGGCTATACAAAAGCTTTGCCGTCTGAACCGACTGCTCTCGGGTTCGAGCGGTCTGTTTCAGATCACGCAGACCCTCCTGCACACAGTCCTGCAAATTCCTTTGTTTCTGTGCTTTTCTGCCCTTGTCGGTGTAGGGCTTGTAACTGCCTTTGAGCTTGTTTTGGAGCCATACAAACGCCTTACACTCGCTGTTTATCTGCTCTGTTTTGGGCATGAAAAAAGCCGAGCCTGCAAGCTCGGACTATCCTTAACGAAGAAATAAATATTATGTATTACCCGTAAGCACAACATCTTACGGGCTTTGATTTCTATTTGCTCAAGACTGACGGCTGTCAATCTCAAATGTGTAGTGGATCACTATCGTATTGCCGCAGGTTCTTGAATACTTTTCCGTTTTTTCATAAACCTCTATCCTGCGTATAAACACTCTCAGCAGTTCAGGAGTAAGCTTAGGCATTTCAATGTATTCCTTAGCTTTTGCTATAAACTTCTGAATGTACTGCTCACGTAGATCCATTTCAGATATTTTGTGCGATATAGATTCGAGTTCAAGACGAAGATGCGATTGTTCCTGTTCGTAACCGCTTGCAAGAATATCATAACGTTCCGGGGTAATACGCCCTGTGACCCTGTCCTCATACAGACAGCTAATGATATTGTCAAGCTGTTTTATTCTTGCAGTGATCTGCTCTTTCTCACGCTCGGCATTTATACACAATCTCCTTGCCTCGACCTCGCCGTTCTTAGCTGCCATTGCGTAAAACTTCTCAGGATTATCTCGGGCGAAGGCTGTGGCGGCTTTGAGATTTTCAAGTACGATTTGATCTAAAACTTGTTCTCTGATATGATGACAGGTGCAGTCGGTTGTACGCTTTTGGTAGCCTCCGCATATGAAGCTGTTTTTTTCAACAGCCTTTGTCTTTGCCCTCTGAAGATACAACCGCTTACCGCAGTCGCCGCAGTAAAGGTATCCTGCATATTTATCCATTTCTCCTTGTCTATCGGGACGTTTTCTTCCGTCAAAATGCTTTTGTACTAAATCAAAGGTTTTTCTGTCAACGATAGGTTCATGGGTGTTTTCAAAAATCAGAACGTTTTCCTCATCGTTTTTAATACGTTTTTTCAGCTTGTTGGACTTGGTATAGGTTTTAAAATTCACGGTATCGCCGCAGTAGACTCTGTTTGAAAGCATCAGTCGAACGGACTTCTGATCCCAATGATACGGTTTATCCGGATTCAATCTTCCCGTCCTGCGTCCTGTTTTTCTGAATGCGTAAACGCTTGGCGACATAACTTTCTGTGCACACAATTTATCACATATCTTCATTATTCCGATTCCGTCTGCATACATTTCAAAAATTCCTTTCACTATCGGCGCTGTTTCGGGATCTGGGATCAGCTGCTTAGGATCGTCGGGATTCTTCATGTATCCATATGCTATTACCGATCCAACACGCTCACCGCGCTCGCCCTTTGCACGCTGAACCGCTCTGATCTTTTTACTTGTATCCCTTGCAAAAAGATCGTTGAAATAATTGCGTATTCCCGCATAATCGTTTGTACCGTCGGCGCTGTCTACACCGTCGTTTACGGCGATAAAACGGACGTCATACTGCGGAAAGGTAACTTCCATAAGCATACCCGTCTGCAAATATTCTCTGCCAAGTCTCGACTGGTCTTTTACAATCACCGCAGAAACATTTCCGCTTTCCACTTCAATCATCATTTCCTTGAATGCCGGACGATTAAAATTTGCTCCGGAATATCCGTCGTCAACATAGAATTTACAGTTTAAGAAACCATGGTCATTCGCATATTTTTGCAGGATGAGTTTCTGATTTTCAATAGAGACCGACTCACCGTCCCTCATATCCTCCTGTGATAAACGGCAGTATAACGCAGTAATTTTTCGATTCGAATCAGACATATTTATCCATCCTTTCATAGTCTGTAAATTTTCAAACCGAATAGGATACAGCTACAATATATCACTATCCGGCTTGAAAGTCCAGAAAATTTTTTGATAATTTTATCTGCCGTTAATAAGATAAGCGAACAGTTCCGACACTTTTTGTGGCTTGTATCCTTCATCTGCTCTGGGACTAACGGATAAGATTTTGTAAGTTACTCCATCAATCACAGTTTCGATGTGCGAGTAATCATGTCGGCGTCGGTACTGATTTGAATCTGGTTTCTCTTCTATTTCTTTGTGAATATTCTGCATAAATCACTCTCCACTTCGTTGTCTTGATTGTTGTTATTCGTGTAAACAAATCAGTTCAGTCCTTTCATATTTAAATTTTGCGGTTCGTATTCGTTACGCACCATCTTAGCCTTGCTGAAAATCAACAGCGTTCTCGTAATCGATAATTCCATTGATCTTCCGTACTTCGTTTACGCACATAGCGTGTAAACTTTCTAGAGTTTCATCGTCAACATCATTGATAGCCGCAGTCATATGCGAGAGCTTTCCAAGCTCGACTGCGACCTTAAACATCAGACGGGCAAGCCGCTGTTCCGTACCTTTTATCTGCGCCTTGACCGTTTCTGTTATCATAGGGGATAGGTAGTTTACCTCCTGCTGCTGACGAAGATAGCCGATGTAAAACGTGACGGCTTTTTCAATGAACTCTGTTTTTGAAGCACAATTGTCGTCCTTGTACTCCTGCTCGATCTTTCTCATAGTTTCCGGCTGAAAATATACAGCCGTTTTTTCTTTTGCCATAATTCTACTCCTTTCTTATCACGACGCCGTTAATTATGCCGATTTCACGCACTTTTCTGACCTTTAGACCCCTGATTTCCGCTGAAAGCCGTATTTTGACTCCATGAGGCGACCGCCTAAAATATGCACAAGACCTGTGTGAAGACTGCGTATTTACGGCACATTTGCGGTCAGCTTTGCTGTCCGCTGTGAGGGTCATGGCGGCTTCAGACGCCATGACTTTAACCTGCAATGAAATATTTCACTTTCTTCGTCATGCGGCGAATCGGGAATTTGTGCATAACCAACATATCAAGTTCCCGATGTGCTTTTTAACTGATTTCAGAATTGCTCGTTTATCCCTTCGTACACCGCTTACAATCGGCGTGTGTGGCTTATACCGTCTACGGTGGTATGTTTACCCTACTGCGAGTTGGGAGGGCAAATATCGCCGTTGTGTTGCGGTTAAAATTAATTACACTTTTTTTGATTATTGAACATCTCCATTCTTATTCGCAGAAGAGAAAAGGCGGATTGTCAATCAGCGAATCAATCCGCCGATTCTATTCGTCATTCATCACCAATCAATCTTTGATAACTACATATCATTCTTTCTTCTGCTATTAATAATATTAGTTAGTATTAATCCTTAAAGGCATAGCGCTGTGACACGGAGGGTATCGCAATTATTATTTTTGTTTGCCCCACAACAGTACAGTTCCTGTCAGAAAATCTTGTCTGACTTAAGGACGTATTCCAAGCTTGGTTACGCTTCTGCTCCTCCTGAACGATCTTCGCTGTACTTCGCCGCTTGGTATCTCTCCTACGTGGGATTTTGTTGTCAAGATTCTTTTGCCTTCATACTGTAGCCGATGAAAAGATGCTTTTTATGCGTGTGTGAAAAAATTTTGTAGACTTGCACAAAATCTGAATGGATTATTTATAGAGTTCCCTCTCACTTGTATACGGAAAGGAGTCGCCGTTTTGACAACCCTTAATTCATAAAGTTTGTAGGCTTGAACAAAGTCGTAACAAATTTTTTGTAGAGTTTGCTCTCACTTGTATAGGGTAAGAAGTTGAGGTTTTACAACCATTTTGACAGCAATTCTTTAAAAGTTTGTATGATTATACAAATTCGGGGCGGACGATTTAGAGAGTTTGCATATTGGTTAGGTATCCCTATAGAAACCTTTTCCCAGTGAATCAGGGTGGTAGTTGGCTCGTTTATGAAGAGTTTTGCGTTGACAGTAACTCTGAAATGTTGACAGTAAAACTACCACTTGATTTCTACCGTCACACCTCGCAAAGCAAGGATTTTCAATGGTTTTCAGACTTTTAAAGCCAAACTGTTGACAGTAACTTCGCCCGAGGTTTTACTGTCACTACTGTCACGCTCACGGTCGTAATGAAGAATAATCAGTCTGCCGTTTCGTGTCCGCTTGTACAGAAAATCAATTCCATACTGTCTGAGCGTGTAACCGTTCTGAACCAAATCTCTTGTAACTCTGTTCGGATAGAATGTTTCATTTGAAATACTTTTCAGTGCGGTTACCAATTCTGAAGCCGTTCCTGTGAAATCAATCTTTTTCTGAATGTAAACATACAATGCGGCGAGAAAAATATTGTCTTTGCTTTTCGAAACAGTTGGCTCATCTGTGACTATCCACTTTTTCAAATCGCTATCAAACTGCAAGCTTATTTCTGCGTTTTCAATATCACGACCTACGCAGTATAGCTTTGCATTTCGACTGCCACGCTTTGTTTCTACAATAACCATGCTTTCGTCAACGCATCCGCTGATTCCTGTCGAGCCCGAAATCATATTGAACGGATCGCTGTCCGAACACTTTCTTGTGTGATGAACAACTACGATTGCAATTTCAAGCTTGTCCGCAAGATTTTTTAGAACAGATAACTCTTTGTAGTCCGAGCCATAACCGTTATCGGTTGACTCACGAATCATTTGCAGAGTGTCAATGAACACAACTTTTAAATCGCTATGCTCTTTCTTAAAATTTTCAATCTGTTCTTCAAGTCCGCTGCCTATCGACTCAGACATAACAGTGAAGTGCAAGTTTTCTGTTGGCTCATCTGTTATCTCATACAATCTGTTTTGTATCCTCGCATAGCTGTCTTCCAAACACAGATAGAGGGCAGTTCCTTGAGCCGTTTCCTGACCTAAAACTTTTTCTCCTTTCGCTATCGACAAGCACATATCAAGTGCCAGCCATGACTTTCCCACTTTTGGTGCACCTGCTAAGATGTACAGACCTTGCGCAAGCAAGCCATCTACAACAAACTCGATAGGCTTGTACACAGTTGTCATGATTTCTTCGCAGGACTTTGAGTTGAATTTCTTCAAGTTATCAAGCCTCCTCTTCTTTTTTTCTTTTTACTTCTTTCCCACAACAGTACAGTTCCTGTCAGAAAGCCTTGTTTGACTTAAAGACGTATTTCCAAGCCTGGTACGCTTCTGCTCCTCCTGCACGATCTTCGCTGTACTTCGCCGCTTGGTATCTCTCCTTCGTGGGATTCAATTGTCAAGATTCCTTTTCCTCATACTGTAGCCGACTAAACAAAGTGTTTGGACAACTTCTGAAAAAAGTTTGTAGGTTTGCACAAGTTAGCTCATATGATTTCGGTTATTTTGACTACCACTGCTCTTCCGCTTGTATATGGGTAGAAGTCGCTGTTTTGATACCCCTTTATCTAAATGAATTCATAAAGTTTGTAGGGTTGAACAAAGTCGTAACGGATTATTTGTAGAGTTTGCTCTCACTTGTATAGGGTTAGAAGTTGAGGTTTTAACAACCTTTTTGGCAGAGTTTCTTTAAGATTTTGTATGATTGTCTAATAGACAGAGCAGTGATGACTTTTGTTTTTTGCATTATCACAACACGATGCGGTAGGACGTGAATCACGACCTACCGTAAAAAGTAAGGTGGTAAACATCTATGATCCGACATAGAAAAACCACTGCCGTGTTTTCCGACAGTGGTTCGAGAGAATGATTTTATTATGTTCAAAAAATGATATCTCTTGCCGTGAAGATTTACTAGGCTAAATAATTTGTCACAGCTTGCTTCTTTAAAACAGGAGCGGGGTAATCCCCTCGTACACCACAACAATCGGCGTGTGTCGCCCTTTTCCTCAGAGGATGGTATGTTTACTCTACTGCGAGTTAGGGACAAATATCTCCGTTACGCTGTGTACTTTCGAGAGCACCTTTCGTTGACAGTAACTCTGAAATTTTGACATTGAAACTCGTCTTTGATTTCTACCGTCACGCCTCACAAAGCAAAGATTTTTAAGAGTTTTTAAGCTTTTGAAGCAAGCTGATTGACCATAGAATTTTTATTGTCAGTACTATCACTCTGACGATCATAATGAAGAATAATCAGTCCGAAACCTCAAACTCATCTGAACTAAGATATGTTACTTCACTGTCCTTAAAATTATATTTCCAACTGTATGAATGTGACAATGTAGGTTTATAAATTAGCTCAAAGCAATCATCTGAACTCCAACTTATTTTCACCGAATCAGACAGATCAAAATCTCCAGTTGGTAATCCAACATATAAAATCTCATGAGCAAAAACAGAATTATCAGTGACCAGCACCTGTATTCTTTGAACAGTCATTACATAATATCTTGATATTACTATTTCATAATCACTATGGGTAAACCTTAATCGTTCCGTTTTATAGTTAAAGGGAACGTTAATTAACAAGATCAAGGATAAAAATAATGAAATAATAGCTTTACATGAGTATTTAAAAATTTTGCTTTTATTTTTGGATAAATGAAGAAAAACAGAAACTACTGATGTCAAAAACAAGACTACTGTGCAAAGCGAAACAATGAAAAATTTTGGAATGATTTTAATGCTTATATGAAACAAAAACTCAAAAATCAAATTCAAAGCAACAACTAAAATTGTTGCTATTTCTATTCTTCTTATTATTTTCATAAATTCTCACAATATATAATTTTACAGAAATTTATATTAAATAATTTCTGCTATCCGAAAAATAACGCCATGTGCAAAAGCAAATCATACATTATCCTCAAAACCATACGAAGTGATTTCATAAAAACAATGTGCTAATATTGTTGGAAATGAATATCTGCGCAGTGTTTCCTCATCAATAGTATAATTTAAAAAATCCGCATAAGGCGATGATGCTATCGAATAAATTGTTTTTGAAGATAACTCGTAGGCGCTTACATCAAAATCAATTGTTGAATCATTCTCGTCAAATATTACAAGTTTTCTAATATCATCATTTTCGTTTAGTATGTATGCAGTAATTAATATACACAGTTTTTGCCCGTTACATGTCGGATTCATATTAAGTAAATCATAGAACAAATTTTTATAACGATCTATATACTTATCGCCATAATGTAGCTTAATTTTTGATATAACATCTTCAGGACTTGTCTTTTTTAATATTTCATATATTCTCATTTATGTGTTTTTTCGAAAACCTCCCAAAATATCTCTCCATTTTCTGTTTTATTACCAAGTAGCCTATAGGCTCCTCCTTTTCCCATAACTTTAACCTCATACATAAATCCTTTTATGCCTTTTCCACTAAGCTTTTTTATTCCCATTGTACCTTCTTTCGTCGCTTGCTTTACCATAGATTTAAGAAATTTTTTTACAACTCCTTCATCACATTTTTCAAGCATTTCTTTTTTAGCTTTTTTCGAAATAAGTTTCCATGCATCATCTGGAGATGGCTCAAGTATACCTGCAATGAACATTATTGAATGAAATACTTTTTCATCGCTTATGCTAATAGAAGGATTATACTTGTTAACTTCGCTTAACCAATAATCTCGTTCCGCAGCACTGACATCTCCGCCTAAAAACCAGGCAAATTCATCAGACGCTGCACCTGAAATTGATTTTGCAATATCTAATATTCTTCCTTTTCCAGAAGACATAATATCTCGTATTTCATCAGCCCTATTAGCAATATCTATTTTATCAGTATCAGTAACTGCTAAGTGCCATGCCAGTTCCAGTTTTAAAAGTTCGGCTTGAACAGTAGTAGAAAACTTTTCATCTGACGCTGTCCATATACCCGTGCATAAATAAGGATTACATGGTTTTGAATCATTGACATCTAATATACCATCCCCATCCGTATCCCCATTATTAGGGTCGGAGCTATACTTGAAAACAACGGTAGAATACGTGATATATCCGCCGTCCGCACTGCCGACCTTAACGGTCTTTGACTTACCTCCGTCAATAGAAATCTCCTGACCGTCTAACAGATCGTCATCGTCGCAATCCGAATTTTCAGGGTCGGTATAAATAACCTGTGCATTAGAAAGAACCAGTCCCAAAACCTCAAATTCATCTGGTAGACGGTCAAAATTGAAATGATTATCTATAACGCATAATTTTTATTTTTGCCGTACAGATTTTAGTCTGTACGGCAAAAATAATAGCAATAGCTAAATATTATAGTTAAGTAGATATTGAAGAGCTTTTTCATCCGATAATATTACGGGTGTTTCGATTGTTCCAAAATTAATGTTCTCAAAAAATGCGTTTTTTAATCCCTTACAGTTATTTATTGTAATATCGTGAAATAAACAATCTGAAAAATAACTATTCTCGAAATTAACATTTTCAAACATAACAGATTCAAATTTGCATTTTTCAAAATTGTTTCCACATATTAATGAATCAAAAAAGGAGATAGAACTAAGATTAATATCATTAAACTCATTTCTTATAAAATTAGTATGGCAAATACTGCAATTAGATAATGATGAATACCCAAACTTATTTTTAACAATACGAGCAGTTGAAAAAGTACAATAATCCAATTGGCTTTCGAAAATCATTGAATCATATAGTTCAAAATTGCTATGATTTACTTTAAAAAAATTACAATCTGCAACATAAATAGATTCGTAATGAGGTTCACTAAGATAAGAAAATGATTTATTTTCGTAATTCCTAAACATATAGCATCTCCATTAATAGTACCACAAGATATACTCAGAATATCCCATTTCTTCCAATGCAGCTTTAAGTTCAAACAAATGCTCATTTGTTAAACCAACAGTATCTATTATTACATAATAACCTTTCTTGATTTCTTTTGTAACATCCGCCGTTGCATTTTGTAATTTAAATGCGCCTTTTCTTGGAGCGGTTTGACCATTTGGATATGAGCGAAAGCTTTTTATATCATATTTTTTATTTGTTGATGTATCAATATAATCAGCACCACCGTTTGTTACTAAGTTTTGTTATAATACAACATATTTCCATCTCTTATCCAAACAACTGTTGAAATAGTTCTTGTATATTTAAAATGATTCTTACTGTCTGAGCCTTCGTGGTTTGGATCAATCTTACATTGCGGACAGCAATACCCGAAATTGATTATTGATATGCTCTATTTCATTGTACTGGGTGCTGGTTAAAATCTATTGCAAAACATATCTGTGATTTCCCCTGTATCCATATCTATTATCAAGTATCTTCCTAAAGTATCAACGACTGTCAACCCTTTGGTTATTGTGATGCCCACATACGGAAGCTGTTTTTGACCAATAAATTTGCTGTCAGGCTTTTTGATTTTCCACAACTTGTGAAGTTCATTATCAAAGCAATAAACTAAGTTATAGTCGTCGCCTGTGAAGTCCTCAAGTATAATCAGATACTCTGACATAACGATATAATCTATTATTTTTCTTTTCATAGTTACCGACTTATCGTTATATGTGAGAATGTTATTCATAATGGATACTTTCAAAAAAACATCTCCTTATATTTTTCTTTTATTGTAAAACCATTCAGCTTTCTCTTGACCCAAAAGGTTATACTGTTGCGCTCCCGAATCACCGCCAAACAATGCATTTACAATTCCTGTTTCAATTTCAGTTCCAGAGGGAACCCTAACATCTGTAATATAATATGGTTCATCAGGAAGTGAGTACTTAATTTTTATTTCTCTAGCTGTTAATCCCTCAATATCCTCATATTTCATTATCCAACTTGATACCTGTTTGCCTTTTGAGGAATACACACGAACAAACCGCTGATCAGTTTCATATTTTATGTACTTTACTTCTGTTCCATCAAGATATGGAGGGTCATATCCAAAATCCATCTTGTATGCTTCGTTAACAGTTTTAGCATTTTTAGTTTCTAAAAGTTTACAATCTGTTTTACTCGTTGTGTATTCAGAAGTTAAACTTGCATAACAATCCTTTACATTCTGCTCAGCTAAAGATGACAGTTTATACTTGTTTGAATACCTTTCGAACGACCATTTTTGAATTTGTTCAGCAACATCATAAATCATAAATGATACAGCAATAGTAAGTGATTGTCTCCATTCATTCATATCATTTTCAACAAGTTGCTTAAAACTAGACCCAGACAAATGCAGATTGTAATCCTGAATTATTATTGTACCATCATTCATTGTATTTTTTGTTACATATGAAGATATTCCAGCATCATAAAAAGCTTGAGATATCTCAAATGGGCTGGTACAATCTTTATATTCACGGCATAAGTATATTACATTTATCGCTTTTTCTAAATTGTTAATTGTCGGGAATTTCACTGCAGTTTCTTGATACAGCAAATCAAAGGCATATATAAGTTCGGCTTTATCTGCAGTGGAAATAAAGTCAATATATTTTATCTCCTGCTCACTAAAAGGAAAACATGGATCTGGATCTTGAATATCACAATATCCATCCCCATCAGTATCAGCTTTAGAGGGGTCAGAATTCATATGATGATAGTATTTGAACGTTGAAGGATTGCCCTGCTTTCCAGGTACTTCAACCTTCGTAAGTTCAACATCGACTTCTTCATTGTCATCAAGGCCGTCATCATCCGTGTCAGCTTTCATATAATCGGTATTAACAATTTT
>ENA-UEOR01000890-UEOR01000890.1-human-gut-metagenome-genome-assembly--contig:-NODE-890-length-18326-cov-14.065702_pt1 | contig 18326 bp, 15 predicted proteins | sample MGYA00242887_ERZ507890 | MGnify/ENA primary metagenome ERZ507890 (study PRJEB26167, sample SAMN06115431) | human gut metagenome | host: Homo sapiens | place: China:Guizhou | collected 2014-10-21...
TATAAAGGCAGAGTAAAAGCGGGGATAGATTTTACAAAAGTTGATATTAAAATGGAAGAACAGGAATCGGGAGAGCAGAACTCAACGCGGCAACGCCGCGCGCGGGCAGTGCAATCGGCAAGCATTGCAGCTCTTCGAGCTGTTCGCTTGCAATGAAAGCCTTTCTCTTGGGGTTCCAAAGGGGGTATTCTCTTTTGCGAAAGAGAATACCCCCTTTGACCCTGCCGCCCGCAGGCGGCATTTCTTTCGCACCTGTGCGAACAAGAGGGAGTCTTTCTTTGAAAAAGAAAATCTCCCTCTTGACAATATCGATATTCGATAATATACTCTCCTCAAGAATATCGAATATCGATAAAAGGAGGCTGACGATGGCGCGGGAGAAATTCAGCACGCTGACCGAGCAGATGTTTTACATCCTGCTGTGTCTGCGCGAGGAGTGCTGCGGCATGGACGTGATGGCGCGCGTGAACGAGTTGACGGGCGGGCGCGTGGCCGTCGGCCCGGGGACGCTCTACAACCTGCTCGAGCAGTTTTTGGCGGCGGGGTACATCGTCGAGACGCGCGCGGAGGGGCGGCGGCGCAGCTATCAGCTCACAGCGGAGGGCGAAACGCTGCTGCAAAACGAGGTGGAGCGCCTGCAAGCACAGGTGCGGGACTACGAGAAGCTATTTGAGAGATAACGCCCCTTGCGGGCGGAGAGAAATGAGAGAAAGCGAGGGATAGCGATGCTAAAAACAAAATATGAGTACAATTTCTATTCGTTTTACGACCATACGGGCATGGAGCAGCACTTCGAGAAAATGGCGGCGCAGGGCTGGCTCATTGAAAAGCTCGGCTATTTCTGGCGCTACCGGCGCATTGAGCCGCAGGCGCTGCGTTTTTCTGTTGTTTACTACTCCGAGGCCTCGGAATTCGACCCGACGAAGCCGAGCGAGGGCGAGCTGACGTTCTATGATTTCTGTGCGCAGGCGGGGTGGAACAAGGCTGCAAGCCGCGCACAGATGAACGTTTTCTACAACGAAGACGCAAACGCTGTGCCCATCGAGACGGACGCGGCGCTTCAGGTGGAAACGCTGCACCAGTCGATGAAAAAGGAACAGCTCATCGCCTGGTTTTTGATGCTGGCGCTCGCGCTGTGGATATTTTTTGACATGCGTATGGGCTTTATCAGGGATTTCGCGGCGGCGCTTTCCTGCTTAAGCGCGCTCTCGGCCATTTTGGATTCTGTGCTCCTGTTCCTGCTGTGTGCGTTGGAGCTTGGTGGCTACTACATCTGGCGGCGCAGGGCGAAGCGCGAAGCCGAGCTTGGAAGATTCCTGCCGACGCGCTCACATCCTGTGTTACAGATGTTGGCGCTCTTGGTGCTGGTGATGGGCTGTGCCGTTGTTTTGTACAGTGACAAGGAAGAACGGGGGACTTACCTTGCCATCCTTACGGGTATTGTATTGCTGGACGCATTGATTTGGGGAATCAAGGGGCTGCTCAAGCGTCGCGGCGGCAGCGCAGAGCTAAACAGGGGTATCACGCTGGTATCGGTGCTGATCCTCTCGTTCATTTTTTCGTTTACCTACTTGCGCAGCGTCAGAAACGGACAATTCGACCAGACGCCCGAAAACGCCACGCGCTACGAGGTCACGTGGTCCAATGGCGAGACATCGTTTTACTACGCCTACGATGATCCGCTGCCGCTCTATGTGCAGGATCTGACCAAAACAGACTATGACCGCTATTCCTGCGAGCTGGCGGAGGAATCCTCGCCGCTGGCATCTCAGGTCCGCGGTGCGCAGAGGATGCGCACGGGCGATGAGGACGACGCGCCGGAGCTGAACTACGAGGTCACCGACGTGAAATTTGCGCCGCTGTTCGACGCCTGTCTGGACGGCGAGCTGAAATACTTCCAGAACTACACGGTGACCTTTTACCGCACGCATCGCCCCTTCCGGAACTGGGAATACCGCGAGGTGGACACCGCACCGTGGGGCGCGGACCGCGCGTGGCAGGCCTTCGATACCGAAAGCGACGGCTGGGGCGTCTCGTGGGTCTTAACGCGCGGCAAGCGCATCGTGCGCATAGGTGGCAGCGCATTGACCGGCACACTGAGTCAGGCGCAGATGGATACGATCAGCGAAAAGCTGCTAGATGCAGACATAAAATAACGCAAAAAAGGAGCACCCGAAAGGGTGCTCCTTTTTCATACCGTAGGAACAGCAATTACTGCTTGTCGTACAGGTCGATGAGCTTGGTGAGGTGCTCGTAACGCTCCTTGGCCGCGTCCTCGTTGCGGGTGAAGAGACCCTCCGCACGCTCGGGGAACTCGCGGGTCAGGCGGCTGTAACGCGCCTCGTTCATCAGGAATTCACGGTAACCGCCGGCAGGAGCCTTGGAGTCGAGCGTGAACTTCTTGTCAGCCGCAGGATTGAAGCGGAACAGGTTCCAGTAGCCGCACTCGACAGCCTTCTTCATTTCCTTCTGGCAGTTGATCATGCCGCCCTTGATGGAGTGCATCTCGCAGGGGCTATAGCCGATGATCAGGGACGGGCCGTTGTAAGCCTCAGCCTCGGTGATGGCCTTGATGGTCTGGGCCGGGTTGGCGCCCATGGCGACCTGAGCGACGTAGATGTAGCCGTAGCTCATTGCAATCTCGGAGAGGCTCTTCTTCTTGGTCTCCTTACCGGCAGCCGCAAACTGAGCGACCTGACCGATGTTGGAAGCCTTGGAAGCCTGACCGCCGGTGTTGGAGTAGACCTCGGTATCGAAGACGAAGACATTGACGTTCTTGTTCTGAGCAAGGACGTGGTCGACGCCGCCGAAGCCGATATCGTAAGCCCAACCGTCGCCGCCGAAGATCCAAACGGACTTCTTGGAGAGGTAATCCTTCTTGTCGAGGATCTCAGCAACGAGCTTGCAGGCGTCGCAGTCGCAGAACTTCTCGCCCTTGGCCTTGAGCTCGGCGGCGTGCTCAGCGAACTTGGGCACAGCGGCCAGCTCGTCGACGGTGGCGATGTTCGCCTGCAGAGCTGCGACGTATTCCTTCGTGGCCTCGGCGTTGGCGTTGCCGTCGTCCTTGGTGTCGAGCCACTTCTGAGCGGCTTCCTTCAGTGCGGGCTGTGCCCACTCGATGGCAAGGAGCTGCTCGGTCTTGGCCATCAGATCCTCGCGGATCTTCTCCTGGCCGACATACATACCGAAGCCGTGCTCGGCGTTGTCCTCGAACAGGGAGTTGCACCATGCCGGGCCGTGGCCGTTCTTATCCGTGCAGTACGGAGAGGTAGCGCCGGGGCCGCCCCAAATGGACGAGCAGCCGGTGGCGTTGGAGATGTACATACGGTCGCCGAAGAGCTGAGTGACGAGACGGGCATAGCTGGTCTCGGCGCAGCCTGCGCAGGAGCCGGAGAACTCGAGCATGGGCTGCTTGAACTGGCTGCCCTTGACGGTGAGATCCTGCATATCCTTCTTGTCGGAGACCTTGGAGACGCAGTAGTTGAACACATCCTGCTCAGGCAGCTCGGACTCCTGACCGACCATGGTCAGAGCACCGACCGGGCACTGGCCGACGCAGACGCCGCAGCCCATACAGTCGAGCGGGGAGATGGCCATCGTGTACTTGTAAACACCCTTGCCCTTGCCGGCCTTGATGTCGACGATCTTGGCATTGGCAGGAGCATTCTTGGCCTCTTCCTCGGTGAGAGCGAAGGGACGGATGGTGGCGTGCGGGCAGACGTAAGCGCAGTTGTTGCACTGGATGCACTTCGTCTCGTCCCACGTGGGAACGGAAACGGCAACGCCGCGCTTTTCGTAAGCGGCAGCGCCGAGCTCCCACTGGCCGTCCACGTGAGGCATGAAGGCGGAAACGGGCAGGCTGTCGCCGTCCATCTTGTCCACGGGATCGAGGATGTTCTTGACCTGCTCGACGAGCTCGGGCTTGCCCTCGTAGGAGACGGCCTCGTCAGCGTCGACAGCGTTCGCCCAATCGGCGGGAACGTCGATCTTGGTGTAGGCGGTGGCGCCGAGGTCGATGGCCTTGTGGTTCATATCGACGACGTCCTGGCCTTTCTTCAGGTAGGAGTGCGTCGCGGCGTCCTTCATGTACTGGATGGCCTGCTCTTCGGGCATGACCTTCGCCAGGGAGAAGAACGCGGACTGGAGGATGGTGTTGTTGCGCTTGCCCATGCCGATCTTGATGGCAAGGTCGATGGCATTGATGGTGTAGAGCTGGATGTTGTTCTTGGCAATGTAGCGCTTGGCGTCCGCCTTGAGGTGGTGGTTCAGCTCATCGAAGTCCCACTGGCAGTTGATCATGAACACGCCGCCGGGCTTGACGTCGTTGACCATCTTGAAGCCCTTGATGATGTAGCTGGGGTTGTGGCAGGCGACGAAGTCGGCCTTGTTGATGTAGTAGGGGCTGCGGATGGGCTTGTCGCCGAAGCGCAGGTGGGAGATCGTCACGCCGCCGGTCTTCTTGGAGTCATACTGGAAGTAGGCCTGGACGTACTTGTCGGTGTGGTCGCCGATGATCTTGATGGAGTTCTTGTTCGCGCCGACGGTACCGTCGCCGCCGAGACCCCAGAACTTGCACTCGATGGTGCCCTCGGCTGCGGTGTTCGGGCAGTTCTTGTCTTCGGGCAGGGAGAGGTTCGTCACGTCATCGACGATGCCGATGGTGAACTGACGCTTGGGCTCCGCCTTGGCAAGCTCGGTGTAAACAGCGAACACGGAAGCGGGCGGGGTGTCCTTGGAGCCGAGACCGTAACGGCCGCCGATGACGGTCTTGTCGGTGATGCCGGCGTTGGCCAGCGCGGTGACGACGTCGAGATAGAGGGGCTCACCCTGTGCGCCGGGCTCCTTGGTGCGGTCGAGGACCGCGATCTTCTTGGCGGTGGCGGGGATGGCCTCGATCAGGCGCTCAGCCTTGAACGGGCGGTACAGACGGACCTTGATGAGACCGACCTTCTCGCCGTGGGCGTTGAGGTAGTCGATGACTTCCTCGGCCACGTCGCAGATGGAACCCATCGCGATGATGACGCGGTCAGCGTCGGGCGCGCCGTAGTAGTTGAAGAGCTTGTAGTCGGTGCCGAGCTTCTCGTTGATCTTGCCCATGTACTTTTCCACGACTTCGGGGAGAGCGTCGTAGTACTGGTTGCAGGCCTCGCGGTGCTGGAAGAACGTATCGCCGTTCTCGTGGGAGCCGCGCATGGCGGGATGCTCGGGGTTGAGGGCGTGCTCGCGGAACGCTTTGACAGCGTCCATGTCGCACATGTCGGCGAGATCCTTGTAATCCCACACGGCGATCTTCTGGATCTCGTGGGAGGTGCGGAAACCGTCGAAGAAGTTGATGAACGGGACCTTGCCGGAAAGCGCGGCCAGGTGTGCCACGGGGGAGAGATCCATCACTTCCTGCACGTTGCCCTCGCACAGCATGGCGAAACCGGTCTGGCGGCAGGCCATGACGTCGGAGTGATCGCCGAAGATGTTCAGCGCGTGGGTCGAAACAGTACGGGCGGAGACGTGGAACACGCAGGGGAGCTGCTCAGCTGCGATTTTGTACATGTTCGGGATCATCAGCAGCAGACCCTGAGAGGCCGTGTAGGTGGTGGTCAGAGCACCGGCACCGAGGGAGCCGTGCACTGCGCCGGCAGCACCGGCTTCGGACTGCATCTCGACGACCTTGACCTGGCTGCCGAAGATGTTTTTCAGGCCATTTGCAGACCACTGGTCGACCAGGTCGGCCATCGGGGAGGACGGCGTAATGGGATAAATTGCCGCAACTTCACTGAAAGCATAGCTTACGTGAGCCGCAGCATTATTGCCGTCCATGGATTTCATTTTTCTTGCCATAAATGAACCTCCTATTTATTTCACCGTCAAAAAACGGTTCTTCTGCGTGTGAACGCAAAATTCAACGATGACACTATAGCACACTTTTTTCGCTATGTAAACGCCTTGTTCCCGCAAAAACATTCACTATTTTGCAACAATAGGTTCAATTCCTTTTATTTTTCGAGAACTTTTGCGAGGATTTATTGATTTTGTGCAAAATGTGCAAAAATGCGCGGAGGGGGATTTGCCTGATGCAAAAAATGTGCTATACTAATTGCAAACTGTACGATTCGATGCGAAAGAGGGAGGAAAACAGTATGGTCACAGCGGTGCGCTCGCTCGGCCTTCAGGGCATCTCGGGCTACGAGGTCACGGTGGAATGCTTTTTATCCGGGGGCTTGCCTGCGTTTGACATCGTCGGCCTTGGCGACACGGCCGTCAAGGAATCGCGCGAGCGCGTGCGCGCGGCAGTGAAAAACTGCGGTGTGAAGTTCCCTGTCTCGCGCATCACAGTGAACCTCGCCCCTGCGGGTCGGAAAAAGGAGGGCACGCTCTATGACCTGCCCATCCTGCTCGGCATCCTTGCCAGTGCAGAGGAGATCAAGCCCCCCGCGAAGGACGCGGCCTTTGTCGGCGAGCTCTCGCTGACCGGCACGCTTCGCGCGGTGAACGGCGTTTTGCCGATGGCGATGGCCGCGGTGCGCGCGGGCATCAGGACGCTCTACGTCCCCGCGGCGAACGCAGCGGAGGCGACGCTTGCCGACGGCGTGACCGTTTACGGCGTGCCGGACGTCGTGTCGCTCGTGCAGCATTTGAAGGGCGAAAAGAAGCTCTCGCCCCAGCCAAAGTGGCAGGCGGAGCAGACGAGCGAGACCGGCCCCGACTTTTCCGACGTCATGGGACAGGAAAATGTCAAGCGCGCGCTGGAGATCGCCGCTGCGGGCGGACACAATATCCTGCTCATCGGCTCGCCCGGCGCGGGCAAATCCATGCTGGCGCGGCGGCTTCCGTCGATCCTGCCCGACATGACGCGAAAGGAAGCACTTGAAGCGACCGAGATCTGGTCAGTCGCGGGATTGACCGACAGCTCGCACCCGATGCTGCTGCACCGCCCGTTCCGCGCGCCGCACCACACACTTTCCGCCTCCGCGATGACCGGTGGTGGGCAGACGCCCAAGCCCGGTGAAATTTCGCTCGCGCACCACGGCGTGCTTTTTTTAGATGAGCTCCCCGAATTCCACCGCGACGTGCTCGAGGTGCTGCGCGCGCCCATCGAGGACGGCGAGGTCACCATCACCCGCGCCGCGGGCAGTATCACGCTGCCGAGCCGCTTCATGCTCGTCGGCGCGATGAACCCCTGCCGCTGCGGCTGGTACGGCCACCCCTCGGGGCGCTGCCGCTGCACCAAGCAGCAGGTGGAAAAATACGTCGAAAAGATCTCCGGCCCGATGCTCGACCGCATGGACTTACACGTCAATGTGCCGAGCGTCGAGTTCGAAGCCATGCGCCGGCGCGAAAAGGCGGAGTCCTCCGCCGACGTCAAAGCGCGCGTGAACGCCGCGCGCGACATCCAGAAGCAGCGCTTTTCCGGCACGAACATCACCTGCAACGCGCAAATGACACCCGCGATGGTGGGCGAGTTCTGCACACTGGACGCCGCGGGCGAAAAGCTGCTCAAAGGCGCGTTCGAGCGCCTCGGCCTCACGGCGCGAAGCCACGATAGATTACTGCGCGTTGCGCGCACGATCGCCGACCTCGACGGCAGCGAGAAGATCGAGGCGCATCATCTGGCCGAGGCCATCCAGTACCGCAACACGGATATTTTACAGGGGTGAATGAGATGAAAAGGTATGACTACATCCAGTTTGGCGCGCTTTCCATTTTGAGCCATATCGCTCAGGGCGCGGCTTTTATCCTGTTGTTCGCGGCGTTCGGCGGCACGGGGTCGACCTCGTCCTTTACGTTTGCCACGCCCGTCGGGCTCGCGCTCGGCGTCGTCTATGTGTCGGCGCTTTCTTTCCTGTTCGGCTGGGGCCTGCGGCCGGACCGGGGGATCGACAAAAACCGCTGCTGGAATGCGGCGATCGTGCTCTATGTGCTGAATCTTGCCTCGCTTCTTGTGATGCCTGTCCCGTTCGGCTCGGGGAGCATCCTTGCGATGATCTGGGAGCTGCCGATGGCGCCCGCCATGGTCGGGATCAACGGGGTGAGCGGAGAGGGCACGATGTTCAGCTATGCGCTCTTTGCCCTGCTGGCCGCCGTTGAGCCGCTGTGCTTTACACTGGGGCTCACCCGCAAAGGGAAAAAGCCTGCCAAATCCGAAGACAACGAAAATTCAGCCGCATTTTCCGCCGATGCGGAAGCGGCCATAACAAATGAGGAGAACAATACCAATGCATGAAATGATCCTGTGCAAGCTCGGCGAGGTCGTGCTCAAGGGCCTGAACCGCCGCAGCTTCGAAGATAAGCTGATGTCGAACGTCAACCGCCGCGTGTCGAAATGCGGCAATTTCCGCGTCTACTCCAAGCAGAGCACCATCTATGTCGAGCCGAAGGACGACGAGTGCGACATCGAGGCCGCGTTTGAGAGCTGCAAGAAGATTTTCGGCATCATCGCCGTTTCAAAGGCGCTGCCGTGTGAAAAGGACATCCAGAAGATCATCTCCGCGGCGAAAAATTACCTTGCGTGCGAGATGCGCGCGGCGAAGAGCTTCAAGGTCGAGAGCAAGCGCGCTGACAAGACCTTCCCCTTGACGTCCATCCAGATCTCCCAGCAGGTCGGCGGCGCGCTGCATCAGGCGTTCCCGACGTGCGAGGTCAACGTCCACGACCCCGAGCTCGTCGTGCATATCGAAATTCGCGACGATGCGGCCTATGTCCACGGCCCCGCTGAAGAGGGCGCGGGCGGCCTGCCCATCGGCATGGGCGGCGTGGCGGTCAGCCTGCTCTCCGGCGGCATCGACTCGCCCGTCTCGTCCTACATGATCGCCAAGCGCGGCGTCAAGCTCGAAATGGTGCACTTCTTCTCCCCACCGTACACGTCCGATGAGGCGAAAGAGAAGGTGCTTTCCCTTGCCAAGCTCTTAGTCCCCTGGTGCGGGCGGCTGACGGTGCAGATCGTGCCGTTTACCGAGATCCAGGAGGAGATCAGAAGAAACTGCCCCGAGGAATTCTTCACGCTCATCATGCGCCGCTTTATGATGCGCATCTCCCAGCGCGTGGCCGATCAGGTCAGGGCCAAGGCGCTCGTCACGGGCGAGAACCTCGGTCAGGTCGCGTCTCAGACGATGGAGGCTCTGCGCGTGACCGAGGATGTCGTCGATCTTCCCGTCCTGCGCCCGCTCATCGGCATGGATAAGGAAGAGATCGTGCGTTTGTCCCGTAAGATCGGCACGTTCGATACGTCGATCTTACCCTATGAGGATTGCTGTACGGTCTTCACCCCACGCCATCCGCGCACGAAGCCGAATCTCGACGAGGTCCGTGAGGCCGAGGCTGTCCTTGATATCGAGGGCCTTATCGACCGCGCGATGACGAATCGCGAGTTCGTGCGCATCAAGTTCTGAAAGGAAGTCTTATTATGGCGGAAAAAACTGTCGAACAGCGCTGCTATGAAGCGCTCAAGGCGCGCGGCGTGACCTTCGCCGCGGCGGAGAGCTGCACCGGCGGCCTCATTGCCAAGCGCATCACGGATGTGCCGGGCGCGTCGGGCGTGTTCATGGGCGGCATCGTGAGCTATACGAATATCGTCAAGCACCGCGTGCTCGGCGTTCCGGCGGACATGCTGGAAGAGTACGGCGCGGTGTCCGCGCCCGTCGCCCGCGCAATGGCCGAGGGTGCGCGCGAGGCGACGACGGCGGACTGCGCCGTCAGCGTCACGGGCGTCGCTGGACCCGACCGCGACGAGCGGGGAAATCCCGTCGGCACGGTATTCATCGGATTTTCGTCGCCCAAGGAGACAATCGCCGAGCGTTTTGACTTCGGCGCGGCTTCCCGCGAGGAAATTCGCGGGGAAGCGGCGGATGAAGCCTTCAAGCTGCTCGAGGAAAAGTTGAAGGAAGCGTAAAAAAACAAAATCAAGGAGGAGACCGATATGAGACGGAAAAATACAGCGCAGCTGCTTGCGGCGCTCTTGGCGGCGCTGACGCTTTTGGTGTCAGGCTGCGGAGAAAAGCAGGAAGCGTCGGACGGCGCACCGGACGAGCCCCTGATGCGGGAGGAAGATCTGACGGTCGAGCCGCAGCCGGACGCGAACTTTACGCTGGAGCTGCCGGGCGGATTTTTGAGCCTTGGAGCGGACTACGAGCCGAACGGGAAAACGGAGAATACGACCTACGACAGCGACGGGATGCTGCCCTACGACTTTGCGCGCCATTACGACGCGGACGCGCAGCTCGTCGTCGGGACGGACTACTACCCTGAAACGGGGCGCGAGGTCATCAGCTATCTGCGCACCAGTGCTGTGGGCGTGGGAACGCCGCGCGGAGTCAAGGTCGGCGACAGCGAGAAAGCGCTGCTGACGGAATACCCGGAGGCGCTTTACTGCATCGCGGCAGACGAGTCCGAGCTTTATGACGGCTACAGCGACGAAGGCGGCTACAGCGAGCCCGCCTATGACTTCGACCGCGCCTACGTCTGGCAGCCGCAGACGCCGCAGGACGACGGGAACTACGACGTCCGCGACATTGCGTTTTACCTGAAGGACGGCACGGTGAGCGCGATCACGATGACAAAGCCGTATGCGTTCCGTTTTGCCTACGGTGTGGACCGAGACGCAGCGCTGCGCCTTGCGGAAGAAAACCGCAGCGCGCTGTGCGGGCAGTAAAAAAGCAAAACAAAAAGCGAGGGATGCCTACGCGTCCCTCGCTTTTTACTGTGTTTAGTAGTTGCCGGGATCAAAGCTCGAGCGCGAGCTGCGCGTCGTCCGGCGCGGAAACATCCAGCCCGAATTCGCTCGGCAGGTAGCGCGGGCAGACGTTTTCGCCCGTTGTGATGACGGACGCGGCAAGGCGCGTGCCGATCTCGCAGGATTCCATCATCGTTTTGCCGTAGGTCTGGCCGATGCCCGCGCCGTCGATGCGCAGCGTGCCGCTGCCACAGATGACGACCGTGCCGAAGCCTGTGAAGCAGGCGACGTCGGCTGTGCCGCCGTCGGCCCAGCAGTCGCCGCTCACTTCAAGCAGCAGGATACCGCCGGGGATGTTGGGGGAGATGTTGGGAATGTAGCTGTCCTGCGCGGTCAGGTGCGCGCAGTGGTAGCGCTCGCCGTTCCAGACGACGAGCCCCGCGCCGTAGTCGAAGACTGCGCTGCCGCCGGTCATGTCGGCGACGGAAATGCCGCTGTCGCCGTCCTGTAAGGCAAGGTCTTGATACTCCCCATCGTACCACACGCTGTAAGAGGTCGCGTACCCGTCGCCCGCGTTCTGCGCGAGCGGGAGGGATTTGTCCTCCGCGAGAATGCTTACATTGCCGAGGTCGTAGTAGAGCAGGCAGCTCTCGGGCAGCGACATTTCCTGCGTGTTTGCTTATGTGTGATAAAGAAGTAATAGAAGTGTAAAAAATTTTGCCGTTCCTATCCGGCACATGAGGTATGTCGGATAGGTCGGGCGGTTAGGTGTCGGGCAGTTCTACCTTGCCGACAAAAGAATAATAGATTTCGATTTCCTGTCTGCGTAACTTGCCCCGGCGTTTCCCGTCAAGGGCAACGCTTTCATGGACAACGATTTTCTCCACAAACTCCCGCAGCAGAGTAGGGGTAAGTTCTTCAATGGTAGTGTGCCTGCGTACCACATTCATAAACTTTTCAGCGTTTGCGGTGGCTTCCTGCGCTTTGGAAAGTTCTTCCCGCAGTCTGGCGGCACGTTCTTTCAGTTCTTTCTGCTCGGCTTCATAGTCTGCCGACAGCTCTGTGAAACGCTCGTCCGATATGCGCCCGGTTACGCTGTCCTCATACAGCCGCTTGAAGATAGCAGATAACTCGGCTATGCGTTTCTCGGCGGCTTCCAGCTCCTTTTTCTTGGCGGCGTTCCTGCGTCTGTCCCCGTCCTCATTCTGCTCGATTAAAAGCTTCATAAACCGGGCTTCATGCTTTGCCGCATAGCTGGTAACTTTCCGCAGATTGGAGAGTACGCCAGCGGTCAAGAGGTCAGTGCGGATAAAGTGCGCTGTGCAGTCGGCGGTGCGTTTCTTGTAGCTTCCGCAGATATAACAGTCCTGCTTGCGCTTGTCCGTCTGGTATCGCTGCTGGTACATGACGCTGCCGCAGTCGGCACAAAAGAGTATGCCGGAGAACAAGCCCACTTCGTCATAACGGTTGGGGCGTTTGCGCTGCTTGCGTAACTCCTGCACCCGTTCCCACGTTTCCCGGTCAATGATAGGCTCATGGTGGTTCTCAAAAACCGCCTGCTTTTCCGGGGGATTTTCTATGCTGTGTTTCAGCTTGTAGGACGGCTTCTCGGTCTTAAAGTTTACCAGACAGCCCGTATATTCCCGGTTTTCCAGCAGATGAACCACGGTATTGGTCGCCCACTTGCACTCATAGCCGGGGTGGTAGCGGCGGGTGCTGCCCGTCCTGCGGTATTCCAGCGTCCCCGGCGTGGGGATTTGCTGCTCCGTAAGCATACGGGCAATCTTGGTCGGGCCGTTCCCGGCAAGGCAAAGCTGGTATATCTGCCGGACTACCGGCGCGGTTTCCTCGTCAATGATATAGTTCTCGTCCTCGTCCATGAGGTAGCCATATACCGGCTTGCTGGTAACAGGCTTTCCACTCATGCCTTTTGCTCGTTTTACTGCCTTGATTTTCTTGCTCGTATCTCTCACCAGCCATTCGTTGAACAGATTTCGCAGAGGGGTAAAATCGTTGTCCATGCCGCCGTTTGCGCTGTCCACATTGTCGTTGACAGCGATAAACCGCACTCCCTTTTGAGGGAACAGCATTTCCGTGTAAAACCCTACCTGCAAGTAGTTTCGCCCTAACCGGCTCATGTCCTTGACGATGACCGTACCCACTTTCCCAGCTTCAATGTCTGCAAGCATGGCTTGAAAACCGGGTCTTTGAAAGTTCGCGCCGGAATAGCCGTCGTCGGTGTACCAGCGCAGATTGGTAAAGCCGTTCTGCTTGGCGTAGGTTTCCAAAATCCTTTTCTGGTTCGATATGGAATTGCTCTCGCCTTGCAACTCGTCCTCATGGGACAATCTCGGATAAAGGGCGGTAATGAGGTTTTGGGTGGCTTGTCTTAACATAAAATCCTCCGTTTCCGACAGCCAGCCCCACTATTCCGTGGTTTCATTGTACCACGGAACAGGGCTGGTTGTATAGCGGCAAAAGTGTCAAATCTGCTTCTTTACAGCTTATCAAATCGCTGGTTTTTGTGTAGCAGCGGCTTCCGCTTCCAGTACCCGCGCCATTTTGTCGGCGGCGGTGGTGGTAGTGTCTTTCTTGAAATAGCCGGACACGACAAGGACGGAATTGCCCATGCGGATTTCCGTCACGCAGTCGGGGCGGCGGGCGGTGCGGGTGTCGTGCTGCTTGTTATCTGTCATAGGCAATACTCCTTTCAGTCGGTAATCAGTTTCTTCATGCTCTCCATTTTCCGCTGCGCGGTTTCCTGCCGGAAGTTGTCGCCGGTAAAGCGTACCGGGACGCACATGGAAAGCAGCCGGTCATAAATCCGGGAATGGGCGGTGTCCTCCGGGTTCCGCAGGTCGTCCAGCGTGAGGTTGGTCGTGACGATCAGCGGCTTGCCGCTGCGGTAACGGCTGTCAATCACATTGAAAACCTGTTCCAGCCCGTACTCGGTGCCGCGCTCCATGCCGAAGTCGTCAAGGATAAGCAGCGGATAGCGGCAAAGGCGGGAAATGTACTCGTTGCGGTTCTCAAAGCTGGCGGCAAGGTCGTTGAGGATAAGGGCAAAGTTCGTCATATGGACGGGGATTTCTTTCTCCATGAGGGCGTTTGCGATACAGCCCGCAAGGTAGCTTTTCCCGGTTCCAACGCCGCCCCAGAACAGGCAGCCGATATTGTCGGTTCGCATATCCTCCCAATGCTCCACATACCGGCGGGCAATCCCGCCCTGCGGGTTCCTGCCGTTGTCGTTCTCAAAAGTCCAGTCCCGCATGGTGGGGTCGGTGAAGCCCCGGCGTTTCAGTTCTTCCACGGTATCAAGGTGCCTGCGGCGTTCCTCGGCGGCCTCCCGTTCCTCGCGGGCGGCTCTCTGACAGTCGCACTCTGCCGGGTGGCGGTCGCGTCCGAAGATAGCGGCCTTATCCGGCGCAAAATAGGCTTCTTTCGGCTTGCGGCACTTGCCGCAGTACAGTAAACCGTCCTCGCCGGTGTAGTCCTCCGGCTCCGGGATGGTGGTCGTCATATTCTCCAAAACCGCGTTGATTTCATTCTTCATAAACTCTCGCCCTCCTTGCATGAGTAGTCTGGTATGCCCTTTTTAGGGGCTTCCTTTTTGTCGTTCCCCGCCCATATCCGCAGGGCGGCGGCATAGTTCTGGTAGCTTTTCCCGTTGGCGGCAAGGTAGCGGCTCATTTCCTCGATGAACCGTTCCAGCCTGTCAGGGTACTCTGCCTGCAACTCGTCGTATTCGGTCTGTGACAGAAAAATATTTCCATATCGGCCATAGGGCGCGGACGGCCCCCCACTCACTCCCTTTGTTTGGCTCTCTGTAAGGTTGTTTATAGTAGTTTGGTTAGGGGACGGTTTTCCGACCATCATAAGGTCGGTTTTCTGACCATCAGTAGGACGGTTTTCCGGCTCTATGAGGGGCGGACTTCCGGCCATCAGTTGGTCTGAAAACTGTACCTGTGGCACTGGCGGTACTTTGACATAAAGCCGGTTCGGTGCGGAGAAGCCGCCCCGTTCCCGTTCCAACAGCCCCGCCGTGTCCAGTTCATTAAGCGCCCCCTTGATGGTGGTGCTGCCTTTATCCAGTATTTCTGCTATCTCCGCGATGGGATAGATAATATAAATCCTGCCCTCGTCGTCCAGCCACTTGTTTTTCTGGGAGAGGGTGGAACGGTCTAACAGCAGCGAATACAGCAGCTTGGCGGTCTGTGAAATCTCCATTTTCAGCAGGAAACGGGGATACGGCAGATAGGCGGGCAGCCGCGTGTCTGCCCTGATATAATCAGCGATAGGATCACCTCCCTGTGTTCGGGTTGATTTTGGCGTATTGTCACGCATTAAAACGCCGTTTCCGGGGGAAAAGGATAAATGTATCGCGTACCCTTTGACACCCACGAAAAAAGCCTTGATTTATGCGGGTTTGAAAGGCTCTAAAGCGTGACATCTCTGCCTTTGTTTCCGCTTTCTCTCGGCGGCTTTGAGTTTCTTCATGCGTCCGGCGCAGTCGGGGCAGTATTTTCCCCGGTTGGATTTGGGGACAAATGCCGCCCCGCAGACCTCACACCGTTTCCGGCTCCCCCGGTACAAAAGGGCTGCGGCCAGTTCCCCGTCAAGGGGCAGGACAGCCACACGGAACCAGCGGCACATGAGAGAAAGGGAAATGCTCTGGACGCACACGCAAGGCTCCCCGTCGTCTAACAGCAGACAGTTTCCCCCGTCGTAGTTACAGCACTCATGTACCAGCCGCCGCGCCCGCCGGTGCTGGCGGTAGTCCATGCGGGGCAGGTTATCGCTCATGGCTCTGCTCCTTTCTGCGGTGGGGTTCCTCCCGGCGCAAAATCTGGTCGATATTCCGCTTGACGGTCTGCAACTCCTTGAACCGCTGTTTCTGTTCGTGATAGGTGTTATACAGGCCGTCTTTCTCGGAGATAAGCTGCTCGATCTCGGCCTGCAACGCTTTCCGGGCGGGCAGCTTGGTAATGCCATGCGCCTTGAAATACCGGGCGGCGGCTTCAGCTATGATAAAATCGCTCTCGTTTGCCTGCCGGTATGCGGCGCAGGCTTTCTCGGATTTCTGCGCTTTCAGCCCGTCGCGGGCGGGCTTGGTCTTGGCATAGGCAAGTACCTGTCGCTGCAACTCCTTTTTCCCTTGTAGCTTCGTTTCCAGTGCTTTCAGTTCGCCGCTGGTCTGGCGCATTTCCTGATAGGCGGTATCAACGGCGGCTTCTAACTGCTCCGGGGAAGTGAAGCCATATTCCTGATACACATTCAGCGTCGCGGCCATTTGTTTGAGGTTGTGCATGGTCGCCCAGCGTTCATAGCCCCGGCCTTTGCCCTCGGCTCTCTTGGCGGCTATGTCAACAAGCCGCTGCACGCCGTCCTGTTTCGGGGCGGTTTGTGGGGCTTTTGTGGGCTGTATGCCGGTTTTCTCCTGCCGGGGGTATTCGGGTATGGCTGCGGCCTTTTCTGCGGCTCTGGCGGCGTTCTGCTCCAAAACGGCAAGGACAGCGGCGCGGTCAAAATCGTCGCCCAGCTTGCGGGCGGAAATGGGCTTTGTCCTGTCCGGCGTGAGGTAACTAAGCCGCCCCCGGCTCTCCTTGACGGTCACGCCCTCCCGCAGCAGCAGAGAGGAAAAATCCTCGAATGAGGCCGCCGCAGACAGCGCGGCGCGTATGGTCTGCCGCAGCTTCTCTTTGTTCGTTTCAAACTTGGTCTGCCGGGGCGTGATACCGCCTGCAATCATGGGGGCGTTCTGCCTGTCCAGCGCGGCCTGTCCCTTTTTCTGCGCCCAATACTCCCGGTCTGTGACGCGGTTCTTGCTGCCGTTCAAGAGGTCGATTTGGTAAAGCCCCTCCCGGTGGCACATCTCCATGACTTCGGACTTGAAGTAGCGCAAGGCCGCGTCGGTACAGCGGTGCTTGCACCCGGCTTTCGTGTCGGCTGGCCTGTCCATGTAGGGCAGGAACGGGACTTCCTCTATCCGCAGCGAATTGATAACGATATGCACATGGATATTGCCGCTGTGGTTATGCCCGTCCGGGTGGGTGCATACAAGGGCTTGGTGGCCGGGGAAATGCTCGGCGCAAAACTTCTCGCCCAATTCCTGCGCCCGGTCTACGGTCAGGCCGTTGTCCGGGCCGTCCCGTGGGTCAAAGCTGATGATATAGTGGTGACTTTTCACATCTTCCCGCCGTTGGTTTTTCTCATAGCGGAGATTTGCCCGCATACAGGCAACGGCAAAATCCTCCCCGCCGCAGTTCAGCGTGGACAGCCGGTAGTCCTCGCGGGGGATAAGCCTGCCGGTTTCATCAAGGACGGGCTTCATGGTAAACTCGTCATGCTCAAAAAGCAGGTATTGTTCGGCGGCTCCGTAGTCGGCGTTTTTAGAGTTGTCTTTGCGTGGTTTGCGCACAACCTTATCACCAACTTTAAAAAGCTTAGACATAATCAACCCTCCACAATATTATCGTATCCGCCCCAGTCCTCTACGACTCGGGTGCCTAGTTCAATCAGCTCCTGTTTGAAGCCATAATCGGAGAACACCATGATGTACTCCGCCGCCTTCTCTGGATTCTCCTGCACCCAGCTAACAAGTTGTTGTTTAGAAAGCTGGGACACTACGCGGAACGCAGCCAGCAATTGCGGGTCCTCGTCCGGGGGCATGTCCCACGGCTGCCGTAAACTGAGCGTAGATGCAGAGAGCCATTGGTCCGGCTCCACCACATTCGGGTCCCGCTCAATCGGAAGGTGCGAGAACGTGCCATCTTGTAGTACCCGCTCAAGCACTTGCCCCAGGATGTTCAGGTCCAGCACCTCATCCGGGGTGTGCTCGTGCATGTACCCTACGCCGACGTTGGTGCACTCGGGAATGATGCCAACGAACTCGGCTGAGTCAGTATACACCCCTTTCTGCAAGTGCTTCTCCGTGCGTCCCAGGCGCTCTGCTAGGGTCTTCGCAAAGGTGTCGGAGCAGCATCGCATGTATCGCTGATGTGTAATGATACCGTCGCCGCGGCGGTCGAAACTAATCATCGCCTTGACCCCAGTCCAAAATCCAGAGTCATCCTTGACCGATGCAGCGCTACCCTCGCAGCCTACCTCTTCATCCACGAAGAAGCAGTAGCGGCCGTGCACCCCGCGCCGCAGCATCTCCAGCATCAGATAGATACCAGCACCGCAGTCGGCGCCCAAGCAGTCAGCCTGCTGCGGATTCTTTACGAACAGTACGCCTTTGTTAGTGCAGCCTACGTCCGGCGCAGCACTACTAGGGCGGGCCACCGTATCGAGGTGCGAAGTAAACGCTACGTCGCTTTGCTCTGAGTCCCCCACCAGCACGAAGTAGTTCCCGTGCTTGTCCTTTACGTAGTGCATATCACTGCCCAGAGCCCATTCAAGCAGCGGATCGAACCACTTGGTACTTGCCCAGCTAGGCCGGTGCGTTTGCAGTATCTGCAAGAGCAGCTGCATATCAATCCCGTGCGGATTCAAGAACATTAAGCTGCCTCCTCTGCTTCATCTTCGTCTTCATCGTAGCCCAAGTATTTCTCACCCAGTTGATCAGCTGCGTACTCCGTGAGAATTAGCCCGTGCACTGGGTGCTCTTCTACGTACTCAATAAGCACCTCCCGACCCTGTGCATACACTAGTTCTGCCTGGT
>ENA-UEOR01000895-UEOR01000895.1-human-gut-metagenome-genome-assembly--contig:-NODE-895-length-18288-cov-5.537642_pt1 | contig 18288 bp, 18 predicted proteins | sample MGYA00242887_ERZ507890 | MGnify/ENA primary metagenome ERZ507890 (study PRJEB26167, sample SAMN06115431) | human gut metagenome | host: Homo sapiens | place: China:Guizhou | collected 2014-10-21...
TAGAAACTGGGAGTAAATAAACAGAGGAGAATAAATATGAAAAAATTTTATGCGCTTATGTTAGCTGCTATCATGACCTTGAGCCTTGTAGCGTGTGGAGGTAAGACCGAGACTGCGTCTTCTGATAACAGCAATGACGCTAATGCATCCTCTGCGAAGAAAATTGAGATTCTAATGACCTCATTTGATAATTCGTCTACGCAGGCCTGCCAGCTAGGGTATCGTTTTGCTGACAATGTTGCAAAAGCATCTGGTGGAAGAATTACTATTAATTTTCAGCCTGATGGCACTTTGGCAAATGAGACTGAGCAGTATGATTTAATTCGGAATAATGAAGTCCAAATTTGCTACTTTGCTGACAGTTTTAACAGCCAGATTGCTGCAGGATATAGCCCCTGCATCATTCCTTTTTTGTTTAAAAGTGTTGAGGATGTAGAGGCTTTGCTGGAATCTGAATTGGGAGATAAGATCGATGAGGTTATTAAAGAGACCGGGAATGTTTACTTGTTAGGTTATTCTCGCCGGACACCTCGTTTGCTGACAGCCGCTAAGCCTATTAATGCTCCTGAGGATCTCAAAGGCTTGAAAATTCGAGTTCCGGAAATCAAAGAATGGGTTACTGTTTGGAACGCTATGGGAGCATCTTGCACGGTGGTTGCTTGGACAGAAACTTATTCTGCACTTCAGACGGGCGTTGTGGACGCTCAGGAAAATCCTATTGACAACATTTATGCCAACAAGATTTATGAAGTTAACAAGTATATTATGAATACTGAGCACTTAAATTCTTTGAACCATTGGTGTGTGAACGTGGATTTTTGGGACAGCCTGTCTGCTGATGATCAGTCCCTCATTACCGATGCATTCAATGAGGCACGTGATTGGGCCAACCAGGAATTGGTAAAAAATGCGGAGAAGTGCAAAGAAGAGATTTTGGCGGATGGTACAGTTACGTTTATTGATGTAGATAAAGATGCTTTCCAAGCTGCCGCCGCTGACGGAATCAATAAGGTCCTTGCTACACTGCAGCCGGAGGCTCGAGAGTATGCTGAGGCATATATGGCAGGTTAATGGAGATTCACCCGATAAAAGATTATATGTGTCAATTAAATTGAGCCATCTATCATAATATCGCCGGGGGAGATAACTTCGCGGCAAGTATCTTCCCCGGCAGTTTTAATAGTAAAATCTATATAACTGGTGTTAGACCAATTTAGGAGGGAACCCATGAAGATGTTAGAAAAGGTCCTCCATGGAGCTGCTGCGATAATCCTTTTTCTTATGTTTGTATTGTGCGTGATGCAAGTAGTATTTCGTTTTATACTTAAGGTTTCGGCACCATGGACAGAGGAATTTGCTCGTATGGGTTATATTTGGCTGGTTTATTTAATGCTTCCGGTTTTAGAATTCAATGATGACCAGTTGAAAGTTACTTATTTTTTGGATAAATTTCCTTATAGACTGCGAGTAGTAGTATATTGGCTTTTGACTCTCTTGTCAGTGATTTTCCTTGCATTTTTAACTATTGGTAGTTTTAAATTGGCCAGTAACCGCACGATTGTGAGTTTTGCATCGACATCTTGGCTGACAGTAAATATTCAATACATTCCGATTGTTATTGGAGCTGCGCTGGGTATTCTGTTTGTAATTCGGCGGGCTATTCGCATGAAGGAGACCTTGCGCAAAGCAGAAGAAGAGTATGAGGTTTGAGGAGGAGAGACCATGTTAGTTGCAATTTTTATTGGCCTCGTGTTGATCCTGTTCCTGCTGGGCATGGCCGTACCTTATGCCTTAGGACTTACAGCAGTTGTGGGAATGCTATATAGTGGGAATTTTACTATCTCCAGCATGCAGACGTTGGCTACAAAGATGGCTACTGGCGTTAACAGTTTTACATTATTGGCAATTCCACTGTTTTTGCTTTCTGGCAGCTTGATGAATGTGGGCAGTATTACGGATCGCATCTTCAAATTTTGTAATGCATTAGTTGGATGGATTCCTGGCGGCTTGGGACAAGTGAATATTTTAGCATCTATTGTATTTGCGGGCATGAGTGGTTCTGCAGTGGCGGATGCTGCAGGATTAGGCACGATTGAAATTGAGGCGATGAAAAAGGAAGGCTTTGATTCCAAATTTAGTGCTGGCATTACCTCCGCCAGTTCAACGATTGGTCCCATTATTCCACCCAGCATACCTCTGGTGGGATATGGAAGTGTAGCAGGGGTGTCCATTGCCAAACTTCTTGTGGGCGGGATTTTACCCGGCGTAGCATGCGGTATTTGTCTCGGATTAATGGTAGCGTGGATGGCCATTAAGCGAAAGTATCCCCGCAGAAAATTTCCTTCTGCTAAAGAACTATGGGACCTTTTCAAACATTCTTTTATGTCTCTGATGACGCCTATTATCCTTATTGGGGGCATGCTTTCGGGTGTTTTTACTGCAACTGAAGCCGCTGCTGTAGCTTCCTTGTATGCAATTATTCTAACTACCGTTATATACCGCGAACTGAATTTTAAAGATATTATTAATGTATTTAAAGGATGCTGTAAAGAAACAGCTGCGATTATGTTAGTGGTTGCAGCATCTACAATCTACGGTTACATGATTACAAAATACCAAATTCCGTCTATGGTATTGAACTTTTTCTTGTCTGTTAGTAATAGTAAGTGGGTGTTTTTGCTACTGATTAACGTGTTTCTGCTATTTGTGGGATGCTTTATGGAGACCAATGCAGCAATTATGATTTTGGCACCGATCTTGTTGCCAGCGGCAATTCAATTCGGAGTCAATCCCGTGCATTTCGGTTTGATTATGGTGTTCAACTTAATGATTGGACTGCTTACGCCTCCTGTCGGTATGTGTTTATATGCCACAGCCCGCGTGGCTAAAATTAGCTTTGAAGACACAGTTAAGGGTACTGCACCTTTTTATCTGCCATTGGGGATTACCTTGATTCTTATAACCTGCGTCCCCTGGCTGTCCACTGCCTTAGGGGGCTAAGTTAATAAAAGGAGCTTAACACATGTCTGAACTTCAGGAATCTCTATTTTCAACTGTTAGACGAGTTGAGATGCCGAAAAAAATGCAATGCATTTATAAACTATTTGGAATTGTTGGTGCGATTATTCTGATGACTGCATATTTTTCCTCCTATCAATTATTGCATCTGATTGGAACATCTATTTGTATTTATGGAATGATCGGGTTATCTGCTGGTTATGAAATTTATAAGAAGGGATTTCAAGGTTACGCAGTGCATTTGATGAGGGATGTGGGGTTAACTGTGAGTTGGACAGTTTTAGCGGTGATTTGGTTAATGGATATTATGTAATTGTGCGTGTTCCCTAGCTTGGGGAGTAGATATTAACTCAATTGATAAACAAAAGGAGAAAATGAACATGAGTAATGAAGTAAGAGTTGCGTATTCTGAGGGCCAAATTGGACGTATTGTTTTGGCAAGAATTCTACCTGGAACTGATGTATGCGAAGGAATTACTAAGATTCTGAAGGAAAAGAATATTCAGAGCGGTTGGGTGTCTATGATTGGCAGTTTGCAAAAGACCAGTTATTATTATCTGGAAAAAAACGATGCCAAGTTGGGGGCTGGCTATGGTCCGGCTAATAATCGAGAATTTCCCGTTGAGTTGTGCAATGCCATGGGCTTGATTTGTGAAGGCGGACTGCATATTCATGCCAGTATGTGCGGTGATGATGGTGTCTTTTATGGGGGGCACATGATTGCGGGGGAAAGTCCCTCTTTGGCAACGGTCGAAGTTTTGATTGTTGAAGTTGTCGGTGGTAATTTCGTGCGTGCGTATGATCCTGAAGCTGATGGAAACCATTTTGCACCCTATGAAACGAAAGAATAATCTGCCCTATTAAATGCGTATAATTGGTCTTTACGGTAACGTTTCTGTTGCCGTAAAGACCAATTATGAGAATCCATTATACTTATAGCTTAAAAGGATTTCATATGTGATTTTTCTGCAATTTGATGGCTGCGTTCAGCTTTTGAGCCAACAAGGGAGAAGGCGGGGCAATTGAATTGCCTTCTGAAATTTGAGGAGAAAAGATATAGCGCCGTATAGGTATGTCTGGATTGTGAATACGTTCTAATACTGCATTTCCAGCACAACGAGAGATGGCATCTAAATCATACAGAGCACTGACAGGCTGTACTTTAAAAAGATTCATATTGTATAAATAATCGTGTCCTGCTAAAGAGATGTCCTCCGGAATGTTAATGTGATAATGTGAAAGCTGCTGCATCACACCTAAAGTGGACATATTATTTAAGGAAAGAATGGCAGTAGGAGGATCGGAATATGTGAAAAGGTTTTCAACGGCACATTTTCCACCATATTCTGTGTATTGCCCATTGAACAGATATGGGTAATCGGAAGAAACTGTAATTCCATGTTCTGCCATAGCATCCGCAAAACCGCGAAAACGATCCTTAGAATTTAAGTAGATATCTGGGCCATAAATGCAGTAGATCTTTCGGTGGCCGGCTCGCAAAAGTTCATAAGTCAGCAGCTTGCAACCATTGTAACCATCCGTGTCCACTATATCACCATGAAAGTCAGGTGCGTCAATAACACGGTTCATTAACACTATGGGGATTGATTTGCTCATGTCTACTACAAGCTTCTTAGTTTGATGTAATCTATATATTTTTGCTCTGACGCAGGTGGGAGAGCGGCTTCTGGAGCTGGGCTGCCAGACGGTTCTGTGTCTGGACGGCGGCGGCTCAACCAATCTGGCGGTGACAACGCCGGATTCCACAACGGCCACCATCATCAACCGTCCCTCCGAGACCGGGCGCAAGGTCACAAATCAGGTGTTTTTAGTGGCCTCCGACCGCGCCAGCGGCGATCTTGACCACTTCTATGTCCACGCCGCCGGTGACTATGTGCTGGCCGGCAGTGCCGTGTCCGTCACAGCCTCCGGTGTGGACAGCAATTACATCCCCATGGACGCCAGCTATACGCTGTCCGCCAGCGCCGGCAGCGTTGCGGAGCAGGAGGACGGCCGTTATCTGCTGACCACCCCCGCCTCCGGCGGTGACATCACCGTGACGGCCTCCGGCCGGGGGGCCAAGGGCAGCACCGTGGTCCATGCCATCCGCAACCCGGACACCCTGACCCTGAAAAACGGCGCCGTCAACCTGACGGAGCTTACCGTGACCCCCGGCAGCAAGACCGCTCTCACCGCTGGGGCCGTCTGGAACCATCTGCCTCTGACGGCAACCAATGAAGCCTTTACCTGGTCTGTTTCCGGGGACATCGGCACGGTGGATGAGCACGGCGTGTTCACCGCCTCCGCCCCCGGCACCGGAAACCTGACGGTCTCCGCCGGGGACAAGAGCCTGACTATCCCCGTCACGGTGGCTCAGGTGGCCCTGCAAACCATCGAGGACTTTGAAACTCCGGATACGCGCTTCTTCAGCGGCTACTATTTGACGGTTTCCCGCACCAATGCCAGCGACTATGTCCAGCGAGGCCATTACGCCGGAAAGCTGGACTATGTGCTCCCGGAGGACACCGGCTACTATTCTCAGGCCATGGCAGGCTCCTTCTCCAATCTGCAAACGCCCTACACAGCCCTGAACCTCTGGGTCTACGGCGACGGCTCCGGCAACCAGCTCTCTTTCCTCTACACCGGTGACATCAAGAGCGACCTGGAGCTGCCCGTCACCACGCTGGACTTCACTGGCTGGAAACAGATCAACGTGCCGCTTCCCCAGTATTTCACCTTGAGCGGCGTGGTCATTTACGCTCCCTCCACTACGGATGCCACTTGGGACCATATTCAGGTGACCTACGCCGATACCCCCCGCAGCGGCACAGTCTATATCGACCAGATCACCGCCGCCTTCCCCGGCACGGTGGACAACACCCCGCCGACGGTGACAGCCGCACTGGATGAGCAGGCCCAGACCATCAGCGTGAAGGTCTCCGATCTGGTGGACGGCGTTCTGCCCGCTTCCTCCATTACGGTGACGAGAAACGGTGTTGCGGAGCCTCTGGAAAACTATGATGCCAAGACCGGTTCCTTCCAGTACACGCTCCCCGCCCCCGGCGAGAGCGGGGAGGCCCTGCGGATCACCGTTACCGCTGTGGATGCCTCCGGCAATATCGGCCGGGCCAGCGTGGACATCGATTCCTACAACGTGGACCACAAGTTCAGCGACATCAATGATTACTGGGCCGCCACCTATGTGGACTTCCTGTATAATGCCAACATTACCACCGGCTACAGCGACGGCACCTTCCGTCCCAACCAGAATATCAGCCGGGCTCAGTTCGCCGTCATGCTCTACCGCTATCTGAAGCTGGACGAAAACAAGTACGCTGACGTAGCGCTGCCCTTCGCAGATCTGGACAACATTCCGGAATACGCCATTCCCGCAGTCAAGGCACTTTATACCGAGGGCGTCATCTCCGGCGCGGAGAAAAACGGCCGCCTGTATTTCAATCCCAACAACGCTCTGACCCGCGCCCAGGCTGCCGCCATGATCGGCCGCACCCAAGCTAAGGGCTATGCGCTGGCGGACTTGACTTTCACCGACAGCGGCAAGATCCCCGGCTATGCCGACTACTACATCCGCACTATGGCGGCTCAGGGGGTCATCAATGGCTACAGTGACGGCAGCTTCAAGCCCCACAGCAATATCACCCGCGGCCAGATGGCCAAGATCCTCTACAACCTGATGTGATTTCACAAAAACAGCCCCCGTCCGGTAATCCGGACGGGGGCTGTTTTGTTTTACAGGATCGAAAGGCGTCCATGCGTCGGCAAGGCAAAAAGCCGTTACTCATCCAGCTTGAGGACAGCCAGGAACGCCTCCGTGGGCATCTGGACAGTGCCCAGGGCACGCATCTTCTTTTTGCCTTCCTTCTGCTTTTCCAGCAGCTTCTTCTTACGGGTGACGTCGCCGCCGTAGCACTTGGCCAGCACATCCTTCCGCATGGCCTTCACGGTCTCCCGGGCGATGACCCGGCCGCCGATGGCCGCCTGAATGGGGATCTCAAAGAGCTGGCGGGGAATGTTCTCCTTCAGCTTCTCGCACAGACGGCGGGCACGGGGGTAGGCCTTGTCCCGGTGGGCGATGAAGCTAAGAGCGTCCACCTGATCGCCGTTGAGCAGCAGGTCAACTTTCACCAGATCGCTGGGACGGTAGCCGGAAAGCTCATAGTCCAGAGAGGCGTAGCCCTTGGTGTTGGCCTTCAGGGCATCGAAAAAGTCATAGATGATCTCGTTCAGGGGCATCTGGTAATGCAGCTCCACCAGATGGGTGTCCAGATACTGCATATCCTTGAACTCGCCCCGGCGGTCCTGACACATGGGCATGATGTTGCCCACATACTCGTTGGGGGCGATGATGTTCACCTTGACGTAAGGCTCCTCCGCCCGCTCGATGAGGGAGGGGTCCGGGTAATTGTGGGGATTGTCCACCGTCACCATCTCGCCGTTGGTCTTGTAGACATGATAGATAACGGAGGGCAGGGTAGTGACCAGATCCAGGTCAAACTCCCGCTCCAGCCGCTCCTGGATGACCTCCATGTGGAGCATCCCCAAAAAGCCGCAGCGGAAACCGAAGCCCAGGGCGGCGGAGGATTCCGGCTCGAAGCTCAGGGATGCGTCATTCAGCTGCAATTTTTCCAGCGCGTCCCGCAGGTCGGGGTACTTGGAGCCATCCTCGGTGTAAATGCCGCAGTAGACCATGGACTGCACCGGCCGGTAGCCCGGCAGGGGCTCCGCCGTGGGGTTCGCCGCGTCGGTGATGGTGTCACCGATCCGGGTATCGCTGACGGTCTTGATAGAAGCTGTAAAATAGCCCACCTCACCGGCAGACAGGGAATCGCAGGGCTCCAGACCCAAGGGCAGCAGATGACCGCACTCCACGATCTGATAGGACGCTCCGGTGGCCATCATTTTGATGGTCTGACCGGTGCGCATGGTGCCCTCCATGATGCGGAAATACACCACCACGCCCCGATAGCTGTCATACTGGCTGTCAAAGACCAGCGCCTTCAGCGGGGCCTTGGGATCACCCTTGGGAGCCGGAACATTGCGGACAACATCCTCCAGCACCGCCTCGATGTTGATGCCCATCTTGGCGGAGATTTCCGGGGCGTCCATGGCGGGCAGGCCGATGATGTCCTCTACCTCCTGCTTGGACTTCAGAGGGTCCGCAGCAGGCAGGTCGATCTTGTTGAACACGGGGAGGATCTCCAGATCGTGCTCCATAGCCAGATAAGTGTTGGCCAAGGTCTGGGCCTCCACGCCCTGTGTGGAGTCCACCACCAGAACAGCGCCCTCACAGGCGGCCAGCGACCGGGAAACCTCGTAGTTGAAGTCCACATGGCCCGGCGTGTCGATGAGGTTCAGTTCATAGGTCTCGCCGTCCTGAGCCTTGTAGTTCAGCTTCACGGCACGGGCCTTGATGGTGATGCCCCGCTCCCGCTCCAGATCCATGTTGTCTAAAAGCTGATTTTCCATCTGGCGCTGGGAAACGGCGCCGCAGATCTCCAGCAGCCGGTCCGCCAGAGTGGACTTGCCGTGGTCGATGTGAGCAATGATGGAGAAATTTCGGATATTGGATTGCTTGGTCATAGAAAAAACCTCCGTAGGCAAACGTCCCAAGGGACGGAATTCTCAGGTTTCATGTGAAACGGTCAGGTCTTTGCGCCTGCCGGTGTATGGAACTGATACCAGTAGTAATCGTCCCAGAATTTATCGTAGTCGTAGTTTACCACAAAGTCATGCCAGTTGGCGAGGGTTTCCCGATAATTTTTCTCGGTCAGCCGATCGGTACCGGAATGGATCTTTTCCAGCGCCAGCGCGCCCGCCTCGTCGGAGTGGTGAACGTAGTCACAGTAGTAGTCCAGGTGCTCGATGATATCCCGGTCAAACAGCAGTCCGTGGAGGGTGACGTTCTCGTAGGGCAGCAGCGTTTCACAGGCCAGCTCCAGCGCCGCAAACACGGCGTCCGTCTCTCCTATGCGGCCGATCTTGTCCCAATAGAGGATGCTGTAAGGGGAAAAGTAAAAATCAAATTTCACCTCCGGGTACCGCTCCGCCCAGCTTGCCGCCACCGCCAGATTTTTGGCGGCGTCCGCCAGCAGGCCGTCCCGGGGCATCGGCTCCGGTGCGATGTCCGGCCGGGTATATTCCTCCAAGGCGGTCATGTGGTTCCACCAGACGGTATCCATCCACGAAAATCCCTTGTCCAGCGTTTCGCCCTCGTCCCAGCGCTGGGCCATCAGGGCGTAGAGGCTGTAATAGAGCACGTCCTTATTCAACAGGTATTTCACGTCATTGATGGTACTGGCGTCATAGAGATAATCGGGCATTGCACCGGTAACACCGTCAGGAGACCGGGTGAAAATATTGGTATCCATGGCGAACAGCACCCGCTTGGGCGGGTGGGTCCGCATCAGCAGGCCCATCACCTGATCGAATTCACTGAAATAACCGTCAGGAATGGTGAGCCGCAGGCCCGTGCCGCCGAAAACGGTCTCAAGCTGACTGCCGTAGCAGTTGGCGGTCATGGAGGAGCCAAGCAGCACCACGTCCGCCGGGTTGTTGCGGACGATACCCGCCGTCTGGTAGCGTTCACTGAAGAAGACAGGCTCCCGGTCCGTGGGCATCCGGTAGTAAAAGCAGGGGTCCACCCTGTATACCACGGCGGCGCAGGCCGTCAGCACAAGCACAAGCCCCAAAAGCAGACCCCGGGTCCATTTTTGATAGGCGCGCTGTTCCATGGCGTGGCCTCCTTTCTTTAGAAGTTGGAATAGATGAATGTCACCACGCCGGTGAAGGACAAAATGGCCCATACCGTCCACGCCAGCACATACAGGCCGCTGCGCCAGTTGGGACGGAACGTATCCATCTGACGGATGACGTTCCGGGGCCACAAAGCCGCCAGCAGCCCGATCCCCAAGATCAGCGCCACCCGCAGGTAGGCTGTATAGGGGCCGATGACCGGGAGCAGCAGCTCCAGCGCGCTGATCTCCCGGCGGAACAAGCCGTTCACCAGCCACAGGCGGATCCCGCCCATCCCGCCGGTGACGGCGGTTTTCAGCAGAAGCAGGGCGGAGGACACATCCGGCGCCCGGAAAAAGACCCACGCGAGGTTGATAAAGAGGAAGGTCATGGCCCATCGGACCCAGCGGGGCAGAGCGTCCCGCCGTTTTCCCCACAGGCGTTCCAGAACCTGCGCCAGCCCGTGAAGCAGGCCCCATAGGATGAAGGTCCACCCCGCGCCGTGCCAGATGCCGCTGACGAGGTACACCACCAGAATGTTCAGGTATGTACGGCCACGGCCCTTTCGGCTGCCGCCCAGGGGAAAGTAGACGTTCTCCCGGAGGAAGGCCGTCAGGGTCATGTGCCAGCGTTTCCAGAACTCCGTAACGGAAAGGCTCCGGTAGGGAGAGTCGAAGTTGATGGGCAGCCGCAGTCCCAGCAGCCGGGCGCAGCCGGCAGCAAGGTCGCAATACCCGGAAAAGTCGAAGTAAAGCTGAAGCGTGTAGCCAAGGATCACGCACCACGCGGTCAGGGCCGTCAGCTCAGAAAGGCTGCCCCAGCCGTTGTTCACCAGCACGCCCAGATTGTCCGCCAGCAGCACCTTTTTGGCAAGGCCGAGACCGATGGCGTACAAACCGGCTGCGGTATCCTGGGGCAGGGGAGAGGCCTCCCGCAGCTGGGGGAAGAAATTCTCCGGCTTCAAGATGGGACCAGAGGACACCGTGGGGAAAAAGAAGCTGTAGGTCAGGTATTCTGCCGGAGTGGGGACCTGTGAAAAGGTCCCGGCATAGACCTCCCGAAGATACCAGATCTGCTGGAAGGTGAAAAAGCTGATACCCAAGGGCACGAAGGGCATCCGTACCGCGCCGCCGGTGAAAAAGCCAGTGTACTTGAACACACCCAGCACGGCGATGTGATAGCAGACGACGGCAAGAAGGACGCTTTTTCGGCGGTGCTTTCGCAGCGTGTTGGCTGCAAGATAGCTGACAAAAGAGGACACCGCCAGCAGTCCGCAGCCCCACAGGGCCGATGGAGCACCGCCCCAGAGGTAAAACACCAGACTGGCCGCCAAAAGCACCCAGGTTCGCTCCTTGGGCAGCAGACGGCAGACGCAGACGGTGACGGTCAAAAAGGCCAGAAAGGCCAGAGACTGCACACTCATTTCAGGCCGGACTGATTCAGGCGGTTGAGCTGGCCATCCGCCGTGCTAAGGACTTGGATCATACCCTGGCTCCGGCCGGGAAAGGCGCTGTTAAGCGTCTCATGAGACATATCCGGGAAGGCGGCCTTTTCACGGGACAGTTTCGCCAGCGCACGGGCGTAGTCCGTCCGGGCCAGAGAGGCCCCGGCGGAGGCGGCGCCTGCAGCGCAGTCCTCCTCGGGCAAAGCAAAATAGGCGGTGCTGCCTCCGGCGGCCCGGTGGAGCAGCCGGTAAAGCAGGTAGATGTGGCAGCCCAGACTGTCCGCCGCGGCGTTGATAGCATCCTTGTCTCCCAGCTTGCCCAGCAGGCCGAACAGCACGCCGCTGGCGCTGGTGATGAGCTTGCCCCGCAGGGTGGCCAGCACGCTGCCCTGGAGCACATTGCCCGGCTCAGCGGCGTTCAAAATTTCCTCGGCGGTGAGCATACTGCCGTCCCGTGCCAGCGTCCGGCCCAGCATATAGTCTGCGGAGACATGATAGTAGTCGCAGACCTTGGACACAAAGGCAAGGCCCGGCTCCCGGATGCCGTTTTCATAATGGCTCAAAAGGGCCTGAGACACTCCCAAATCCGCAGCGGCCACCCGCTGAGAAACCCCCCGCTCTTTCCGCAGCAGGGATAGCGTTCTGGAAAATTCTGTTGCCATGGATACCCTCCGTGAAACAGCCGGGGCGCTGCCCCGGCTGAATTGATTCAATACACAGCGTATAGTTTAACAGAAACGATACTGTAAGTAAAGAGATTTTCCCGGAAAAACAGAAAAAACCGGCGCATTTTCTGCGCCGGTTTTCCGATCATTCAGATATTCCGTGTTCAAAACAGTCCCACCTGATTGGGAAGTACATCGCCGCCGATGCTGCGGAGCTGGCGGTTGTTGACCTCCAGCAGCCGGTCGGTGATGGTCATTTTCCGGAGAATGTCCCGGACGGTGCGGTCCAGCTCCATGCCCTCCCGGTAGTCTGCCGGGAAAATGAAATCCACCCGTCCGTCCGCCAGCAGCTTTTCCACACCCTGCCGGTTGCTGGCCTGATAGACGGCGATGGCCTGTCCGCCGTAGGCCCGCATCATTTTCATACAGGGCACATCGGAAAGACCGTCTCCCATATAGATCATGTTGGTAAAGGGGACCCGCTTGGAATCGTCCGGCATGGAGTCGTTCAGTTCCTTATCCCGGGACACATCCAGAATCCCCTTATTGATCCTGTAGACAAACTGGGTCTTATTGGTAAAATTGACGTCCAGCTTGGGCCAGCAGGCGTCGCCATTTTCGTTGTAGTAGAACTCGCAGGCATAGATCTCCCGGAATTCCTGAGCGATTCCGCTGCCCTCGATGATCTCCCGGAGACCGGAGGAAATGACATAGTGCTCCACCTGAACGCCCAGACTCTCCCCAAAGGCGTTGATCCGGGCAAACCACTCCCGGACGCCGGGGAACAGTTGGATGGACTCACCGCAGTGGTTCAGGAAGGCCCGGTCCAGCTTGATATTCTGCGCGGCGCACTCCTGGATCATGGTGTACATATAGGCCAGCAGGCCGTCCATCCGGTTTTCCCAGCCAAAGGCGTTGGCCTTGCCCCAGAATTCTGCCGGGGTATACCCAAGGGAGGGGATGAAGGCGTAGTCCTCCATGTCCGTGGTGCACAGAGTCTTGTCGAAGTCGTACAGGAAGGCGATGATTGGCGCTTGCGTTTCCATATAGCTACCTCCTGAAAGAGCAAAAAGCGGCCTTGCAGGCCGCTTTTTGTCAAGTATTGTAATTACGGCCGAATTTCAGTTCGTCCAGATTGATCTGGCGTGTGCTGGAAAGGTCTGGAAAATCCCCAAAGGGATCGCTGGTGTCAGCGGCGGGATCCACCGCTTCGGCAACAGGCTCAGACGCTTCCGTCTGGGTCTCCGCCGCGTCACCGTCCTCCTCCGGCGCTGCTTCGCTGAACGCGGCCATGACGCTGTCCTCGATCTCCTGAACGGAGTCCTCCGGTTTGGCTTCCTCCTGAGGCAGCTCCACCGGGGCCTGAGGCAGCTCATTCAAAAGCTGGATCTCCTTATCGCACACAGCCCGGACGGCAGCAGAAAACTTCTCCAGTTCCTCCTTGCCTTTCCGCAGACGTTCCTCTGCGGCGGCAGCCTCGTTTTTCAGGCAGTTGATCTTCAGCTTGGCGTCGATCTCCGCCTGCGTCATCATCTGATCCCGCTTCTGTTCGGCTTCCTTCACAATGGAATCCGCCATCCGCTGAGCGGTGAGCAGGGTGGCCCGCATGGAATCCTCGGTGGCACGGTATTCCTCCACCTTCTCCACCAGAACCTTCAATTTGGCTTTCAGCGCCGCGTTTTCTTTGTAGAGAGCGGTATAATCGTCAGTCAGCTCATCCAAAAATTCGTCCACCATGGCCATGTTGTAGCCGCCAAAGGACGCCTTGGCAAAGGAATGGGTCGAAACCTCCTGAGGTGTCAGCATATCCAATATCCTCCCTGCTTAGAAATATAAGCCGTTGCTTTCCAGCTCATCGATGAGATCCCCCTCCAGCTCCACGTGGTAAGGCGTGATGATGTAGGTGTTTGCGGCAACCTTTTTGATCTTGCCCTCGCCGGCATAGGCCACGCCGGAAAGGAAGTCGATGAGCCGCCGGGCCACATCCTTGTTGGTGGATTCCAGATTCAGCACCACCGTCCGCTTGTCCTTCAATTGATCGGCGATCTCCGAGGCGTTCTCAAAGCGGTCCGGCTTCACCAGCACCACCTTCAGCTGCGTGGTGGCATGGATGTTTACCACCTTATTCCGGCGATCCTCCGCTTTGTTGCGGCGGTCATCGAAGGAGCGCTCACGGGGTTCCTCAAAATCCTCATATTCCTCATCCTCGTCGTCATAGGGATGGGTCAGCTTCTTCAGCTCGTCCAAAATACCCATAAGCCAAAACCTCCTGCAATCAAGTGGGATAATACCGGGCGCCGAAAATCGCGGTGCCCACACGGACCATGGTGGCGCCATTTCGGATAGCATCCTCGAAATCGCCGCTCATACCCATGGAGAGACATTCTAATTTATTATGGAACAATTTCTCGTTGATGTCAACATAAAGTGCCCGGACTTCCTGAAAATAGCGAATATTGGTGTCCCGGTCGCTGTCTGCGGGGGGAATCGTCATCAATCCTCGGACCCGGACATGGGACATGGCCTGAGCTGCTCTGGCGGCGTCCTCCAGCTGAGCGGGAGCAAAGCCGCTCTTGGCCTCCTCGCCGCCGATGTTTACCTCCAGAAGAATGTCCTGAACGATGTCCTGCTTTTCCGCCTCTTTTTCAACGGCTTCCAGCAGGGGGAGAGACCCCACGGATTGGATCAGGGCCACCTTGCCCACCACCTGCTTGACCTTGTTCCGCTGAAGATGACCGATGAAGTGGAGCGGCGCGCCGTCATAGGCGTTCTGGCTCAGCTTCTCCGTCATCTCCTGGACCCGGTTTTCGCCCAGCACGTCGATCCCAGCGGCGATGGCCTCCCGGCAGGCGGCGGCGTCATTCATCTTGCTGGCGCCTACCAGCGTGATCTCCTTGGGGTCCCGGCCGCATTCTCCGCAGGCGGCGGCGATCCGCTGACGGACCTCCTGAATATTTGTCTGAATGGACATAGAACATCCCTCTCTTTCTTTATGAAACAACTTTTCCGTCATACAGATCCCGTGCGGCAACGATGATCTCGTCACCGGGCCGCAGCCGCAGCTTCTCCGTGGAGCCGGCAGACCGGACCACAGCGTAATCGTCACCGGTGAGCAGCACCTCTACCGGCTTGAACCGGGCCTTTGCGCCGGAGACGCAGTAAACACCGGTGACATTGACCTCCTTGCTGGCAGTCTCCTCGGTTTCCGGGTCCTTTTCCGTAACGGTCTGGGTGGCCACACGCAGCGCAGCCAGAGGGACCCGCAGTCCATCGGTGGTATCCAGAATGATCTCGGCGCTCTGGCGGCGCAGGAGCGTCAGTTCCTGCAAATATGTATTCCCCTGGAAAGTCACCACACAGCGGCCGTTTTCCTCCGCGCCCACGGACAACAGCGTGACCGACAGGTCCCGGTCTACATTCTTGGTAAAGCGGAGGGACAGGCTCTCTCCGGTTCCCAGACGGTTCTGGCGGGTCTGAAGGGTCTGGGCCTCCTGTGCGGAGACCACGCCCACATAATACCAGTTGTCCCCCAGGATCAGCTTTCCGGTGTTGGCGGGGATCTCGGCAGGGGACAGCTTACTCAGAGCACTGGGAGTCAGCGCGGACAAACTGTCCGGCGTCAGAACGGATTCATAGCCGTCCACCACGGCGGAAAACAAACCGGACCGGGGAGACCGGATGGTCTTTACGGAATTAGCAGCCTGAGACCGCAGGGTTTTCAACTGATTTTTCAATTCCTGCAGCTGTCCGCTGAGATCCTCGGTGCCGGAATAGGTATAATCCCGCTTGAGGACCAGAGACCGCAGCTCCTGCCCCCGGCTCTCCGCTGCGTCCAGCCGTCCCGCCGCCACAACGGTCCGGTAATCCAGCAGGGACCGGGCGATCTGGCTGTCCAGCTTCAGCGTGACCTCCGCGCCCAGCATGGATTCCTGAGCGTATTCCAGCTGCTCGATGCGGTTATTCAGGGTTTCGATCTCGTTCTGCCGGTCCAAGGACGCCTGATCGGCGTAGACGGTGGCCACGGCCCCGCCGGTGCCGATCCGCTCGCCCTCGTTTTTCCGCAGCCGCATAAGGCCGCCGACATCGCCGGTGAGCACCTGCTCCTGCCGGACCACATAGCCGCTGATGTCCACCGTATCCTCCACCTGATAGGTGTAGGCCAGGGTGGTGGAAAAGGGGTCGCTTACATAGCCGTAGATCTGATAGCCGAAATAGGCCAGCACCAGAAGGGTGATGACCGGCGTGAACAGCTTGCTTACAAAGGATGATCGATTCATGTACGCCTCGTATCGTTACAGGGCGGCTTCCTCCTCACTTTCCCGCAGGGCCACCGGACGAAGGGGGACCACTGTGGAAATGGCGTGTTTGTAAATCACCTGCTGCCTGCCGTCGCTTTCCAGCACCACCACAAAGGGATCGTAGCCGGTAACGGTGCCCCGCATCTGGAACCCGTTCATCAAAAACACGGTGACGGGCAGCCGCTCCTGCCGAAGACGCAGGAGGAAGAGATCCTGTAAATTGATTTTTTTCTGCATAGTATTCCGCTCCTTCTTTATTTGGGAGCGGCTGTGCCAGCGGTACGCTGTCTCTGTCGGTCGATGACCGCCGCCCCTGAGCTTATCCTAAGCCAGAAGCGGTCAAAATTTCTGTCGAAATCTGGAGGGCACGGGCAAAATCACGGTCTTTTTCCCAATAGATCCAGTGAATAGCCGGATTCCGCCGCAGCCAGGTGAGCTGGCGCTTGGCATACTGCCGGGAGCGGAGCTTGACCAGCTCCAGTGCCTCCTGCTCCGTAAGGGTCCCGTCCAGCACGCCCAAAAACTCCTTATAGCCGATGGCCTGCATGGCGGTGGCATTCCGGGGCAGCCCCATGGCCAGCAGAGCTTGGACTTCCTCTAAAAGCCCCTCCTCCGCCATCTTGTCCACACGGCGGTCGATGAGGGCCTTCATGTCGGCCCGGTCCGCGAATTGCAGGCCGATCCATACTGCGTCATACCGGGGAGGCAGTTGGCGGGTGGCAGCATTGTGGGCGGAGATGGTCTCGCCCGTTTCCAGATAGACCTCTAATGCCCGGAGAATGCGCTTGGTGTCGGCGGGATGGAGCCGTGCGGCGCTTTCCGGGTCCACCTGCCGCAGCTCTGCCAGCAGCGGCTCAATGCCGTCCCGGTCAAACCGGGTCTCCAATTCCCGGCGCACCTCTCCGCCGGCGTGTCCGCCGGCGAAGCCGTGTCCCCGGATCAGGGCGTCCATCCACAATCCGGTGCCGCCCACCAGAATGGGCAGCTTTCCCCGGGAAAGGATGTCATCCACGATGGGCGTGGCCTTCGCCACGTATTCTGCGGCGCTCCACTGTTCGCTGGGCTCCGCCACGGCGATCATGTGGTGGGGGACCCCCTGCATTTCCGCCTCCGTAGGGGCGGCGGTGCCGACGGTCATGCCCCGGTAGATCTGCATGGAGTCGGCAGAGACCACCTCTCCGTGAAAGTGCTGGGCCAGCAGAACGCCCAGTGTGGTTTTGCCGCAGGCGGTGGGGCCTGCGACGCAGACGATCTTCGGTGTCACACGCCGTCTCCTTTCTGATGTGTCAAGCGCAGGGGCAAATGTTCTCAGCGGTGATAGAGCCGCTTGGTCTCATACTTCGGTTCACAGCTCACCCGGACACCCAGACGCTTGAAGATTTTCAGATCCTCCTCGCTGATGATGACGGAGAAGTGGGCCTCACTGTCCCGGAGACCGGGCAGCTGCCGCTTGGCAAGGTCCGCCAGCGGGTTGGTCAGGGCGGAGATCGCCAGGGTCAGCAGTACCTCGTCGGTGTGGAGCCGGGGGTTACGGTGATCCAAATAGGTGGTTTTCAGATGGCAGACAGGCTCTAAGACCTGCTTGGAGATCAGTTCAAACTGATCGTCGATATTTCCCAAAGCCTTCAGAGCATTCAGCAGCAGCGCCGCCGCAGCCCCCAATGTCCCGGAGGTCTTGCCGGTGATGATCCGGCCATCCGGCAGCACCATGGCGCCGGCTGGAGCGCCGGTGGCTTCCGCCTTGTCCAGCGCCGCTGCTACGGCGGGGCAGATCTCCGGCGTCACGCCGGCCTGCTGCATCACCAGTTCCAGCTTGCGGACAGTCTCCTCCGCCCCCTTGCCCTGGACCAGCTCGGTTTTCGCGGTGTAATACCGCCGCAGGATCTCCATACGGGAGGCGGCGCGGCATACCTCGTCGTCTACAATGCAGTTCCCCGCCATGTTCACGCCCATGTCCGTGGGGGATTTGTAGGGGGATTTGCCCTGAATCTTCTCGAAAATGGCGTTGAGCACCGGGAAAATCTCTACATCCCGGTTATAATTGACGGTAGTGATGCCGTAGGCCTCCAGATGGAAGGGGTCGATCATGTTCACATCGTTCAGGTCGGCG
>ENA-UEOR01000906-UEOR01000906.1-human-gut-metagenome-genome-assembly--contig:-NODE-906-length-18214-cov-14.742405_pt1 | contig 18214 bp, 18 predicted proteins | sample MGYA00242887_ERZ507890 | MGnify/ENA primary metagenome ERZ507890 (study PRJEB26167, sample SAMN06115431) | human gut metagenome | host: Homo sapiens | place: China:Guizhou | collected 2014-10-21...
TTCATTGTTTATATGAATGGTCAGGTGACTAAGGTGAAGGGTAGTGGCAAGAAACAAGTTGAACCCGGTTGTGAGATTATAATTCCCAGTAAGGCTAAGAAGAAAACTAATATCGGAAACATTTTGAATTATGCTACTACATTCAGTACTTTGGGAATGATGGTTGCTTCTATTGCTAACTTAATAAAGAAATAATAGACTTTATTTTCATGACAGAACAACTAAATAAAAATCAACTTTCTAAATTTGACAGATCAAAGGATAATGAGTTGGAAATTGATTTGATAGGTATTATGTATAGAATTGTTGGAATTCGTAAGTTGTTATATAAAGCTGCTGTAATAGGATTGGTTATTGGTATTATCGTAGCTTTAAGTATTCCTAAACAATATACAGTAAGAGTAACTCTTTCACCAGAAATGGGTAGTACTAAAGGTAATAATGGCTTGGCTGGACTTGCTGCTTCTTTTTTAGGTAATGGGGCTGCTGTGGGGGATGATTCAGATGCCTTGAATGCTGCTCTTTCTGCTGATATAGTTTCCTCTACTCCTTTTTTATTGGAATTGTTTGATATTCAATTTACTTTATGGGATAAAAAAGAGATAATTACTTTAAAAACTTATTTGGATGAACAATCTTCTCCTTGGTGGGATTATATAATTGGTATGCCTAGAATGATTGTTGAAGGAGTGAAATCGTTGTTTGATGATGATCAATGTAAAAGTGGCACAATGAAACGTGGAACTATTGAATTAACTTCCAAGGATGCTAGTAAAATAAAAATATTAAAAAAATCAATAACTGCTTCGGTTGATAAGAAAACAGCTATTACTAATATTTCTGTAACCTTGCAGAATCCTAGAGTGGCAGCAGTTATAGCAGACTCTGTTATCTATAAATTGCAAAAATATATAATTGATTATCGTACTTCCAAGGCAAAAGAGGATTGTATATATTTGGAGAAACTCTTTAAAGAGCGGCAAGAAGAATATTATGCTGCTCAGAAAAAATATGCTGATTATGTAGATTCACATGATAATTTAATTCTTCAGAGTATTCGCACAGAACAAGAACGATTGCAAAATGATATGGGATTATCTTATCAGGTTTATAGTCAAGTCGCTAATCAATTACAAGTGGCTCGTGCTAAAGTGCAGGAGGAGAAACCTATATTTGCAGTACTTGAGCCAGCAGTAGTTCCATTACAAACTTCAAATAAAGGCATAAAAGTGTATGGGTTATTATTTATGTTCTTATCTATAGCTTGTACTATGGGATGGAAGTTGATAGGGGAAAGAATTTGGAATAATCTAAGAAATGAGATAGAAACTGAACGATTTACTTCTACTTAGATAAGCTTTAATTGGAATTACGATGAAATGTAGAATATTGTTTGTAGAAAAAAATAATAATGTTGGGAATAAATTGGTTTTCGGATGATCAACGTAGTATTAATGTAAGGAAGAATATAATAGCTTCTTTCTTTATTAAAATACTCTCTATTGTAGTATCATTATTTTTAGTCCCTATTACGTTAGGTTATCTAAATCCGTATGAATATGGTATTTGGTTGACAATGAGTTCTATATTAATCTGGGTTAATTACTTTGATATAGGATTGGGTAATGGACTTCGAAATAAACTAGCAGAAGCTTTAGCTAGTGGAGATGTAAAAAAAGGTAGAATTTATGTTAGTACTACCTTGTGCTTGTTGTTCATATTAATGCTATGTATTTATATTTTATATTTTATAGCTCATTATTGGATTAATTGGAAGTATATTTTGAATATTTCAGGGGATCAAATAACCACGGATCTTAATTCTTTAATATTATTAGTATTTGCTTTTTTCTGTCTATCTTTTACTTTAAAGTTTATTGGAAATGTTTATATGGCTAAACAATTACCATTAGCAAATGATATACTGATATTTTTAGGTAATTTTTTGTCATTATTAGTCATATACATCTTGACACAGACAACAAAAGGAAATATAACGAATGTAGCAATGGCCTTTTCTATAGTCCCAGTTTTGGTTTATATCGTAGCATATCCAATAACATTTAATATAAAGTATAAAGAACTTGCTCCTTCTTTGTTGTATATAAATTTTCGCTATGCAAAAGATTTATTTTTTTTAGGTGGACAATTTTTTATAATCCAAATTGCTTGTTTAATAATATTTTCAACCTCTAATTTTTTTATAGCTCAATTATGTAGTCTAGAAGATGTTACTTTATATAATATCGCATTTAAATATTTTTCAGTTGTAACAATGGGATTTACTATAATTATAACTCCGTTTTGGTCAGCTGCAACTGAAGCTTATGTGAAGAATGATTATATGTGGATTAAGAAAAGTATAAATAAAATGTTGAAAGTGTGGGGTGGATTTACAATCATAACTTTTTTTATGTTGATAATCTCAAATTGGGTATATTATTATTGGGTTAGAATGGAAGTTCCTTTTATGCTTTCTGCTCTGATAGCTTTATATGTTATAATTAATAATTGGAATAATTTATTTTCCTTTTTTATTAATGGTATAGGCAAAATAAAGCTTCAATTATACTGCTCTATTTTATCAGGAGGAATATTCATACTATTGGCTATTTTTTTAGGAAAATGGATTGGGGTAAATGGTATTTGCTTGTCAATGTCTTTAACACTTTTAGTTTCTTCTATTGCATTACCTATTCAATATAGATACATCATAAATAGAAAAAAAACGAGGTTTTGGAATAAATAATTATAAGTATAGAATGAAAAAGGTTTTAATTTTAGGTGCAGGAGTTACTGGGCTTTCTATGGGAAAGCTGTTACATAAAAAATTTGATGTGACTGTTTTGGAGAAAGATTCCCAAATTGGTGGGATAGCCAAAACTAAACAAGTTAATGGGATCACCTATCATACAGTTGGAGGACATTGTTTTAATTCTAAATATGAAGATGTTATGTCTTTTGTGTTTGATTTATTGCCAATCGAAAAATGGCATAAGAATCAGCGTGTTTCAACAATTAATTTAGGGCAATATGAGATTAATTATCCTATTGAGTATTCGATTAAACAAATTTATGAACAAAATCCACAATTAGCTTTTAAAATAACTGTAGATTTTTTATCATCAGTGGATGATGGACATTATGTAAATTTGGAGGAATGGTTTAGAAAAAAATTTGGAAATACTCTTTGTGATCTTTATTTCCTTCCTTATAATACTAAAATTTGGGGAGAAAGTCCAAAAAATATGAGTTATGAGTGGGTTCAGGATAAATTGCCGATACCTGATAAAGAGTCTTTTTTCTCTTCTTTATTAACTTCACAGGCTGATAGTATGCCTCATGCTCAATTTTATTATCCAAATTCAAATAATCAGAAGACTTTAATTGATGCTTTGGCAAAAGATTTACATATTATTTGTAATAAAGAGGTGAAAAGTATAAAGAAAGTGTCTTCAACTTGGATTGTAAATGAGGAATATACAGCAGATATTTTGATTAGTACTATTCCTTTGAACATATTACCGTTTTATGTTGCTGGAGTTCCAGATATAATATTGGATTATACACATCAACTAAAATATAATAAAATTTCTAATGTATTATGGGAAAGTCAAAAAACAAAAAAAACTTGGACTTATCAACCTTTAAAGGAATCGATATTTCACAGATATATTCATATCGGCAGTTTTTTTGAGCCTGTAAGAAATTATACTATTACAGAATCTATTGGTGAAAGAAGCTATGATGAAATGATAGAATATGGTAAAAATGACCCTTTTTTAATAGCTCCTTTGGATTATAATGTGTCAGAACATGCGTATGTCGTTTTTGATGAAAATCGTGATTGTGCGGTTGGAGCTATCCAAGAATATTTGGAAAATATGGGACTAATCTCTATTGGGAGATTTGGTCAATGGGAATATTTTAATATGGATGTATGCATAAAACAAAGTTTGGAAATTTATAGAAAATTAACAGGGGATTTATGATAGCCTTTTTGATTAGCGATTTAGATGTGCGTGGAGGAACGCATAAACAATTTCTGAAGCTATTAGAGTATACAGAGAAACAGAATGTTGATTTTTATATTGTAACAAGAAAAGTTGACCTAGACAATACTTATCCTGGGTTTAAACAGTATAGAGATAGAATTCATGTTCTTCCAGTAAAGATTTCATCTTCATTTTTTGGGAAATTATTATTGTTATTGAGAACAACTATAGCACTGCGTAAGATCATTAAACACGCAGATGTAGTAAATATTCATGATTGTGGTTTTGAATTTTATTTGCCTGCATTTATAGGTATGAAAACTTATTGGCAAGTAAATGATCTTCCTCCTCTTTTTAGAGTTGGAGTTTCTAAAGGAAAAGTTTTATCGTTGAAAGATAAGTTGATGAAAAAATATATTTCATTGTTTATTCCTGTTATTACAGACTTTTCTGTCAATGTAAGTAAAAATAAGACAAGAATATTGCAATGTTTTAATAGAAATGCTCATGTTTTTTATTGTGGAATAGAACCTGTAGGTGTTACGCAAAATTTGTCTCTTGCAATTAGTAATTTTAGAGATAATAAAATAAACATACTAACTTCAGGTGTGTTTTTTCCCTATCGAAATTATGAAACGCAAGTTGCAGTTGTGAAATTGTTATTGGAACAAGGTATCGATGTGCGTTTAAATATAATTGGTTCTATTGAGATAGATAAGCAGTATGCAAAAAAAATTCAAAATTTATTAGATAAGGAGAATTTAAACGAGTATATTACGATTTGTGGACAAGTAAATGAAGATAAGTTTAGACAATTGCATGAGAATGCAGATTTATTTATGTTCATAAATATAGATCAAAGTTGGGGCTTGGCTGTTTTTGAAGCAATGAGTTGTGGGCTTCCAGTAATAGTTAGTAATAGTGTAGGCGCTACTGAAATACTATCGAGTGGTAAAAATGCCATTTTTGTTGATCCTATGGATTCGAAAAATATCTCAAAAACTATAATTTCTTTAATGACTAATGAGGAAGTATATATTAAACTAGTTAGTGAATCAGAGAAATTTCATAATTTATATTCGTGGGATAATGCATATTGCTCTAAAATGTTGAAATTAATACTTAAATGAGATGGAAAATGTCCCTGTAGTGTCTGTTGTCACAATTTGTTATAATGCTGTTAGTACTATAGAAGAAACGATATTAAGTGTTATAAAACAGACTTATTCTAATATTGAATATATTGTAATAGATGGTGGTAGTACAGATGGAACGAAAGGTGTAATAGAGAAATATCAAGATAAAATAACGAATTGGGTGAGTGAACCTGATGAAGGTATTTATGATGCCATGAATAAAGGTCTTGATATGGCAACTGGGGAATGGATAAATTTTATGAATGCTGGTGATACTTATTATAATAAATCAACTATAGAGTCTTTTATTATGAGAGTTTCTCCAAATACGGATATTGCTTATGGTGATACTATGATTATTCTTACTATAGGAAAGTTTTTGGAAAAAGCTAAGCCCCTAAATATTATCACTAAACAAATGGTTTTTGGACATCAGTCTGCTTTTATTAAACTTGAATTACATAAAAAAATGAGATTTAATACACTTTTTCACTCTTCTGGTGATTATCATTTTTTTTATCGAGCATATATGCAGAAATGGAATTTTGAATATATACCTATTGTGGTTGCTAATTATGATGGAGAATGTGGAGTTTCGAATGATAATTATGTATTAGCAAGATGGGAAGATGGAATAATTCAAGGAAAAACAGATAATTTTATATGGAAACTATGTTTTAATTTGCGAATGTTGTTCTATCAGAGTAAACAGTTATTAAAGAAAAGTATTCCTTTGAAGATTGTAAATTATATTCGAGAAAGGAATATGAAGAAGAATTGTTTGAGAAAGTGTTGATATTATGAAAATACTGATTGATGGGCGCTTTTTAGTGGGAGGGCAGACAGGAATAGGAAAATACTTGATTAATGCTTTAATCGTTTTTGCTCGTAGCAAAAAGGACTGGTCTTTTTGTGTAGCTTTACCTGTTGAGATAGAAATTGATAAACGCTTAACTCTTTTAGATAATGTTAGTTTTAATGTTTGCCCAGTCCTTTTTTTTTCTAATATTAAAGTTTTTTGGTTTATGACTCGTTTTATTAGACTAATAAGGACAGAACGACCTGATCTTGTATGGTACCCAGGGGCTTTAGGATTACCTTTTAAGATAGGAAAATATATGGAATTATGTACAGTACATGATGTTGTGTTTAAGGAATTAGGCGAATCAATGACATTGCGTAATAAACTAGCTTATTATCTTTTTATGGATCGTACTGTTAACCGTGTAGATATGATATGGGCTAATTCAAATCATACAGCTAAAAAAATTCGAAGTTATTATCCTAAAAGGAAATGTAGGGAGATTGTAGTAGGTATGTCCATTGATCAGGAATTCTATCATCCAATTAATGTTACAGACAGTGAGAAGGCTAATTTAGTGAAAAAATTAAAGATTAATTTTGATAAGAAAGTTTTATTATTCGTCGGGACTTTGGAGCCACGTAAGAATCTTCAATTTTTATTAAGTTTAATGCCATGCCTCGCTCTAAAAGGGTTTGAATTAATCGTTGTTGGTGGGAGTGGATGGAGAAATAGCCAAATCTATCAAATTGTTAATAATGAGAATTTTCCTTCTGATAGTGTTCATTTCGCAGGGTATCTGAGTGATATTGAGTTGCGAATGTTGTATAACATTTGTGATTGTTATATTTCAACTTCATTGTATGAAGGTTTCGGGATGCCTCAACTAGAAGCAATGGCATGTAATACTCTCGTTATTACAGCAAATAATACAGCAATGGCAGAAGTTGTTCAAAGAGCGGGAGTGTTAGTTGATGGGTGGGAAAAATCTCATTGGATTAAAGCTATTGAATCTGCATTGGATCAAGAGAAAGAAATAAAAGAAAAATATCCTAGGAAATTGGCACAATATGATTGGAATATTATAATTCATAATGTGACGGATTATATTGAAAAGCAATGGGCGATATAGATTTTTTGGCAACATTGAATGATAATATTGGAACTTATTTGGTGAGTTTGATAATTAGTTTTATTCCAATAATATATCTATTACGAAAAATTTATATAAGTATTGTTGATCCTTTAGTTTATACTGTAATAATGGCTGGGTTTGCTAATACAGTTCCATTCTTTTTGTTTTTTGTTGACAGAATAAAATTGGAGTATTTTCTCTATTTCCTATTTGCAGAAACTATCTTTTGGATAGGATTTTTGCTAGGGATAAAAATAAAAATAAAACAGAGTCAGAATATATTAGTCAATGAACAGATTTTTTCTGAACTAATTTATTGGACTTTCTTTATTACTATTTGTTTTCTTAATATTTCTACATATATTTTTTGGGGAGTTCCAGCTTTTTCAGAAAGCCGTAATGAAACTTTTGTTGGTTCAGGCGGCTGGGGAGTAATCAGTCATTTGACTCCTTTTATGATGTTTTTTTGCGTCTATTATTCATTCTATTTAATTGATTTTAGAAGACTAAAGATTGCAGCTTATATTGTGTGTGCGTTAATTGCTATATTTTGTATTTTGTCTGGAAGTCGTTCTAGTTTATTGATATTTGCTTCTGGATATTTTACTTATAATTATTTTTATTTAAATAAGCTTCCACCTAGGAGAGTTGTAAGGGTAATTATGACCATTGCAGTGTGTGGGGCTATACTGATTTTTTCTTTTACAGTAAGTCAAGGTGGTATATTTAGTGCTTTTTTAGCTTTTATCTATAGAATTGTGGGCAATGGGGATATGTACTGGCTTGCTTTTCCAAATGATATTATAACAGAAGTCGATTCGTCTCCATGGTATATTGATCTATTTTATTCACCTTTATATTCTTTACGTATTTTAGATTATGCGGATAGTAAACCTTTGATTGGATATCAGTTAGTAGTACTAAATGACTTTAGTCGGGCTATGTATACTGCAATTGGTGCAAATATACGTCCTCCTGTATATGGGTATTATCATTTTGGTTGGGGAGGGCTGATTTTTTCTTTTATTTTAGGTTATTTGGTCTCTGTTTTCTTAAAAAATATTGTGCGAATATTTCCGAAAGGTATTATAGGATCATCAATGGGAGCTTTTTTTTATATTCAAATAATGGCAATGTTTATTGATCCTCCTTTAGGGGTGGCATTTCTTTTTGATGGTATATTAGGGGGAGGATTACTACTTTTTATATTTGTATTGATAGTATTTATCTATTCTCTTTTATCTGTTTCTTTAAATAAATTAACATAATAATAACGGTTATAAATGTTACATGTTTTGCTTGTTTTAGCAAATGATATATCTAATACAGGAGGTATCGAACGTCATTGTAGTAATATAATTGATTTATTTCAAAATGATTCTATGATAAAAATCGATTATCTATGTAAAGAGCGAATCCTATATAAATATAATAGGATTTTACAAAAAAATATATGGAATTGTAAGCAGTTACAAGATATTATTATAAAATATGATGTAATACATATTCATGGATTTGCTGATTTTTTTGTAGGGCAAGCTTTAAAGATAGCAATAAAACAGAATAAAAGAGTTGTTTATACACCTCATTTTCATCCATTTATGATGCTTAGACGTCCTATCTTGGGGAAAGTCTTTTTTGATTTTTATATACGTAAGTTTTTACAGAATATAAATATAATAATCGCTATAAATAAGGAAGATAAAGCTTTTTTTGATAGATATAATACGAATGTATTGATGATTCCTAATTGGTTGACTGGAATAGAAAAGTTAGAAATCAAGAGAACCTCTAATATGATTTTGGCAGTTGGTAGGAATGACTTTAATAAAGGATTATATCATCTTAATAAAATACCTTTCGACAGCTATGAAGTTCATTGTGTAACAGATAATAGTGAAGGCTTAGATAAGAGAATTATTATCCATTCAAATGTTAGTGATAAAGAGTTAAGTTTATTATACTCAAAGGCTGCTCTTTTGGTTATTCCATCACGTTATGAAGCTTTTTCATATGTTGCATTAGAGGCATTGGAGAGGGGGACTCCTGTTTTAATGTCAGAAAGAGTTCGAATTTATGATCATATAGAAGGTCTTAATGGTGTTGAGAGGTTTAGATTTGGTAATATGGATGATTTTGTATCTAAAATTCAGACTACAATAAATGGTGATGTAAATATAAAGTATGTACAAGATTTTTTTTCATGCAATAAGATTAAAGGTCTGTTGAGAAGCGTTTATTTTAATGAAGAAGTTTAGTGTTCTAATGTCGGTATATATTCACGAAAAACCAGAATATTTAGATTTAGCGTTGAATAGTATTTATAAGCAAACGTTAAAGCCTGATGAAATTATATTGGTGAAAGATGGGCTATTGACAGATGAATTAGAGACAATTATACAAAAATACAGTGATATAAAAATTGTATCTTTATATCGAAATGTAGGTTTAGGTAAAGCTTTGGATGTAGGGCTAAAATATTGTAATTACGAAATTGTTGCTCGTATGGATACTGATGATATAGCTAAGTTTGATCGTTTTGAGAAACAGATAGCTATTTTTGAAAAGTATCCTAATATAGATGTAGTAAGCGCATGGGTTGATGAATTTGAAATAAATATTTGTAATATTTTGTCGTTTAGAAAATTGCCAGAAATGCATGACGCAATTTATGATTTTGCTAAATCGAGAAATCCAATAAATCACCCTGTTGTGATGTTTAGAAAACAGGCTGTTATTGCTGCTGGTGGTTATCAACATTTTCCTCTTTTTGAGGATTATTATTTGTGGGTAAGGATGTTGATGAATGGAGCGATATTCTATAATGTTCAGGAAAGTCTTCTTTTTTTTCGTTTTTCTTTAGATGTGTTTAAACGTAGGGGGGGATGGAGATATGCTATATATGAATATCGCTTTCAGAAAAAGATTAGAGAAATGGGGTTTATATCATTTCCTAAATTTGTCAAAAATATATTGTCCCGTTTCATTGTACGCATTGTTCCTAATTTTATACGTATTATAGTATACAAAAGAGTATTAAGGGACTAGTAGTAAAATATAAGCTACGGAATAAGAAGAGATAATTAATTTTCCATTCAAATAATTATGATGGGGTATAACAATGATTTCATTCCGGACGGAATGAATGCTTTTGAGCGCAATGTAAAGCGAATAGGGGATTGTATCGTTGCAGCAGTTTTAATGATCGTTTTTTCTCCGTTATTTTTGATTTGCTATATAGCTGTGAAACGGGAAGATGGTGGGGCAGCTATATTTAAGCAAGAGCGTATCGGGCGTTTCGGACGGCCGTTTTATATCTATAAGTTTCGCAGTATGCGATTGGATGCAGAGTCTATGGGCCCTCAACTTTATGCGGGGGGAAGAGATGTTCGATTGACTAAGATAGGAAGATTTCTACGCGAACACCATTTGGACGAGTTGCCACAGTTGTGGAATGTCTTCTGTGGAGATATGGCTTTTATCGGTCCCCGTCCGGAACGTAAATTCTATATTGATCAGATTATTAAGCATGATCCCCGTTATCAGTTCTTGTATCAGATTCGTCCGGGAGTGACTTCATATGCAACTTTGTATAATGGTTACACGGATACGATGGACAAGATGTTACGCCGTTTGCGGTATGACTTGTTTTATCTGCAACATCGCTCGTGGTGGTTTGACTTTAAAATATTAGTGAAGACTTTTATAAACATTTGCTTTGGAAAGAAGTTTTAAGAGTGGTATAAAATAAAATGTTGAGATGTAATCAGCACTAATAGAGTGTTTGTATGTGAGATGAAGAGAATGTAGGTCCCTAGTTTCATGCTGAACGCATGATTCTCCTACATTTGTGAATTAGAAAGAGTACGACGGTACCTTTCTAATTTACGCCCTGGCACCGGAAGTGTATCTGGTGTTAATTTCCCACGATATCAACGGTCTGTGAAGATAGTTGATATTTTCTTTTTATTCTCATTATATCGGATAATAGTATCTTCTTTCTTTGTTTATATGTTTAATTTTTTATAACTTTATAGCATATAAAACAGTAATAAAGAAACGATGGAACATTCAGAATTTGTAGTGAAATGTTATAATAAACAAGAGTTAGCCCAGATGTATTTTCCTGATTTGACTATCCGTGCTTCGGTCAATAAACTTCGGCGTTGGATGCGGAAATGCAAGCCATTGATGGATGAGATACTGGCTACGGACTTTCATCCGAAAACGAAAGCTTTTTCTGTGAGAGAAGTACGGCTTATTACCTATTACTTGGGAAAGCCGGGAGATTTATAAATGATATAAACATAAAAAGAACTACGGGAGACTGCACGTTCGACAGCTCCCGTAGTTCTTTTTATATATCCATATACTCCTTGCGACAGTCAAAACATGGACAAGCTTTATGAATCGAAGCACTGAGTTGATAATGCCCCAGGATTTGCGCTTCCGGATACTGATGTCTGAGTATCGTTAACAGGTCGAGCAATGCAAAGCGCTGCGCTTGGGTTCTTGTATCTGCCGGACACCCATTTTCGTCCAGTCCGCCTTCATAGCAAATGCCTATGCTGTGTCGGTTGAAGCCTCTCACGTGTGCACCCGGCTCTGATATCGGACGGCAGTGATGAAGCTCTCCGTCCCGGGTGATATAAAAGTGATAGCCGATATCCTTGAATCCGCGTTGCAGGTGACATTGCCGAAGTTGTTCTACGGTGAAGGGAACATTGCAGCGCGTTGCGCTGCAATGAATCACCAATAACTTAATCTCACGGGGGAGATAATTATCTTCTGGTTTTTCCATATAGATGATCAGAAGATTACTGTCCCATACAGGACGTTACACCCAAGGCCGAAATGACCGACGTTGCAATAGTTACAATAAACTGGAGAATGTTTTTCCAAAGTTGCTTTTTCATACGAATTTAAATTAAAGAATAAATACTTATACATTTTGAACTCAATAACCCAACAACAATCGGTTGATTATACTGACGGATCCGGAGTTACCCCACTGCCGGAACCTCCTTGATTGTCGTCACCGTCATCAGGAAGCGGATCTTTGTCCGAATCTGCCGAAGAATCGCTCTTATACAATGTATAATCCAGCGTCTTACACAATTTGCGGAGATCACTTCCGGGATAAAAGAGTACTTTGCCCTTATCGATGCACGATGTCTTGAATTCCTTTACCGTATCGGTCGGAGTGCCCGTTTTGATGCTCATGCGGAAATTGCCCAGGTCACCCATTTGGGCGATATTTCCTTCATCCAGTACGTTGACTATTTCGAGCAGAAACTCACCGATACAACCTTCCAATTCTCCTTTTGAATAAGAGGAACGTTCGGAGATTCGTTTGCAGACTTCCTTGACAGTCACTTTACGACCGCTACGCGCCACTGCATAGTACTTCGGAGTTTCATCAGGTTTCAACAGGTTCTTGCGAGCCATGAGAGTGTAATTCTGTGCCATAACTTTTTAAATTTTAATTATTAATTTCTGATAACTTTGTAATCGATTACATGACAAAAGTAATACATCGGGGAATCGGCATGACGCATAGTGACGTATACAGGCGCATAGATAAATAGAAAAAACATTGGGAGATTTGTATCGAAACTTCCCAATGTTTGATTTCAATTATTGAGATGTTTTTTTCAAATCCTCCAATGTTTTTCCGATTTTCCAAAAGGACAAAAGGACAAAAAAGACAGTTGTGACTATTGCTTGTTCAACTTGATATAGGAACCATGAGATATCTTACTGATCTTTATTCCGTTAAGCGATTTTAGAAGACGTGTTACCTTACGGAGATTGAAATCGTGTTTTGCGCCGAGCCGGATCGCTTCGTCTGTAGTGAAGCTATCTGGCAACTCATTGACGAAATTGCGAATAACGTTCGGATTTTTCAGTGGACGGACCGAAGGGACCGGCATGGATGAGTGTAACAGACGGCTATGCTCGTAACAACACAGGACAATTTGAAGAGAACGCTCGAAATCAGCATCTATACAATAAATCTCGGGAGAAAGATCATTAGCTTCAAATTGCCGGATACGGGTTTGAATCATGCTGATACGCATCACCAGAAAGGCATAGCGTTTCACTACGGCTTGGAGATCATCATTGCCTTCCATGGCTACCTCGGACAGCATATGTGAGAAATTCTCATTCAGACGGTTCCATTGTGGACGGGTGAAATGAAATAGAACAGGATGGGCCAGGCAGAAATTATATAGTTCGTAGACACGATGAGCAATCGGCTTGAAAGAGTCTTCTAATGAAATGCAATCATCGCCCATTTCTTTCCAGTGAGGAATTTCACGGAAAGTGTAAGTCAGAATACGGCTGGGGAGTCCGTTCCCGCAACTGCTTAGCAAACTGTCTATCTGTCCGGGAGTACCCGTCAGAAGTAAGGCTAATTTAGGATGACGGATATAAACCGGACTGATACCGTTGGCTTTATAGGAAGAATCAATGTTTTCGTGCTCAAAAGCTTTGCGGAGCATATCGTCGAAGTTCCCACAATCCAGATGATTGGCTGTGGAGAGTGTTTGCGCTTCCGTATCGAAAATGATGCTTCCCTGCGAACCGTTGTCCTGCATCTGAATTTGCATGCGGGTGTAACTGGTAGTGGCGGGGATGAATAACATCTTGAAAGGAGGTCTTTGAGGTTCTTCGGAATATGTATCTCCTTTTTTCCTTTTTTGCTGACATTCTGCTTGCCAAGTGTTGTGCGCTGTATGGTAGTTTTTTTGCATGGATTCACTGGTAGACAGTATTTCGGCCTGTATTTCTTCCAATAGATAGCGTCCGGTTTGAGCAATGCTTTTGCCACTACCGGCAGAAGAAAAGATAACACAGAACAAATGAGTGGAATACTTTTTGTGATTATAAATTCCAAAAGTTTGTGGAAGTACCGCACTTAGCGCTGTGAGATCGGAAAGGAGGGAGATGTCTTGCTCGCGGTCACTCGCGTCTTCGATGATGCAATCATTCAGTAGGTCGGGAAGATTATTGTACAAATCACGAGGAAATAAAGGCGTCTCTTTTCTGAATTCTTCTCCCAGCCAATAGGCTTCTTCGGTGCTGTCGGAGTTTTCTAAAGTACCATAGGGGACTTTTGTCCTTATGTCTTTTTGACAGGGGGAATAAGCCGGTGGAACTGTTGCGGATGTCTGATTGTTAACTTGTTTGTAACCAGATGATAATACGCTTGTCAGTTCTTCGGCACGAAAATCTGTGTGCTCGAAAAAGACTGTTAGCCCGCGTAATATGCTTTCTTGCGGATAGTGGCGGCGGCAGGCTTCACAGGCTAGTTTGAACACGTTGGAATGGCGTTGCCCGGTTGTTAAGGGATGAAGGAAAATATAGGACGAAATGAACTTGTTGATTTCGTCTTCAGAAGTATTTTCCGTAGGGTTGTTTTGGAGGGGGAAAGGAGGAAGTTTTTTATTTTTGGAAGAGGAGTTTTCTTCTTTTCTCATTAATGGTTCCAAAGTAAATGCCTGATAGAGACTGGCAACGTATCCATTGGGAGAATAACTGAAATAACACAGACGGCTTTCGTCCTTGCACGCCGGATCACTCTCCAGACCCAGCAACTGATTGTAGTAACGGCTCACCAATTGCTGACCTTCACGATGGCGGCCTTCGATATCTTCTACATAGGCGAAGACTTTCACACCGTCGGTCGGACTTTCTATGGCCGCTACCGTATGCGGGTCTGCCGCGCAACGTTGAATGACTTCCAGACGATTTTTTACGTGATCGTAATCGAGTCCGACAATATGACTGGGGAGGAGGAAGTGTTTGATAGCATGCGCTCCATTGAATGTACCTGCCGGAGTGAAGCAAGGGAGTTGATTTTTCAATTTCTGTGCGGCAGCATGATCTCCATCTGCATAATATCTACGGATGGTATTGATAATCGTTGCATAAATAGGATGAATACACATAATAATGACTTCAAGGAAAGACATGACTTTGGGCTTTTTTGAATACACATTTTCATAAACCGAGACTTTGATTTCTTCTAGAACTTTCATATAAAATTGTTTTTTGTAAGATTGTGCTACCTGACTATCAGATAGCGGGAGCAAAGGTCGGTATATTAAAAATAGGGTTACTTTCCTATGTGGAAAGTACTTGATAAAGCAAATATAAACTGAAAAATTTAAAATTATTAATCATAGAATGACATGGCGAAAGAAAAACAAAAACCTTATGAGTTTTTAAGCAATTTGGTATTGGCTTTAATGGATACAGATAGCGCATTTATTAATGCATTTTTTATGGATGAATTTGCTATTTCCTCAAAAACGTTGGGGGGAATAAGACGGGGAGAGGATATGTGTATTTATCAGTATGTACGAGTGATCCGGTGTATGACGAAGTATCTTCATTTAATGATTCAGCTGGATATGTTGCTGAAAGAATTAAGAATTGTACTATCTTCCAATTGTGACTTGGTGGTTGCTACAGTTCCTCACTGTTCTCACGGAACTTGTCAGCCGAAAGAATGGGTGATAGTAATGGAATGGGATGGGGTGAGATTGTGATTTCTACAGAAAATGGGACACTTTTTCGTTTTTTTTGCCTAATTGCTTTCTCTATTTAATTTTTTTTATATCTTTGCTTCCATATTGAGAAACACGAATAATAATTCACTTATTTTATTCATATAAAACTTAATAAATTATGTTCAAAGCTCCTTTTTCTTTTGACGGTCGTATTCGTAGAATCGAATATTTCCTGTCAGGCATTGTTGGTGGTATAGTGTTTAGTATTGCATGGGCATTGGGTATCGGTACCTTTATTTTAGGTGCGGGTATGGGATCTGCAGGTGGTTCGGTATTCGGTTTGTTGATCGGTCTTGCTGCATTGGTTGCTTCCATGTGGTTCTCTTTGGCACAGGGGGTAAAACGTTTGCACGACCTGGACAAGTCAGGTTGGTTGATTCTGCTGATGTTTGTTCCTATTGTTAACGCACTATTCGGACTTTATATGTTGTTTGCAGACGGTACGGTAGGCCCTAACCAATATGGTGAAGATCCGAAAAACCGTATGCCGTATCAAGCACAGCCTTCTTCGGTAAATGTAACGGTGAATGTTGCAAGAGAAGAAGTAAAAGTTGAAAAACCGGTTGAAGCAGCTCCTGCTGTTGAAGAAGAAAAAGCTGAATAATCTTTTTTAAGAAGAAATAGACGGCCTCTTGCAAAATTCGTTTTGTGAGAGGCTTTTTTTTGCTATCTTTGAAAATCAATCAAACAGAAAAAGAAATAAATATGAAAAAAGTAATTTGTAGTGAGAAGGCTCCGGGAGCTATCGGACCTTACAGTCAGGCGATAGAAGCAAATGGAATGATCTTTGTGTCCGGACAGTTGCCTATTGACGCTGCTACCGGAAAAATGGCGGAAGGTATTGAAGAACAGGCACGTCAGTCGTTAGAGAATATAAAACATATTCTTGAAGAAGCAGGTTTGACAATGGGAAACATTGTCAAAACGACTGTATTCCTTCAAGATATGTCTTTCTTTGCCGGGATGAACGGCGTGTATGCTACATATTTCGACGGAGCTTTTCCGGCACGTTCGGCGGTTGCCGTAAAAGCTCTGCCAAAGGATGCGTTAGTGGAGATCGAGTGTATCGCGGTTCGCTAACAAATCGGCGACAATGAAACTGCTGCCTCCCACGAAGATAAGGTCTTTAGGGAGGCAGTTCTTTTTAGCTGCCTGTACGGCATCTACCACAGTAGGGTAGGCCGTTCCTGTCAATCCCGCTTCTTCTGCCTGTTTCAAGAGCTCGTTTTCCGGAAGCGCCCGTTTCACACTTGCTTTGGTAAAATAATAGATAGCATTTTTCGGTAGCAATTTCAGAACGCTGCTTATGTCTTTGTCGTTGACCATGCCGAATACGAAATGGAGTTGCTGCTTGAGAGTCTGTTGGTAAAAATCGAGCTGTTCGCAGATGTATTTAATTCCGTCAACATTGTGTCCGGTATCACAAATAATATCCGGATAACTGTACACCTTTTGCCAACGTCCCATTAGTCCGGTGAGTTGGCATACATCGGAGAAACCGTTGAGATAGTCTTTGGGAAGAATGCGATAGCCTATTCTTTCTAATTCTTCGAGGGCTGTTAGTATTGTGAGGCAATTTTCAAACTGGTAAATACCACTTAACTCCATAAAAAGTCCGCAAGGAAACATGCCATTTGTAATTCGGATGGCATCTTTTCTTTTATCAAGTATTTTGTCCAGCGCGTGCATGCTGTCTGCCGGATTTAAAAACAGACATAGCTCCCGGAAATTTTGTTCGAAATTTTCGTCTTTATCTTCTACCGATTCATACAAAGTTTGTTGGATATTAGTCAGCCGTTCTCTTAATTCTTGTGATTGTGAATAGGAAAGCCAGTCCATGCAGTTGTATGGGGCAATGGATTGTGCATATATGACAGGAGCATTTACTTTTTTTCCCTTTATTGTGAACACGCGCTTCACGTGACCTTTTGCCCGCCCGATAACTACCGGAACTCCTTCTTTGATAATCCCTGCTTTCTCTTTGGCTATTTTGGGTAATGTATCGCCCAGATATTGCATATGATCGAAGCCGATGTTGGTAATGATGCATAAGTCGGGCTGGATGATATTGGTACAGTCCAGCCGTCCGCCCATGCCAACTTCGATCACTGCTACGTCTACTTTCTGATCGGCAAAATAACGGAATGCCATTGCGGTGGTCAACTCGAAAAATGAAGGATGTAGTGGCTCGAAGAAGGAACGGTGATCTGCGACAAAGTTTACTACATATTCTTCGGGTATCATTTCTCCGTTGATGCGGATACGTTCTCGGAAGTCCACCAGATGAGGGGAAGTAAATAATCCGACCCGATATCCGGCCGACTGCAATACTGCCGCAATAGTGTGGGAGCAGGAACCTTTTCCGTTCGTTCCGGCGATATGTATCGTCTTGAATTGTTGATGAGGATATCCGAAATGTTCATCTAATTTGTGTGTTGTCTCTAATCCCGGCTTATATGCTTTTCCACCTATTTGCTGAAACATAGGCATACTCTCATATAAGTACTTTAAAGTGTTCTGATAATCCATGTTTTATAATATTTAACTTCGGGCAATCTTTATTGCCC
>ENA-UEOR01000910-UEOR01000910.1-human-gut-metagenome-genome-assembly--contig:-NODE-910-length-18178-cov-40.371361_pt1 | contig 18178 bp, 16 predicted proteins | sample MGYA00242887_ERZ507890 | MGnify/ENA primary metagenome ERZ507890 (study PRJEB26167, sample SAMN06115431) | human gut metagenome | host: Homo sapiens | place: China:Guizhou | collected 2014-10-21...
CTCACAGCCGCCGGTTACTCTGAGACAGAAGCCTACAAGCTGATTTACAAGGGCGGACTGACTATCAAATCGACCCAGGACCTTACTATGCAGACTATATGCGACGAGGAGGCAAACAATCCATCCAACTATCCGTCCGACGCAAAGTATTCGTTCCAGCTTTCCTTCGAAGTAAAAAAGGCAGACGGTTCATACAAGACCTACACGAACCAAACCATGCTCTCTTTTTATAAGAAGAAAACCAACAATGATGATTTCAGCATCAACTACTCAAGCCCTGATGAATGCAATGCAGCTATTGCACAGTACGAGCAGGATGTACTTGAGGAGGGCGATTCAATTGTGGAGGGTTCTGAAGCTGTCAATATCACGCTGGAGCCGCAGGTTGCCATGACAGTCATCGACCAGAGCACCGGTGAAGTAAAGGCACTGGTAGGCGGTCGCGGTGACAAATCCGGCAACAGAACATGGAACAGAGCCACAGATACATGCAGACAGCCCGGCTCTACCTTCAAGATAATCGGCTGCTATGCTGCTGCTCTCGATGCAGGCGGCAAAACACTTGCATCCGTGCAGGATGATGCACCGTTTACAGTAGGTTCAAAAACCTTTAACAACTATGACAAATCTTTCGGAGGCTTTACCTCCATCCGATGGGCAATAACAAAGTCCATCAATATTGTAACAGTCAAAACCTTACAGGATATCGGGGTTGAGCTCGGTTACAAATATGCAGAGGATTTCGGTATTTCAACTCTCACCGATTCCGACAAAAACCTGTCACTGGCGCTCGGCGGACTGACAAAGGGTGTCACAAACCTTGAGCTCACAGGTGCATATGCTACTATAGCCAACGGCGGAGTATACTTAGAGCCAAAGTTCTACACTCAGGTTCTTGACCACGATGGCAATGTATTACTTGACAAGACCACTACACAGGACACACGTACTGTAATCAAGGATACTACGGCATGGCTTCTTACAGATGCCATGAAAGATGTTCTGACACAGGGAACCGGAAAGCTGGCGCGCTTTGACAGCCAGATAGCCCAGGCAGGTAAATCCGGTACCACAACCAGCAACCGCGACTGCCTGTGGGCAGGCTACACACCATACTACACATGTGTCGTATGGGGCGGCTATGATGACAACTCAAAACAGTCCGGCAAGCTCACATCCTACCCTAAGAATATATGGAGGAATGCCATGAGCAGAATCCATGAAGGACTAGAAACCAAAGACTTTGTACAGCCGGATGGTATAACAAATACCACGGTATGCAGCAAATCAGGGCTTGTTCCTTTAGAGGGAACATGTGACAATGATCCTCGAGGATCAATGCTGACAACTGAATATTTTGATACGGACACTGTGCCGACAGACAGCTGCGACCATCATGTTGCACTTGAGATTTGTGCCGATTCGGGAGCCATTGCCGGTCCATATTGTCCGAATAAAACATCAAAGGTATTTATAACAGGCGCTGTATCAGGCAGCCCTGAATATGAATTCATGGCAGATGATACGTTCATGAATACCGTATGTACATTACATGATGCAACATCGCTGATTAACAGCTCACCAACCACCACGGATCCTACCAATTCCGGTACTACACCGGGCAGTACTGATGGCACTGCGGCTGGAGCACAGACAGGTGGGGCTGAAACTGGTACCGGTGCTAGCTCAGGTGCTGGTACTGGTAGCTCCGGTACTGGCACTGGCGGTTCCGGTTCAAGCGGTTCTGGAGCCGGTGCTTCCGGTACCGGTGGCTCCGGTTCAGGTGGTACTGATACCGGCAGCTCCGGTTCATCCGGTAACACTCATCGTTAACCATTACGATTCACAACTTAATTATCTAAAGCAAAACCCCCAAGGATCATATCCTCGGGGGTTTTTGTTGATGTATATATGCTAAGGGGATTAGATAATAATTTGCATTACTCTACATCCTGTAATGCCTCAATTCCTTCCTCGCCTGTACGAACCTTGACAACCTGTGCCACGTCGTAAACGAAGATCTTGCCATCTCCGATATGTCCGGTGTAGAGAGTCTTCTTAGCAGTCTCAATAACCTTTTCTACCGGAATCTTGCCAACGATTACCTCAACCTTAACCTTTGGAAGTAATGTCGCATCAAGCTCAGCTCCACGGTATTTCTCGCCGGCACCCTTCTGGATACCGCAGCCCATAACCTGTGTCACTGTCATTCCTGTTACACCTAAGTCATTCATAGCCTTACGAAGCTTGTCGTACTTTGTAAGCTTTGAAATAATAACAACCTTGTGGATACCGCTTGCTGAAGCCGGTGTTGTTGCATTTACAACAGGCACTGCTGCATCCTTCTTTGCCTGAGAAGCTGTTGCATACTCAGAAGAACCAAGGTCTGTATTTTCATTGACATCCATAACATCACCTGATACATCCATGATAGCAAATCCTGCGTATGCTGATGGAAGACCATGCTCTGTTGGGTCAAGTCCGATGATTTCCTCTTCCTCTGAAACTCTAAGTCCCAGTGTAGCCTTGATAACAAGGAATACGATTGTAATAGTAACTACTGTCCATGCTGCAACAGAAACAAATCCTGTGAGCTGGAGTCCTAAAAGCTTAAATCCACCGCCGTAGAAGAGTCCTACGAGCTCGTTACCCTTTGAATCAGCAATTGAATATCCCGGAGCACTGTTTGTGGCAAAAAGTCCAACAGCGATTGTTCCCCAGATACCATTCATCATATGTACTGCGACAGCACCTACAGGGTCATCAACACGAAGTACATTGTCAAGGAACCATACACCGAAGCAGACGAGAAGTCCTGCTACGGAACCGATAATAATAGCACCGAGTGCATCTGTTACATCACATCCTGCTGTGATAGCTACAAGTCCTGCAAGTGAAGCATTCAGACACATTGACACATCAGGCTTGCCATATTTGAGCCATGTGAAAATCATACATACTACTGTTGCAAGTGCAGGTGCGATTGTTGTTGTTACAAAGATAGAACCAAGCTGCTCTACTGATTTTGCTGCTGCACCGTTGAATCCATACCAGCCAAGCCAGAGAATGAATACACCGAGTGCACCGATTGTGATGTTATGACCCGGAATAGCGTTTACTTTTGTAATCTTTCCGTTTTTATCCTTTGTAAACTTTCCGATACGAGGTCCAAGAATTGCAGCTCCTACAAGAGCACTGATACCACCAACCATGTGGATGGCACATGAACCTGCGAAATCATGGAAGCCAATCTGTGAAAGCCAGCCACCGCCCCAGATCCAGTGAGCCTCGATTGGGTAAATAAGTGCTGAAATAACTCCTGAATAAACACAATAGGAAATAAATTTTGTTCTCTCAGCCATAGCTCCTGATACGATAGTTGCTGTTGTCGCACAGAAAACCAGGTTGAATACAAAGTTTGACCAGTCAAAATCTTTGTAAGATGTAAAGATGTCAAATCCCGGTTTACCGATGAAACCAAGAACATCTTCACCTAATAAAAGTGAAAAACCAATCAGTATGAATACAACTGTACCAATACAGAAATCCATCAGGTTTTTCATAAGGATGTTACCGGTATTCTTTGCTCTGGTAAAACCTGCTTCTACCATAGCAAAACCTGCCTGCATCCAGAATACCAATGCTGCTCCAATAAGGAACCAGACTCCGAAAATTACTCCACTAATCTCTTCTGTCATAGTAATGTCCTCTCTTTCCTGTTTCTTCTTTCATTTTTTCATTTTATTGAAAATAAAATTTATAAAAAAATAGAGACACTTCACCAATTTCCACAGCTTCGTGGTTCAGCAAAATGTCTCCATTTTATTATTATGTTAAATTAAATCATATATGCCGCTCTAAACAGCTTTCCGTAAGCTTTGGGCCTTAAACTACAAGGATTAAACCTCGAAGATTAAATCGCCATATGATGGCATTGGCCACATCTCTTTGTCGACAATCATCTCAAGCTCATCAACCGGAGTACGAAGAGCATCCATAGCAGTCTTTACAACATCTCTGTAGTAAACAGCCTGCTCTCTGCCCTCTTCCATAGCGCCGGCCTTTGCTGTCTCATCCTTAAGCTTTGCAAGTGCAACCTGTGCATCTGAGAGAAGAGCTGAGCTCTCTGTAAGAAGCTCTGACTGAACAGATACATCTGCATCAGCAACTGCACTCTTAACTGAGTTAACTGACTGTGCAAGTGATGTAACATACTTGATAACTGCAGGAATAATCTGCTTTCCGGCAATATCAATCATAGCCTTTGCTTCTATATTAATAGTCTTTGCATATGTCTCATACTCGATCTCGGCACGGCTCTCAAGCTCTGTCTTTGTAAATACACCGAACTTCTCGAATGCTGCAACTGACTCAGGAGCAACGTATGCAGGAATTGCATCTACCATAGACTTGATGTTTGGAAGTCCACGTCTCTCTGCCTCAGCTACCCACTCATCTGAGTATCCGTTTCCGTTGAATACGATTCTCTGGTGCTCTACTGCGTAATCCTTGATGAGATCATGTACAGCGAGGTCAAAGTTGTCTGCCTTCTCAAGTATATCACAAGCGTCTGAGAATGCCTCAGCAACGATTGTGTTGAGCACGATGTTGGCCTGTGCAACAGAATCCTGTGAACCAACCATACGGAACTCGAACTTGTTTCCTGTGAATGCGAATGGTGATGTACGGTTACGGTCTGTAGCATCCTTCATGAAATCAGGAATTGTCTTAACACCTGTCTCAAGCTTCTCACCCTTTAAGCTGTGTGTAGCTGTACCTGTTGCGATAAGCTGGTTCAATACGTCTCCGAGCTGGTCTCCAAGATAAATAGAAAGGATTGCAGGTGGTGCCTCGTTAGCTCCAAGTCTGTGATCGTTTCCTACATCTGCTGCTGCCGCACGAAGAAGTGCTGCATGCTCGTCGATTGCCTTTAACATACATGTGAGTACAAGTAAGAACTGTACATTGTCATGTGGTGTCTTGCCAGGCTCAAGCATGTTGATACCATCATCTGTTGTGATTGACCAGTTGTCATGCTTTCCTGAACCGTTAACTCCTGCGAATGGCTTCTCATGAAGTAAGCACTGGAGTCCGTGACGGCCTGCCACCTTCTTAAGTGTCTCCATGATAAGCTGGTTGTGGTCAACAGCTACGTTGCACTCAGCATAGATAGGTGCAAGCTCGTGCTGTGCAGGTGCTACCTCGTTGTGCTGTGTCTTAGCTGAAACACCAAGCTTCCAGAGCTCCTTGTTTACATCTCTCATGTAAGCTGCGATTCTCTCACGGATAGCTCCGAAATAATGATCATCCATCTCCTGTCCCTTTGGAGGCATAGCTCCGAAAAGTGTACGTCCTGTGAAGATGAGATCCTTTCTCTGTAAATACTTCTCACGGTCTACGATGAAGTACTCCTGCTCAGGTCCGACTGAAGGAGTAACCTTCTTTGATGTTGTATTTCCGAATAATCTAAGAAGTCTCAGTGCCTGATCATTAATTGCTTCCATTGATCTAAGAAGAGGTGTCTTCTGATCAAGAGCCTCGCCTGTGTATGAACAGAAGGCTGTTGGAATGCAAAGTGTTGCGCCTGCTGCATCCTGTCTTACAAATGCAGGTGATGTACAATCCCAGGCTGTATATCCTCTTGCCTCAAATGTAGCACGAAGACCACCTGATGGGAAAGATGAAGCATCCGGCTCACCCTTTATTAACTCTTTTCCTGAAAAGCTCATAAGTACTTTTCCGTTTGGCATTGGAGAAGTGATAAATGAATCATGCTTCTCAGCAGTAACGCCTGTAAGTGGCTGGAACCAATGTGTATAGTGTGTTGCACCCTTCTCAATGGCCCATTCCTTCATCTCGTGTGCGATAACATCAGCAGTCTCGAGATCAAGCTCCTTTCCTTCGTCCATAACCTCATGGAGCTTCTTGTAAACCTTCTTTGGAAGACGCTCCTGCATAACTGCATCGTTAAATACGTTCTCTCCAAAGATGTCTGCTACGTTGAAATATTCCTGTTCGCTCATATCTTACATCCTTTCTGTTCATCAATCCCCTTGAGTGAATTGTTATTTTCAAATAATGTTTAAACAGCTGCACAACATATAAACTCGAATATTCTTGTTTTATGCCGGACTTCTTAGTTTATTAAAAAAGAGGGCACTCCATCTATGGTGGAACGCCCTCGTTCATTTCGCTTAACATTATTTCTGAAATTAAGATACTCCTTTGAGTATCAAAAATCAAGCGTTTATGTTAAAAAAGTTAAGTTTTATAAAATTTTACTACAAGATATAAATATTTTGTAAAGTAGTATGTGCAAAAATACTAAATTGCAATAATATTATTCAGCCTTTCCAACTGATCCGAAAAGCTCCATCTTCTCCTTAACTGTTGCCTTGATTGCCTCAGCACCTGGAGCAAGAAGCTTACGAGGGTCAAATCCCTTGCCCTCAAGATCTTTTCCGGCCTCGATGTATTTACGTGTTGCATCTGCGAATGAAAGCTGGCACTCTGTGTTAACGTTGATCTTAGATACTCCAAGGTCGATTGCTTTCTTAATCATGTCAGCCGGGATTCCTGTACCACCGTGAAGTACTAATGGCATAACACCAGTCTTCTGCTGGATAGCGTCAAGAGTCTCAAAGCTGAGTCCCTGCCAGTTTGCAGGATATTTTCCGTGGATGTTTCCGATTCCTGCTGCAAGCATATCTACACCAAGATCAGCAACTCTCTTGCACTCGTCAGGATCAGCGCACTCGCCCATTCCAACAACTCCGTCTTCCTCGCCACCGATTGAACCAACTTCAGCCTCGATAGACATTCCCATTGCATGAGCAACTGCTACTAACTCTTTTGTCTTTGCAACGTTCTCATCGATTGGATAATGAGATCCGTCGAACATGATTGATGTGAAGCCGGCCTTGATGCACTTGTAGCATCCTTCGTATGTGCCGTGATCAAGGTGAAGTGCTACAGGTACTGTGATACCGAGCTCGTCATGCATAGCCTTAACCATTGCTGCTACTGTACCGAAGCCTGTCATGTACTTTCCGGCACCCTCAGATACACCAAGGATTACAGGGCTCTTAAGCTCCTCTGCTGTTAAAAGTACTGATTTTGTCCACTCAAGGTTGTTGATGTTGAACTGACCTACTGCGTAATGTCCTTCTTTTGCTTTCTTAAGCATTTCTGTTGCAGATACTAACATATTTTTTCCTCCTGTTAATTAAAAGCTAATGTTATTATATTACATAACCTTATAAAAATAAAGTTAAATTTTTAACACAATCAGACAAAAAATTGTGTACTATTACTATTTTATGCCCGATTTTGTATTTATCAGCACATAATGGTAATCTGTTTGTTCAGATTAGTGATGGTCAGATCCGTGTGGCTGCCGCCAAACTCTCCGTCGAGTGTCCACGGTACCTCCTCCTCACTCTCCACATGCAGCTCTCTGGTCTTGAAGGAGTAGATGAGCTCATTGTCATTTTCACGGTTTGCCAGTCCCGCAAGTATCTTGTTGAGCTCGATTGGGTTTTTTGGATTCTTGATGAGTGTCACCTCAAAAAGACCGTCATCAAGCAGTACGTCAGGACCTGATATGCCCTTGAAGCCTCCTACCGAAAGGGAGTTGGTCACCATTCCATATATAAACTCATCCTCTATTATCTCACCATCATGGCTCACCTTCATCCTGTACGAGGTGATATCCATCAGGTGCTTTGCACCCTCTAAAATATATGCGGCATGTCCCAGTATATTTTTCATCTGCTGCGAGGTCTGGTAGGATACCTCTGTAAAAAGGCCAAAGGCTGCAACATATACGAAGGTATCTCCGTTGAAGCCTCCCACATCACACGGGAATGGAGTACCGTTTACGGCAACTCTTGCGGCCTCCTCCATATTTTTCGGTATGCCGAGAGAGTTTGCAAAGTCATTGGTGCTGCCCGCAGGGATGTATCCTATCGGTACATTTACCTCGCTTTGCTCCATGCCGGTCACTACTTCGTCGAGTGTGCCGTCTCCGCCGCTGCACACTACAAGGTCATACTTCTCAGCATTTTTCCTGACCTTTTTTATGGCATCTCCCTGACACTGTGTAGGATAAATGGTGATTTTGTATCCGGCCTTTGTCATGATGTCCACGATATTTACAAGGTGCTCCTTTATGAGTCCCTTGCCTGATTTGGGATTAAATACAAATAAAAGCTTTTTCTTCATCTATCTCAGTTCCTCCGCAATCGCCGATAATTTTCTAAGCCTGTGGTTGACTCCCGATTTACCCATCGGCGGATCCAGATAGCCTCCGAGCTCCTTTAGCGGTGCATCCGGATATTCAAGCCGAAGCAGCGCCATCTCCCGAAGCTGCGCCGGTAAATCATCGAGTCCTCTCATTTTCTGTATCAGTCTGATATCCTCTATCTGCTTTACTGCCGCATTCACAGTCTTGCTGATGTTTGCGGTTTCGCAGTTTACTTTACGGTTTACACTGTTGCGCATTTCCTTTAATATGCGCACATTTTCCAGCTTCATGAGTGACACATACGCCTCCATGATGTTGAGACTGTCCACGATGTGGGCGCCCTCCTTTATGTACACTACATAGTGCCCCTTGCGCTCTACTATCTTGGCATCCGTATCAAAGCCGCACAAGAGCTCCTGAAGCTGCTTCGCCTGCTCTCTCGTATGACACACTATCTCAAAATGGTACGCTTTGTTGGGGTCGCTTATCGAGCCTGCTGCCATGAAGGCTCCCCTGATAAAGGCTCTCTTGCAGCATGTCTGCATAAGAAGCAGTCCGTCTGCGGTCTGTCTGTTGACAGGCTGTGCCGTGATTTTAAGCGCTGCAAGTATTTTTCCGGTATCCTGCTCATCCAGCGCCTTTGTGGTATCTGTGCCAAAGGCACGCTTCATAAGTGTGGCATATTTATTTAAAAGCAGCAGGTTTTCGGTGTCGAGCTCAAGTCCCTTTGTTTTTTCATTGATACGGCCCGAAAGCTCTATGATGCCTGCAAGCTCAGCGAGCTGACAGTGCCTGCTTTTTGATATCTGCTTTGCCAGCTCTTCCTTTACATCACTGGAAAATGACATGTTATTTACCTCTCAATGCATCCTTTCCTATGTCGCGATGCTCTATCTTAAGTCCATAGTCATTACAGCCGCTAAGCCTCTTGTACAGCTCGTTTGCAAGCGTTACCGAGCGGTGCTTGCCTCCGGTGCAGCCTATAGATATAACAAGCTGGTTTTTACCCTCAGAGATATAGTTTGGAATGAGAAACTTTATCATATCATCAAGCTTGTCGATAAACTCATTTGCCTCCGGAAACTGCATGACATAGTCCTGTATCTCCTTATCATTGCCGGTTTTCGCGCGTAGTCCGTCCACATAGTAGGGATTTGGCAGAAACCTCACATCCATGACTATATCAGAGTCTGACGGTATGCCATACTTGAAGCCGAAGGAAAGTATCGTGATAAAGAGATTCTTGTAATCCTCATTCTGCACAAATATCTTTTCAAGCTCAATTTTGAGTTCCCTTGTGAGAAGCTGGCTTGTGTCTATGATATAGTCAGCATTGTCCTTTAAATACTGCAGCTTTTCCCTCTCAAGCACGATGCCCTTATTGATGCGCTCACTGCCTGCGAGAGGGTGATTACGCCTCGTCTCCTTGTATCGCTTTACAAGCACCTCATCCTCAGCATCAAGGAAAAGTATCTCATACGGAAAATTTTTCTGCCTTAGCTGCTCGAGCGTCTGTGGAATCTCATCAATTCCTGAACCGTTTCGCACATCTATGCCGACTGCCACCTTGGACACATCACTGTGGAAGGTGTTTGAAAAGTCTATGAGCTTATCTAATAGCTGTATAGGCAGATTGTCTATACAAAAATATCCCATATCCTCCATCATTTTCATTGCTGTGCTTTTTCCGGCACCTGACATGCCCGTCACTATTACAAATTTCACTAGAATTCTCCAATCATCTTAACTTCCGGTTCGAGCTTTACTCCAAACTGCTTTAAAACTGTTTCCTGCACGTCTTTTATGAGTGTCAGGACATCCGCTGCAGTGGCTTCACCCTTATTGACTACAAAGCCGCAGTGCTTCTCCGACACCTGTGCATCTCCCACGCTGTAACCTCGAAGGCCTGCATCCATGATAAGCTTCCCTGCAAAATAGCCCTCCGGTCTCTTAAAGGTGCTGCCTGCACTTGGGTACTCAAGTGGCTGCTTCTCCACTCTCTTTGTGCGAAGCTCTGCCATATATGACTTTATCTCATCCTTAGGCTTTGGTGTGAGCCTGAATCTGGCTGACAGCACTATATAACCCTTTTCTGGGACTATGCTGTGCCTGTAGGATAATTCAAGCTCATCCCTTGTGACAGTCTTTATCTCGCCCTCTGCTGTGAGCACTGTGGCATCGATTAGGACATCCTTTATCTCTCCACCGTAGGCTCCTGCGTTCATGACTACCGCGCCTCCAACACTTCCGGGTATACCCGATGCAAACTCAAGACCTGAAAGCGACGCCTCCGCTGCCTTTGCAGCCACTGCTGCAAGGATAGCACCGGCGCCCGCTGTGATGATATGACCGTTGTCTTGTGCTGTGAGGTCCTGCGCTGTGCTTTGCTGCGCCACAGCTTCTGTCACCTCGATTTCGGACAGGCCTTTTCCAATACCAATTACAAGACCTCTGATGCCCTTATCTCCTACCAGCAGATTGCTTCCGTTTCCTATCACTGTAACCGGCATATCACATGCCTTAGCCATCTCTATAAGCTTTGAAATCCGGCTCATATCAGGCTCTGCATAGTAATCTGCCGGGCCTCCTATGCGGAATGTCGTGTGCTTTTTCATCGGCTCATCCTGCAGGAGACCAAGCTGCGGCAATTGTTCTGTTACACTTTTTACAAATGTCTGATTCATCTTATATTCCTTTAGCCTATGCTTCCTTCAAAAATGCAATGTAGCCTCTGAATGCCTCATATAAATCGACCTTGCTGATGATTTCCCATGGCGCATGCATGTTGAGCACCGGCACACCGCTGTCAATAACATTCATGTCATAGTTTGCGAGGATATATGCGATTGTTCCGCCGCCTCCCTCGTCTACCTTTCCAAGCTCTGCTGTCTGGAATGAAACATCTGCTGTATCCATGATATTTCTAAGCCTTGCAACATACTCTGCGTTGGCATCGTTTGAGCCTGATTTGCCTCTGGCGCCTGTATATTTGTTGAACACGAGGCCCTTTCCAAAGTATGCCGAGTTCTTCTTTTCCATAACCGATGGTGTGACGGTCAAAGAAATCCTGAACAATGAATGGCCGAATGCAGAAATTGTGTCGGTGAAAGATACGGACGAATGTGTGCAGAGACTGGTCAATGAGAATGTGGACGGTGCACTGCTGATGACCTACACAGCGCAGAAGCTGGCAAGAGATGATACGCAGAACCGCCTCCGCGTGGAAGTTGTGCCAGGTGCATCGATGTCCCTGCGGATGGGCGTACTCTCAGAGGTTGACCGGAGTTTCTACGGTCTGTGGGAAAAAACGCTTTACAACGTATCACGAAAGAGCAGAGCGGAAATTGTGCAGAGCTATGTGGAAGATGTGGGGACACCGACCATCATGGCGTATCTGTTTGACCACCCGCTGTATCTGGTGGCACTGATTGCAGGTGTGCTGCTGTTCTGCTTGCGGAGGATAATGCACTGAATGCAGAGGTTGCGACGGAGCTGCTCGGAAGCCTCGGCCTTGTCGTGGACTGGGCGGAGAATGGTTCCGAGGCCGTGGATCAGTTTGAAGCGTCGGATCCGGGAAGCTATTTTGCGATCTTCATGGATATGCAGATGCCGGTGATGGAGGGCATCGAGGCGACGAAAAAATTCGAAACAGTGTGCGTGAGGACAATGATGTTCCGATTTTTGCGATGACAGCAAATACCTTTGCAACGGATCGCAAGCGGTGCGCGGACGCGGGCATATTCTGAAACCGGTGAACTTAAAAGAAATTCAGACGACGCTGGACGAGAAAGTGCGGACGGCATGCGCCGGATAACGGGACGGATTAATAACAGAAAAATTTGGAGAAGGGGTAAAGTCCTGTACTTGTTCCAGATGGAAATCCAATTTCTTGGTGATCACTGCCAGTTCTGCCATATCTTCTTCCGTACATCCGGGATGGCTGCTTATAAAATAAGGTATAATCTGCTGCCGCATATTCAACTCCTTATTTATTTTGTCGAAAGTCTTTTTGAAGTCATAAAATTGTGAAAACGAAGGTTTCCTCATGATTTGCAGCACTTGGTCGCTGGTATGTTCCGGAGCCACTTTCAAGCGCCCGCTGACATGATGGGCTATCAGTTCGCGGGTATATTCAGCCGTACTTCGGTTTACTGCCGGATCTTTGCTTTGATATTGTAACAGGTCATAGCGTACACCGCTTCCGATAAAGCTTTTCTTGATACCGGGAAGTGCGTCTACCGAATGATAGATATCCAATAAGGGGCGATGGTCCGTGTTCAAATTGGGACATACTTTGGGATGGATACATGACGGCCGTTTGCATCGCCGGCAAATTTTCTCATCTTTACCACGCATGGCATACATGTTGGCGCTAGGTCCTCCCAAGTCACTCAGATAGCCTTTGAAATCAGGCATTTCAGTTATGGCTCTCACTTCTCTTAAGATACTCTCTTTACTTCGGCTTACAATAAATTTCCCTTGATGGGCGGAAATGGTACAAAAGGCGCATCCGCCAAAACAACCACGGTGCAGATTGACCGAGAATTTAATCATGTCGAATGCGGGAATGCGTTTTCCTTTATATTTAGGATGAGGCATACGCGTATAGGGCAAATCAAAAGAATGATCCAGTTCGCCTTGGCTCATTGGAGGATAAGGCGGATTGACTACTACTGTTTCATTGCCTGTATCTTGCAAGATGCGGGAGGCTTCGTACTTGTTGCTTTCCTCTTCAATGAAGCGGAAGTTTTCGGCTTGTTTCTTTTTATCTTTCAGGCATGCTTCATGAGAGTGTAGGATGATGTCTGGCTTTTCGTTCACACACTCAATTACAGAGTGCTCGGACGGAACTGATCCTTTCTTACGGATAAGGTAAGCCGTTTGTGGTATATCGTGGGGAATATCCTTTTGTAAGGGTAGATGGGCTCCGTCCTGACTGTCTTTGCTTTCTTTCATTCTCTTGCAAAGTTCCGTAATCGGCTTCTCGCCCATTCCATAGATCAATAAATCGGCTCCGGAATCTATCAGGATTGATTTACGCAGGCAGTCTTGCCAGTAATCATAATGGGTGACACGGCGCAAAGATGCCTCTATACCTCCCAGAATGACAGGTACGTCGGGATAGATTTTCTTTAAAATCTGTGTATAAACGATGCTGGGATATTCGGGACGCATGTCGTGGCGGCCGTCGGGAGTATAAGCATCCTCGCTGCGCAAACGCTTGTTGGCAGTGTATTTGTTTACCATGCTGTCCATACATCCGGCGGACACACCGAAAAAGAGGCGTGGACGTCCCAGCTTCTTAAAATCGCGCAGGTCATCACGCCAGTTGGGTTGAGGCACAATGGCCACTTTCAAACCTTGCGCCTCTAATAATCTTCCAATTACTGCCGGACCAAATGAAGGATGATCTACGTAGGCGTCACCGCTGAACAAGATTACGTCCAGTTCATTCCATCCGCGCATCTCTACTTCTTTCTTGGTTGTCGGCAACCAGTCTGTAAGTTTGTATTCTTTCAATGATAAATACTGTTTTTTTTGTTTTGCTACAGAGAACACAGAGATTGTTTATTATATCTCTTCTTCATCTTTATTTTTCTCTTTCTCCCATTGGATATAAAGCAGAATGAGTTGATGAAGTCCGAAAGCTTTCATGTTATTATGATAAATTACATCAATACAAAGGTCGAGCAGCTCTTTATTATTTCCTTCCTCGCTGGTTATCAGTGAGCGGATATTCAACTTCAGTTTCTCCAGCACCGACTCGTCCACGATACCGTTGCTGTCTATCAGATGCTGGAATAAAGCATATTTCTCAATAGTTTGCAGGTTCTCTTCTGAGATTTCCATGCTGCGTGTGCCGGAGGCATTAGTCTGTATAGTGTACATAGTCGTTTTATTTTAATGGTTTATACGGACAAAGTTAGGCGTTTTTATGAAATAACCTCTTATTTGCCCTTTTATTTTCGTTTAAAAATATCACTTGCTGCCAAAGAAGCCCAGGATGGCACTCATTACCCGTGCTCTTTCCTTCACTCCCTGAATGCTTTCAAAGGGGAAACCCAGGACAAAAGTCCGATATTTGCCTTTATAGGCGATACCGGCACTGTAACTGCCCGGATTATATACAAAAGCGGAGTAAGCAGGGGCTATCGGGGTCAGACAGTCGGGAGCGGGTACGGCGTATGTTTGCTCGTTGATAGTGCGGGGAATACTGAAACGGGTGTTGGCTCCATATATTTCTCCCGAAGTGGAATTTATCATGCTGCCTCCGAAACTATATTTTAATATGTTTTCGGTGAAGTTCAGTGCTGTGGGACTGTTCATGTTGCTTCCTATATACGAGCCGCTGAGCATCAGGTTGCCGCCTCCTTGACAATAGGTTGTGAGCAACTGTTGCAATGTGTGGGAGAAAGGACGCCTGTCGGCTCCGAATATCAGGTCTGTAATGGGGTAATCTGCCAGCCGGACAAAACCATTTTCAACGGCTTCATCACTACACGATACAAAAGAGTATCCTCCGGCTGCCTGGATGGCTTTTCCATGAATGAACGGATAATCGAAAGTATTTCCGGCTATCAACATTCCTTCCAGTTCGCTGCCGCTATATCCCAGCCCGTCTTTAGTCTCCCGTCCTATGCGGCTGCGGTCGAAGCTTTGTTGCGTTCCGCAGAAGGCGGGTGTATTTATATAAGGTATTCCCGGATCCGTATTCAAGTCAAAGCCTTGCAAGAAAGGAGATTCTACGGTAGCAGGTCCGCTTTTGCGGTATTTTTTGATTCGCTGACCAACATGGTAGGAAAAGGAACCCATGCCGTCCACCTCCTTGCGCTTCTGCCTGAATTGTACCAAACATTTGGTAGGAAGTCAACGAAAAGTTTCTGAATGAGAAACATTTTTTCGGTTCCATATCGCAGTCATAGGGCGGACAGGTCCAGACAGCGGCCCCCCAGCAGGGCGGCCTCCTCCGGGTCGTGGGTGACGCACAGCAGGGACGCCCCCGGCGTATGGCGGCGGATATAGGCCACGGTGTCCCGGCGGCACTGATCGTCCAGGCCCTTGAAGGCCTCGTCCAACAGCAGAAGCTGCGGCCCGGCGCACACGGCCCGGGCGATGGCCACCCGGCGGCGCATGCCGCCGGACAGCTGCGACACCGGCAGCCGGGCGCTTCCGGCCAGGCCCAGCTCCTCCAGATGCCGGAGGATCTCCGGCTCCGGCAGGGTCCGGCCTGTTGCCAGGCGGACGTTGGCCACGGCGGAAAAGACGCCGCACAGCCGGTCCTCCTGGAACACATAGCCGAGCCTTTCCGGAACGCCGGTGATGGAGCCGCTTTCCGGCCGCTCCAGCCCGGCCACGCATCGCAGCAGGGTGGTTTTGCCCAGGCCCGAGGGGCCCATCAGGCACACCGTCTCCCCTTGCCGCACCGTCAGGCTCACGTCCCGCAGCACCGGGCCCCGGCCGAAGTCCTTGTAAACATGGGAAATCACCAGGTCCATTTTTACCGTCCCTCCCACGCGGCGAAGCCCCGCCGCAGCAGCCACAGCACCAGCTTCTCAAAGCCCACGCTGCACACCACGATCACCACCGTCCAGGCCAGCAGGTCCGTCATCTGGAAATACACCTTGGCCTCGTACAGCCGCTCGCCGATGGAGCCGCCCACCACGCCGATGACCTCGGCGGCCACGCCGGACTTCCACGACATACCCAATGCCACGCTGCACCCGGACAGCAGGAAGGGCTTCACCTGGGGCGCGTAGATATACCCCAGCCGCCGGGAGAAGGGCACCCGATAGACCCGGGCCATCTCCAGCAGGGCCCCGTCGGCGCTTTTGATGCCCTGGAGGGTGTTGGAATAGATCACCGGGAACACCATGAGAAACGAGATGAACACCGCCAGCTGCCGGGTGCTCATCCAGATCAGGCAGATGATGATGAACGACGCCACCGGCACGGACTTGATGGCCGTGACATAGGGCCACAGCAAAAGCTCCAGCACCCGCAGCCGCCCCGCCGCCACCGCCAGCAGAACCCCCAGCACCAGGCCCAGGGCAAAGCCCCCGCTGATGCGCAGCAGGCTGAAGGCCACGGTGGCGAAGAAGCCCGGCTCCCGCCATACCGACCACAGGCGGCAGGCCACCTGCCACGGCGACGGCAGCAGCAGGTCCAGCCCCACCGCCATGGCCGCCCCCTGCCACACCAGCAGGGCCAGGGCCACCGCTATGCACTTTTGAAGGGCAGGTCTCTGCATGGCGTCCTCCCAATAGGAATTAAATTCAGTTCCCCATCCAGTAGAAGTCGTCACCGGGGAGCTTGCCGCCCACGGACTCGGGATTCTGGTCAAACAGCACCTGCAGATAGCCGGAGGCGGCGGTTTTCATCTCGTCTCCCAGCAGGCAGACGATGTTGCAGGCGGGGATGGCCTTTTCGGCCACGGCGGCCTTGACGATGCCGTATTTTTCCACCAGCACGGCGGCCTCGGCAGGCTGGTCATTGACAAAGGCGGCGGAGGCGGCGTACTCCTTCATAAACCGGGCCACCGCCTGGGGATGCTGGTCCAGAAACTCGCTGCGCACCAGCAGCACGGCGGTGATGAGCTGGCTGTCGCCGCCCAGGGCGTTCCACTGCTCCGTCAGGTCCAGGGCCACCCGCAGGCCCTCCACCTGGCCCATGGCCACCACCACAAAGGGCTGGGGCAGCATGGCCACGGCGCTGTCCTGGGCCGCCATCTGGGCCACGATCTCCGTGGGCTCGCTTTTCCACTCCACGTTCACGTCCTTGCCCAGCTCCAGGCCGTTCCGGGCCAGCAGGTAGGTCAGAGCATACTCGGGGGTGGCGCCCTTGCCGGTGGCGTAGATGGTCTTTCCGGCCAGGCTCTTGATATCGGTGACGGTCTCGCCGCCCTTTTCCACCATATACAGCACGCCCAGGGTGCTGACGGCCAGCATCTTCACGCCGCCCTGGGTCTTGTTATACAGCACGGAGCCCAGGTTGGCGGGCACCGCCAGAATGTCCAGCTCCCCCTTCAGGAACAGGGGATTCAGCTCGTTGGCGCTGGCAGCCATCTGAAAGTCGATGGCGTTGGCGGTTTTCTGGTTTTCGGCATCGTCCAGCAGCTTCACCAGGCCCATGGACGTGGGGCCCTTCAGGCCGCCCACCCGGATGGTGACGGCCTCCTCCTGGGGAGTCTCGGGGGTCTGGGGCTGCTTGGCGCAGCCGGACAGCACCGCAGCGGCCATCAGCACCGCCAGCAGCAGGGATACAAATCTTTTCATTGGTTTTCTCCTTCCCGTGAAATGACGTTGGAATACTGTGTTTTGGCGCTGACGCCGGGCAGCCGCCCGATTTTGCCGGACAGCGCGGCGATCTTGTCCTGGGGCGCGTCCAGCACCACCGAGATGATGTTCACGCCCCGTTCCCGGTACGGCAGGCCCATGCGCCCGATGATATAGCCGCCGTATTCGTGCAGCAGCGCGTTCAGCGCCGCCGCCGAAGATTCCTGCTCCACGATGATGCCGATCAATGCCACTCTTGTTTCCGTATGCCGTCACCTCCTCCGAAACAAAAAGAGCCGCGCCCTGCGGCACGGCCCCAGCACTCGGGAAGCGTTCCCCCCCCCCGGGCGGTGTCATCTGTGGCGTAGCTTCCGTCGCAATCGTAATTTTGACGTCAGGAACTTACCCTTATTCTATGATGCAGGGGGCCGGATGTCAAGAGGGGTTTTTTCTTGCCAAGCGCAAATACATATTGTATAATAATGTCGATAAATTACAGCTTGGAGTGATTTCATGGAGAATAATCGGAAACCCCGGGTACTTTTGACGGGCTTTCCTTCATGAGAAGTCTTTCATTAAGGGCTATAAGTTCATGAAAATAAAGGTAGAAGCGTTGATGGTAGAGTTAGCACTTAGAATCAGTGAACCACCAAACCAAAGT
>ENA-UEOR01000915-UEOR01000915.1-human-gut-metagenome-genome-assembly--contig:-NODE-915-length-18131-cov-4.370777_pt1 | contig 18131 bp, 19 predicted proteins | sample MGYA00242887_ERZ507890 | MGnify/ENA primary metagenome ERZ507890 (study PRJEB26167, sample SAMN06115431) | human gut metagenome | host: Homo sapiens | place: China:Guizhou | collected 2014-10-21...
CCGGCGGCGGAAAAAATCGACGTGGACGAAAACGGACGCATCACGGGCCTTTTCTGATGCTGTCTTTTTTGTAAATAGTAAACGGGCCGGATATTGTTGAAATTAACAGGACGCTTTCAAAAGAAAGCGTCCTGTTTTTTGCGCCGCCGCGGAAAAATCATTTCTGCGGCGGACTTATTTTTTTCTTTTTCGGTGCAGGATCGGTCAGCTCCGGCAGCGCACCGCCGGCCACGGCCCAGAGGTACAGACTGGCCACGCTTGTTCATCCGCGTGAGCACGGCGTCGCATCCGGACTCAAGCCCCATGTAGACCATCCGCAGCCCCCGCTGAATCGCCAGATCGTCATAGCTGAAAATGTCAGGCCGCTGCATACAAAACAGCAAAATCATCTCCGCAGTCCAGATGCCGATGCCCTTCAGGGCGCTCAGCGCCGCAATGGCCTCCGCATCGGAGCTGTACCGGATAGCCTCTGGGTCAAAGGTCCCGCTGTGGACCCGCTCCGCAAAATCGGTGATGTACTCCGCCTTGCGGAATGTCATCCCCAGCGTCTGCAGCTCAGGAATCCCCGCTTCAAGAATATGATCCGGGTCCACCGTCCCGAGCCGCTCCTGCATCCGCTGCCAGATGGTGGCCTGCGCCTTTGTGGAGATCTGCTGGCCGATGATGTGGTGGATGACCGAGGAAAAAAGATCGGTGTCCACAGGGCGGTTGATATGACCAACCCGATCGATCACCGCCTGCATCCGGGAATCCACACGGCTCAAATATGCAGTTTCCGTTTCACCGTAATTGAAATACACTGCGTTATCGCTCCCACTTCGTATTTTTTCCATCCTACAATAAAAACGCCCACCCTGCAAGCGCTCCCGGTCAATTTTTGAGAATAGAGGTGAAAACTTCAAATAAAATGCGCCGCACTGCTTGGTTTACCGTACTTTACATAAAAAACTGGAGAAGGCATCGGACTTCGACAGATTGCGGACTATGGGATATGTTACCATCACCGTAACGGTACGTTCAAAAGAAAAAACGGCGGGAAAAAGGACTGAAATTCGACAAAAGAGGGAATACTATGGAAATACGGGCAAGGGATATCAACCGGGAGCTGCTGCTGGAATTCAGCGGAGAAATGGACCATCACGGGGCCAGAAATGCCTTGAAGGAAGTGGAGATCGCCATTGATGCGGCCCTTCCCCGAAGTCTGATCTTAGACTTTGCGGGCGTGACCTTTATGGACAGCTCCGGGATCGCCCTGATCCTTCGGTCTCAGCAGCGGATGCAGCTGATGGAGGGCAGCGTTGTGCTCCGGAACGTGCCGGAGCAGGCCCGCCGTGTTCTGGACGCTGCCGGCATCGGGCGGCTGGTTTCCATTCAATAACGGGAGGTTTACATAATGAAAATAAAGACGGAAAATGAAGTCACTTTGCAGTTTCCCAGCCAGAGCAGCAACGAGGGGTTTATCCGCTCCGCGGTGGCCTGCTTCGCGGCACAGATGGACCCCACTCTCAACGAGCTGGAGGACATCAAGACCGCCGTTTCTGAGGCGGCCACCAACGCCATCGTCCATGCGTACCCGGACCGGATCGGCAAGGTGACGGTGAAGGTCCGGATCTGTACCGGACAAGTGCTGGAGATCACGGTGCGGGACTACGGCCGGGGCATCCCGGATGTGGAAAAGGCCCGGCAGCCCATGTTCACCACCGGAGGAGAGGAACGCAGCGGCATGGGCTTCACCATCATGGAGAGCTTTATGGATAGTTTAAAGGTGCGGTCCGTGGCTGGTCGGGGTACCACCGTGGTGATGAAAAAGAAGATCGCCCCCCGGATTAAGCGATGAATGGCGCCATGGAGCTGCTGCGGGCAGCTCAGGAGGGGGACCGGGACGCCTGTGAGCAGGCGGTGCTGGAAAACAACGGCCTGATCTGGAGCGTGGTCCGCCGGTATTACGGCCGGGGAGTGGAGCCGGACGATCTGTACCAGCTGGGATGTCTTGGGTTTCTGAAAGCGATCCGGGGGTTTGATTTTTCCTACGGCACCTGCTTTTCCACCTATGCCGTTCCCAAGATCGCCGGGGAGATCCGGCGGTTTCTCCGGGATGACGGCACCATCAAGGTGGGACGGAGCATCCGGGAGCAGGCACTGACTCTGTATGCCCTGCGGGAGCGGCTGCGGCAGGAGTTGGGGCGGGAGCCGTCCCTCTCCGAACTGTCGGCCCAGACCGGATGGACACCGGAGGAGATCGCCCAAGTGGATCTGGCCACAGAGGCACCGGATTCCTTGCAGCGGGAAACAGCGGACGGCCTTGCGCTGGAGGGGCTGCTGGGCACAGAGGCTCCGGAGGAGGGACTTGTGGAGCGCATCGCCCTGCGGGAGGCGGTGGATCAACTGCCGGAAAAGGAGCGCATGACGATTCTGCTCCGCTATTTCAAGGGGCTGACGCAGGAGCGGGCCGCCCGGGTGCTGGGGGTGTCCCAGGTGCAGGTTTCCCGGCTGGAACGCCGGGGACTGGAACGGCTGCGGCAGAGCTTTGCGGAGTGAAATAGGGATCATCCTGAAATTCCGTCATGGTGGACCAATAACGCTTTGGCATGTGGGTCATTCGTAGTTTTGGATTTTCCCGCTCCCGAATAGCCACGGTATCGTAAAACCGCATCCAAAGCAGCCGGTAGGCGGCCTCCGTTTCATTCGGCGGCGCCATCTGAAAGTCCGCCAACGGGCGGATGACGGCCTTGCCGACGGCGTAAAACAGCGCCTCGTGGTGGGTGCGGTCATAAATGAAAAATTTCTCGTTTTGATAGCGGGCGCAGAAGTGGCCCCGCAGAATGGGGAGGACCCGGTTTTTCGGTTCGATCTCACTGCCGAGGATGCCGCCCAGCTCGGAGAAGCGGAGAAAGCCTTTTAAAAGGTGGGCTTCGCCGTTGAGATGCCGGACGGCTGTCGCTACCGGATGAAGCGTCTCGTCGGAAAAGTTCCGCAGAAAGCCGGGACCCTTCTGCAGCAGCTTCACCACCAGCCGGTACAGGCGAATCTCACGGTCCTCCATGCAGGTGAGAAATCCCCGGCGCACCAGTTCCTCCCCGTAGGGGGAGAGCTTGTGCAGCTTTCGCAGGACGCGCCCGGCATGACCGCTGTCGGTTTGTATCGCCCGGACGGGAAACAGAATAGGCGCAGAGTCCTCATCGTCGGTAATGGCGGTGAGGACTTCTTTGTTGGCATAGCTGTCAAAAATGCAGCAGAGAAAGCCCTCGAAGCTGCCGTCATAGGTGTAGATCATTTCGTTCATAGGGCACCTCCGGACTTAAACGGCATCGTCGAACAGAGAAAGCTGTCGCATCTCCGGCTGGGGCAGCAGGGACTGCTCCACGGCGATGAGGTTTCGCAGAAGGCTGTCTTGCGTGAAGCGCAGACCGTCGGCCATGCGGCCATTGGCGGTGAGGAAATACTGCGCCCGCTTCATGACCACACCTAATTTCGGCAGATTTTCCAGCCGCAGGGGGCCGGATCGCCGGGCAGTCAGGATGCGGCGGGCGGATACTACCCCCAGACCGGGGACGCGCAGCAGTGCTTCGTAGTCCGCCCGGTTCACCTCTACGGGGAAAAAATCCGGATGCCGCAAGGCCCAGCAGCATTTGGGGTCCAGACGGGGGTCAAAGGAAGGGGCCTGCTCGTCCAGCAGCTCCTCCGCACGGAACCCGTAAAACCGCAGCAGCCAGTCCGCCTGATAGAGCCGATGCTCCCGCAGCAGGGGCGGCTTGGTCTCCTTGGAGGGGAGAAGGGCACTTTCCACCACCGGCACATAGGCGGAGAAAAATACCCGTTTCAGCTGATACCGGTCATAAAGCCCCTGCGTCAGCCGCAGAATGTGGAGGTCGCTGTCCGGCGTGGCACCCACGATCATCTGGGTGCTCTGGCCCGCCGGGGCGAACTTGGGCGTGTGGCGGTACTTGACCAGTTCTTCTTTATTTTGAATACTTCTGACTTGGATCTGCCGCATAGGAGCCAGTACAGCGGCCTTCGTCTTTTCCGGGGCCAGCGTCCGCAGTCCTGCCTCTGAGGGCAGTTCAATGTTGCAGCTCAGCCGGTCGGCCAAAAGGCCCAGCTGCTCCACCAGCTCCGGGGCAGCGCCGGGGATGGCCTTGGCGTGGATGTAGCCGTTGAAGCGGTATTCTTCCCGAAGAATGCGGATGGCCCGGATCATCTGCTCCATGGTGTAGTCCGGATTCCGCAGTACCCCGGAGGAGAGGAACAGCCCCTCAATATAATTCCGCCGATAGAAGTTGATGGTCAGGTCCGCCAGCTCCTGCGGCGTAAACGCCGCCCGCCGGGTATCGTTGCTCCGCCGGTTGACGCAATAGGCGCAGTCATAGACACAGCAGTTGCTCATCAGCACCTTCAGGAGCGTGACGCACCGCCCATCAGCGGAGAAGGTATGGCAGCAGCCGGCGATGGCCGAGGTGGTGTTGCCGATATAGCCCTGCCGGAACCCGCGGCGGACGCCGCTGGAGGTACAGGCGGCGTCATACTTGGCTGCGTCCGTCAGGATCTCCAGCTTGGCAAGAACGTCCATCTTCACCGCGCCGCAGCGTGGCGGCGGGTATGACGGGCGGGCTGTTCAATATAGTCTACTACCCGGAATACCTGGGAAGCCAAAGTGGATACGCCTACCAGCATAAAGAAAAAGCTCCAACCGATCATAACACGTTCCTCCAATCGAACAAATGTTTTATCTACTCTTATCATACATCGAACACTTGTTCGTGTCAAGAAGAACTTGTCAAAAAAAGAAGAATCCCCTGCCCTTTTTTCAAAAGAGCAGGGGATTTATGAGCTGTTTTGCCGGAAATCGCGATTACTGGCACTGAGCCAGAGCGTTCAGCAGATCGTCAATAGCGCTTTCGGGAGTGGCCCAGCTTGTGACGAAGCGGTACATAATGTGTTCTTCGTCGATGACCCGCTCCACCTGGAACTCAAAGCCCATGGCGGCCAGCTTTTCGGCGGTCCGGATCTTCATGACCGGGAACTGCTGGTTGGAGGGGGAGGGGACCGGGAACTCATAGCCCAGCGCCTTGAAGCCGTCCCGCAGACGGAAAGCCATGTCATTGGCGTGACGGCCGATGTCGAAGTAGAGATCGTCCTTCAGCAGCGCCTGGAACTGTACGCCCAGCAGCCGGCCCTTGGCCAGCATACCGCCCCGCTGCTTGATGTGCCAGCGGAAGTGGGGGCAGGGGACCGTCAGCACCACGGCCTCGCCAAACAGCGCGCCGTTCTTGGTGCCGCCGATGGTGAACACATCCGTCAGCGCCGCCAGATCCGCCAGTGTCAGATCGCTTTCCGGGGAGGTGAGGGCGGAGCCAAGACGGGCGCCGTCCAGGAACAGCAGCAGGCCGTGCTCGTCGCAGCAGTGCCGCAGAGCGGTCAGCTCCGCCTTGGTGTAGACGGTGCCGATCTCGGTGGTATCGGAAATGTAGACCATCTTAGGGGAGACCATGTGCTCCGAGCCGTCATGACGGGCCAGAACGGCCTCCACCATAGCGGGAGTCACCTTGCCGTCCGGGGAGGTCTCCACGCAGACCTTGTGGCCGGTGGCTTCGATGGCACCGGTCTCATGGCAGTTGACGTGGCCGGTGTGGGCGGCGATCACCGCCTCATAGGAGGCCAGCAGCGCCGTGATGACCGTCAGGTTGGTCTGGGTGCCGCCGACCAGGAAGTGAACGTCTGCCTCGGGAGCGGCGCAGACCGTCCGGATCAGGTCACGGGCCTCCTCGCAGATGGGGTCCACGCCGTAGCCGCAGGTCTGGACCAGGTTGGTATCCGTCAGCGCCTGAAGGACCTTGGGATGGGCGCCTTCGCTGTAATCATTGCGGAAGCTGTACATGAAAAAAACCTCTTTTCTGTAATCGGATTGTTACCGCTTGTTTCTTGACTATTATAACGCAAATCGTGTATATTAGCAAGCAGAGAACACAATAGAAAGAAAATGAACGCCCTTGAGGGACGTTTATAAGGAGGCACTATGAAGAAATTGTTTGCGCTGGCGGCTGTGGCCCTGACCCTGTGCGGCCTGCTGACCGCCTGCGGCAGCAAAACGGAGACTGCCAATGACGTGGATCTGACTGGATTTTACAACGCTCTGGCGGAAAAATACGGCTGGGGCGACGATATGATGGACCTGGACGGCGAAATGCTGGAGATGTACTATCCCGGTTTGGGCGATATTGCGGCCAAGCAGCTTCTGGCCAAGGCCCCGGTGATGTCCTACGCCGTAAGCGAGTATGTGTTCCTGCAAGCCGACAGTGAGCAGGATGCCGCGCAGGCGGTGAAGATCCTCCAGACCCGGATCGACAGTCAGGCGGACGGGGATGCCTTCTATCCTGAGACCATTGACCAGTGGAAGGCTGCCAAGGTGCTGCAAAACGGCGCCTATGTGGCAATGATCGCCTCCGGCGAGCACCAGACGGAGATCGAGGACGCCTGGAACGCACAGTTTGGCGCGTAACAGTCTGACGCGGAACAACCAGCCGTGACACCACGGCTGGTTTGCTATGTAGAAACGAAAAAACGCTGCATTTCAACGGCGCTCAAGTAGAGATGCTTTACAGAAAAAGGAGGTGAACAGCCCATGCGTTTCAGCAGCTTACCCTTTTTGTTCGGTTTTTTGCCGATCACACTGGCGATCTACTTTGCCGTTCCTCTTCGGTGGCGGAACCTGGCGCTGCTGCTGACCAGCCTGGTGTTCTACGGCTGGGGGGAGCCGGTCTATATCAGCATCATGGTGCTGTCCATCCTCATCGACTATACCCACGGTCTTCTGGTGGAGAAGTACCGCAGCCGGAACAAGCTGGCACGGTGGTTCGTGGCGGAGAGCGTGCTGCTGAATTTGGGACTGCTGGGCTTTTTTAAATATTGGGATTTCTTCGCCGCCAACCTCTCTCTGATCCCCGGCGTTTCCATTCCCACCCTGGGACTGCCTCTGCCCATCGGCATTTCCTTTTTTACCTTTCAGACCATGAGCTATACCATTGATGTCTACCGGCAGGACGCGCCCGCCCAGCGGAACATGGTGTCCTTCGGCGCCTATGTGACCATGTTCCCGCAGCTGGTGGCGGGGCCTATCGTCCGCTATAAGGATGTTGCGGCGGAGCTGATTCACCGGACGAACACGGCATCGGCGTTCGCCGCCGGGGCACGGCGGTTCACCGTGGGCCTTGCGAAAAAAGTGCTGCTGGCCAACAGCATCGGTGCACTGTGGGACGCGGAGCTGGCGGCGCAGTCTGCCGGGACGCTGACGGCCGTCGGCGGCTGGCTGGGCATCGCGGCCTTCGGCTTTCAGATCTACTTCGACTTCTCCGGCTATTCCGACATGGCCATCGGCATGGGGCAGATGCTGGGCTTTCACTTCCCGGAAAACTTCAACTACCCCTATACCGCTGCCTCCGTGACGGAGTTCTGGCGGTGGTGGCACATTTCCCTGACCACATGGTTCCGGGAATATCTGTATATCCCCTTGGGCGGCAGCCGGAAGGGGACATGGCGGACGGTACGGAATATTTTCCTTGTCTGGTTCTGCACCGGCTTCTGGCACGGGGCGAGCTGGAACTTCATCCTCTGGGGCCTGCACTTCTTTGTGTGGCTCATGCTGGAAAAGTATCTGCTGCGGGACTTCCTCCAAAAGCTGCCATCGTGGCTGCGGCATTTCTACACGCTTGTGGTGGTGTTCGTGGGCTGGGGCGTGTTCGCCATGGAGGACCTCACCGTCTGCACCGGGTATTTCAAAACCTGCTTCGGCAGCGGAACGCTGTGGAGCGCCGCTGACGGCTACTACCTGATAGCCTATGGTCTGACGCTGCTGATTTTAACGGTTGGCTCCACCCGCCTGCCCCGGAAGGTCTGGAACCGTCTGCCGGAGCGGGCGAGAGACCTGCTGGGGCCGCTGCTGATGGCGGCGGGGCTGGTGATCTGCACGGCCTACTTGGTAGACGGCAGCTACAACCCATTTTTGTATTTCCGATTCTGATTCTTTATTTTGCCCAAGAAGGGAGGGAACCGCATGGCGAACAAGGGACGGCTGACCACGGGGATTTTCTGCCTGTTTCTGGCAGGATTGCTGGCGTGGCACATTGCGCTGCCGGACCGGGCGCGCTCTGAAACGGAAAACCGGACGCTGGCCCAGTTCCCGGACTTTTCTTTGGAAACCCTGAAAAACGGCAGTTTTACCGCGGGGATGGAGGACTATTTTGCCGACCAGTTCCCTCTGCGGGACGACTGGACGGGCCTGAAGGCCCGGTGTGAGCAGTTGTTGGGCAAGCGGGAATTCAACGGCGTCTACCTCTGCGGCGATACCCTTATCGCCAAGGTGGACGAACCGGACAGGCTTCAGATGGAAAAGAATTTGGACGATGTGAAGCGGTTTGGAGAAGCATCTCATGGCCGGGTGCTTTTGGGGTTGATCCCCTCGGCGGCAGAGGTCTGGAAGGACAGGCTGCCGCAGGGCGCGCCCAGCTTCGATCAGGCTGCGTTTATCCAAAACGCGGCGGAGAAAACGGGCCTGCCCACGGTGGATCTGCTGGGAGCCTTGACGGAACACGCGGGGGAACCTATCTATTACCGGACCGACCACCATTGGACCACCCGTGGGGCGTTCTACGGAGCCAATGCGCTGTTGGCCGCCTTGGGGAAGGAGCCATTAAAGGAAACTGACTTTACACCGGAAGTTGCCAGTACGGACTTCAACGGCACCCTGTACTCCACCTCCGGTATCCATTGGCTTGCCCCGGATACCATAGAGTATTGGGTGTCTGAGGACGATCTGCGGGTCACATCGTGGAAATCCGGCAAGGAGGAGCCGGGGCGGCTGTATGACCGCAGCTATCTGGAGCGCAAGGATAAATACAGCTCCTTCCTCGGCGGCAATCAGCCATTGTGCGTCCTTGAAAACCCGGCGATCACCGACGGCAGCAAGCTGCTGCTGATCCGGGACTCCTATTCCGATTCGCTGGCGCCCTTTTTGGCCCAGCGCTTTTCCGAGGTGCATCTGGTGGACCTGCGGTACTGCCACGCCTCCGTGGCGGACTACATGGCGGAGCAGGGCATCGACACCGCCGTAGTGCTTTACAGTGTGTCGAATTTCCTCACGGACCGAAACCTGATCTATCTGGCCCCGCGAGGGTGATGCGCATCGGTGTTCGTTGTTTCAGACCACGGAAATGAAATTGCAGACAGCTTTCTTGAGAAAAGGCTTGCAAATAGTGTCAGCTTTGATATAATAGATACATTCTGATTTCAACACTGAAGGAGAACCTTGAACTATGGAAAGTATGATTATGATTGTTGCCCTCATGGCGGTGATGTATTTCTTCATGATCCGTCCTGAGAACAAGCGGAAGAAGCAGGCACAGAACATGCGTGACAGCCTGAAGAAGGGTGATATGATCACCACCATCGGCGGCATTGTGGGCAAGATCGTTATGGTGAACCCCAACACCATTGTGATTGAGACCAGCGATGACCGTGTCCGCATGGAGCTGACCAAGTGGGCCGTGTCCCAGGTGGGCGTCCAGACCGGTGAGCAGCCCGAGGCCGAGAAGAAGGAGAAGAAGGCCGAAAAGAAGGAAGAGACTCCCGCTGTGGAGGCTCCCAAGGCCGACGAGGACGAGAAGAACTAAGTCTGGTCGGACTGTTCGATTTAAGCAGCCAAAAGGGCTTGCTGTCTGCGTATTGCAGATGGCAAGCCTTTTTTTGATGTGCGGCGCGAAAGCGGAACCGCAGACCTGATACAGATTTGCCGTTCCCGCAAGCGCGGTGTTTTTGCTCGGATGCAGTTACCCGGTCCAATAAGACTTGTGATTTAGAGGAACGGAACATGGGACGGTACAGACCTATTAGTTTCGGTAAATAGCTTGATAGAGAACAGCCCCCATTTGCCGGATCGTCCGACAAATGGGGGCTGTTCAAGGCACGGGGCCTGGTCATATCAGTTGTTTTCCGCGAAGCGGGCCAGAAACTGCTTGGTGCGCTCCTCCTGAGGGTGGTCGATGACCTGCTTGGGATCGCCCTGTTCCACGATGAAGCCGCCGTCCATGAAGATCACCTGATCCGCTACGTCCCGGGCGAAGGCCATCTCGTGAGTGACGATGATCATGGTGGTTTTCTGTTCCGCCAGACCACGGATAACCTTCAGTACCTCGCCGGTCAGCTCCGGATCCAGCGCGGAGGTTGGCTCGTCAAAGCAGAGAATATCCGGGTGGAGCGCCAGTGCCCGGGCGATGGCCACCCGCTGCTGCTGACCGCCGGAAAGCTGATGCGGATAGTGCCCGGCACGGTCCGCAAGGCCCATCTGGTCCAGCAGCTCCATTCCGGCGGCACGGATGGCTTCCTTACTCTCACCGCTGTCCTTGGCCATCAGTTCCCGGGCGAGGGTCACGTTTTCCAAAGCCGTATACTGGGGAAAAAGGTTGAAGGACTGGAACACCATGCCGAAGTGGAGCCGGTTTTTCCGGATCTCCTTTTCGGAGCAGTTTGCGTGATGGTCGGCGTCAAACAGCACCTTGTCCTGTACGGTGATGGTGCCGGCGTCCGGCGTTTCCAGAAAGTTCAGACACCGCAGCAGCGTGGTCTTGCCGCTGCCGGAGGAACCGATGATGGAAAGGGCCTGCCCCTCCTCCAGAGAGAAGCTGATGTCGTTGAGGACCTTTGTGTTTTCAAAATGCTTTTCCAGATGCTGTACAGTTAAGATCGACATTTCAAAGCCCTCCCTTACTTAAAATAGCTGAGCTTGCGCTCGATGAAGCTGAACAGGAGCGTCAAAAGACCCACAAAGGCCAGATAGAACACGCCGGTATAGAACAGAGGCCAGGTGATGCCCTTGGACTTCATAAAAGCTTCGCCGGCCATGGTGATCTCAATGATGGCGATGGTCCGGGCCAGAGAGGTGTCCTTCACCAGCGTGATGATCTCATTGGACATGGGGGGGATGACCCGCTTGACCATCTGCAAAAGGGTGATCTTGAAGAAGATCTGCCGCTTGGTTAGGCCCAGCACCTCACCGGCTTCCCGCTGACCTGCCGGGACGCCCTCAATGCCGCCCCGGTAGATCACGGAGAAATAGCAGGCGTAGTTGATGATAAAGGCGATGCAGCAGGCAGTCATGCGTCCGTCCCGGAAGGCGTTCCACGGATTTGTGCCAAACCAGGTGCCGGGACCGTAGAAGATGATGATGAGCTGGAGAATCAGCGGCGTACCCCGGATAACCCAGACGATGACGTTGGTCAGGGCAGACAGGGGCCGGAGCTGGGAGAGCCAGCGGGCAAAGCCCCGCGCTTCCTGCTGCCGGTAGGCCAAAGCCCGGAAGGGCGCCCACTTGCTCATGGAGCCGAAAGCCACTACCAGACCAAGGGGCAGCGCGAACAGCAGCGTCAGGAAAAACAGCTTGACCGCCTGACTACAGCCTTGCAGGATGGAGAGGGTAACAGTCCAGAACATGAAAAAATTCTCCTCTATGTAGTGATAATGGGGGGAACGAAGGGGGAGGAAGGAAAGCGTATGCGGGAAATATGCCGCTCAAAGGCAGAGAGCGGCCGCTCTCTGCCTTTGCTGTATGATTTGCGGAATTACTTGGTCACAATGACCTGAGCGTTGTTGCAGTAGGCGTTGGTGCACTCCATGGATTCCTGGGCGGCGGTGGTGATGGTCATGCCGTTCCAGACCACATCGATGCCCTTGCCGTTCAGCTCGAAGACCTTGTTGTCCCAGTTGATCACGGTAAACACAGGCTCCACGCCCAGCTTTTCCGCTACCAGCTTGGCCATGTCGGCGTCAAAGCCGATCCAGTTACCGTCGGCATCCTGATAGTCCATGGGCTCAAACTCGGTGATGCCGATGACCAGCGTGCCCTTGTCCTTGATGTACTGCACGTCGCTGTCGGATTCGGAAGCGGTGAACTCGGATGCGGGCTGCTCCACCAGAGCGGCCTGTACGCCGTAGGTCTCGGCGGTTGCTTCCAGAACGCCGTCGGCGTAAGCGTCAGCCATCACGGAGTTGATGAAGGAGGCCAAATCGCTGCCCTTGCGGCAGCCGACGCCGTACAGCTCCTCGGTGAGCTTCTGATCGGTGATGGTCAGATCGGGATAGCTGGTGCCTTCACCCACCATGGCGCCGGCCATGAGGGAGTCGATGATAGCGGCATCGGCGGTGCCGGCCTGTACTTCCATCAGTGCCTTGGCCTGAGAGTCTACGGATACAACGTTGTAGCCGTTGGCCAGTGCCACTTCCTCACCGGCGGAACCGGCTTCCACTGCGTAGGTCAGCTTGGCGACTTCAGCAGGCTTGGTGGCATCGGCGGCGGGGGTGCTGGTATCAGCGGGGGTCTCGGTCTTGGCACCGCAGGCAGCCAGAGACAAAACCATCATAGCAGAGAGTACAAATGCAGTCAACTTTTTCATGTTCCATTCCTCCTGAAGAATTGTTTGAGCAATTGATTTATTGTGGTAGTAGTTTACCATGATAAATTGGTAATGTAAAGAAGTGAAAACGACAAAATGCGCCGAACGTGCGGCGGGTGATTTGGTGGGAATGAACAAAGGCAGACGGGCTGTCATACTTTTCCGGGCTGTCTCATAGAAATGGACTATAAAAGCGGAAAAAGGACGGGATGCTATGAATACCTCGATCTATCAGAATATTGCCACCCGCACTGCGGGCGACATCTATATCGGTGTGGTAGGGCCGGTGCGGACAGGGAAATCCACCTTTATCAAGCGGTTCATGGAGACACAGATCATTCCCAATATTGACAATGTGTACCGCCGGGAGCGGGCCAGAGACGAGTTGCCCCAGAGCGGCTCCGGCCGCACGGTGATGACGGCGGAACCGAAGTTCGTGCCGGAGGAGGCGGCCCAGATCCAGTTGGAGGGGGGCGCGGCCTTTTCCGTCCGTCTCATTGACTGCGTGGGCTACATGGTCCGGGGGGCCTTGGGCCAGACGGAGGATGATCAGCCCCGGATGGTCACAACGCCGTGGTACGATCATCCTATCCCCATGACGGAGGCGGCGGAGATCGGCACCCGGAAGGTCATCGCGGAGCATTCCACCATCGGCATCGTCATCACCACAGACGGCAGCATTTCCGACATTCCCAGAGAGGATTATCTGGAACCGGAGGAGCGGGTGATCCGGGAATTGCAGGAGCTGGGAAAGCCGTTTATCGTCCTGCTGAACAGCGAGGACCCCAAATCGGACCGGACTCTGGCCTTGGCCGGGGACATCGCCAGCCGGTATCAGGTGAAGTGTGTGCCGGTAAACTGTTTGCGGCTGGAGGAGGAAGATGTAGGGGAGATCCTGAAGGCGGTGCTGTATGAGTTCCCCATGCGGGAACTGGATATTTTCCTGCCGCCTTGGGTGGACGCTTTGCCGGGAGAGCATCCGGTAAAGGCGGGAATCTATGACGCCATCCGGCAGAGCATGGCGGAGCTGCACCACATCCGGGAGATTGACGGCGCAGTGAAGAAACTGGGAGAAAACGAGAACATCAGCGAGGCGCTCATCACGGCCATCGACCTTGGCACCGGCGTAGCCGCCGCACGGGTGAGTCTGCCCCGGGAGATGTTCTACCGGACGCTCTCGGAGCAGTCCGGCTTTGATGTGGGGGATGACGGTGACCTCATGAGCCTGCTGACAAAGCTGGCTGGCGTCAAGACGGAATATGACAAGGTGGCCGGGGCGCTGCGGGATGTCCGGGAAACGGGCTATGGCATCGTGGTGCCGGGAATCGACGAATTGAAGCTGGAGGAACCGGAGATCATGAAGCAGGGAGGGAGGTACGGCGTCCGCCTGAAGGCCAGCGCCCCCAGTATCCACATGATCCGGGCGGATATTGAGACGGCGGTCAGCCCCATCGTGGGTAATGAGAAGCAGTCTGAGGACATGGTGAATTATCTGCTTCAGGAGTTTGAAGGGGACACCAGTAAGATCTGGCAGTCCAACATCTTCGGCCGCAGCTTTCACGAGGTGGTCAGCGACGATCTGCAAACCAAGCTGAAGCGGATGCCGGAGGATGCCCGAAAAAAGCTGCAGGAGACACTGACCCGCATCATCAACGAGGGTAGCGGCGGGCTGATCTGCATTATCCTGTAAAGGCAAATAAAAATGCCCCGGCGGGAATATTCCCGCCGGGGGCATTTGTCTGCAAATATAAAGAACACCGGAACGGTCACAGGGCCGTGCCCCGCTTGGGCATGTAGAGATTTGTCATATCCACGCCCTCCAATGCCAGCAGAAAGCGCTTTTTCTCCACGCCTCCGGCGTAGCCGGTGAGACTGCCGTCCGCTCCTACTACCCGGTGACAGGGGATGAGGATAGAAATGGGGTTGTGCCCCACCGCGCCGCCGACCGCCTGGGCCGCAGCGGAAATTCCTCGGTCCCGGAGAATCTGGGCCAGCGCGCCGTAGGTAGTTACCTGACCGTAGGGGATCTCCAACAGCAGCCGCCACACCGCCTGACGGAAATCGCTGCCTCTGGGAGCCAGCGGCGGCAGATCCGGGAGAGGCTGCTTGGCAAAATAGGCGTCCAGCCACGCGGCGGCCTGACGGAACACGGGCAGATCGTCCCATTCCACGGCGGCTTCGTCCAGCGTGGCGGCAAAATATTTCTGCCCTTCCAGCCACAGACCGGCCAGCGCACCGTTGTCGGCGGCTAAAAATATAGTTCCCAGCGGGGAAGCGTACCGGGTCAGCTCCATAAAAGTCCCTCCTGACGCATAGAATGACGGCTCGATGCTATTATAAACAAGGCCCGTGCTACTTGCAAGAGAAATCCCTCCGTGGTATGATGAAACGGAACGATACATTGTGTGAGAGGAGGCGGCTTTGTATGCTGTTGGCGGTCGATATCGGCAACTCCACGATTTCCACCGGCCTGTTTGGGCTGGATGGGGAGCTGCGCTTTTTAGCATCCTTGGATACGGACTACCGAAAGACGGCGGATCAGATCTGCGTGGATCTGATGAACCTGTTTCAGCTTTACCATTTCCGCTATGAGGATGTGACGGATTCCATTCTGTGCAGCGTGGTGCCGCCGCTGAACTTTATGATGGAGAAAGCGCTGACCCGTCTGCTGGGCAAGCCGCCTGTGGTGGTGGGCCCCGGCGTGAAAACGGGACTGAATATCCGCCTGGCGGTCCAAAGTCAGGTGGGGGCGGACATTGTGGCGGTCGCTGTGTCGGCGCTGGAACAGTTCACCGCGCCCATCATCACCATCGACATGGGTACCGCCACTACCATCGGTGTCATTTCCGAGGGACGGACCTATGAGGGCGGCCTTCTGCTGCCGGGGGTCAACGTCTCTCTGGAGGCCCTCTCCCGGCGGGCGGCCCAGCTCCCGGCCATTTCCCTTCAGGCCCCGAAAAACCTGATCGGCAAAAGCACGGAGGACTGTATGCGCTCCGGCATCGTATACGGCACCGCCGCCATGCTGGACGGCATCATCGACCGCATCCGGGGGGAATTTCCCGGAAAGGAGCTGCACATCGTGGCCACCGGCGGCAGCGCGCCCTTTATCGTGAAATTCTGCCGGAATAAGATCCTTTACGATAAAACACTGCTGATGAAGGGCCTGTGGGCCATCTATAAGAGAAACCAGTAAATCGAAAAAATGAAAAGAAAGCAGTAAAGCAACAAATCAGCCGCCTGATGGAGTATCCATCAGGCGGCTGCGTTTTACAATTCTAAAGGGGGAGACTTACTTTGCCAGAACCTTCTTCAGCTTGGCGAAGCGGGGCAGGGAATCCACCTTGGGCAGGTTAGGCTCACCCTGGATCAGGGGCAGCACATAGTCGATGAAGGGCTGCTCCACGCCGTTGTGCTCCCTGTTGATCCACTCCAGAGGAACCTTCTTCTCCGTGTTGGCCACGTCGGTGAGGTTCAGCAGCTCCGTCTTGCAGACGTACTTACCGTTGTCACGGGTGCACTGGAAACCCACCATCTTATCGGTGATGCCGGCCACGGCGTTCTCCACGGCGGCCTTGCCGCTCATGACGGACTCCTCAATGTCGGTTTCGGAGGCCAGATGTGCGCCGCAGCGCTGCAGCAGGCTCAGCTCGATGCCGCGGACCTTGGCACCGGTCTTTTCCTTGACCACAGAGGCCAGGTGAGCAGCCAGACCGCCCAGCTGAGCGTGGCCGAAGCCGTCGGTGGCAGAGGTCTTGGCCTCAGAGACGAAGGTGCCGTCAGCATAGTGGATACCCTCGGAAACGGCCACCATGCAGTTGCCCTTTTCCTTATAGATGCGGTCCACGTCGGCCAGGAACTTGTCCATGTCGAAGTCCACCTCGGGGAGGTACACCAGGTCGGGACCTGCGCCGTAAGCGGTAGCCAGAGCAGCAGCGCCAGCCAGCCAGCCGGCGTGACGGCCCATGATCTCCATGATGCAGACCATGCCGGTGTCATAGACGCGGGCGTCCTGATAGACCTCCATGCAGGAGGTGGCGATGTACTTGGCGGCGGAGGCGAAGCCGGGGCAGTGGTCGGTGCCGAACAGGTCGTTGTCAATGGTCTTGGGCACGCCCATCACGCGGCAGTCATAGCCGACCTTCTGCATATACTTGGAGATCTTGTTGCAGGTGTCCATGGAGTCGTTACCGCCGTTATAGAAGAAGTAACGGACGTCATACTTCTTGAAGATCTCCAGAATGCGCTTGTAATCCGTGTCATCCACATCGGGGTCCGCCATCTTATAGCGGCAGGAACCCAGAGCAGAGGAAGGAGTGTACTTCAGCAGCTCCAGCTCGGCGGGGTCCTCCTGACCCATGTCGAACAGACGGTCATTCAGAACACCCTTGATGCCGTGCTCTGCACCCAGGACCCGGGTGATGTTGGGGTTCTTCAGGGCAGTTGCGATCACGCCGTAGGCACTGGCGTTGATAACGGAAGTGGGACCGCCGGACTGACCGAAGATACAGGCGCCTTTCAATTCGCTCATATGAAAATCCTCCTGACGATTCAAAATAAGATACCTGTATCATATCATCGAAATTTTAGAAAGTAAATACTTGCAATTTATTTTTTTTGTGATATTATGATAAAAGAAAAACGTTTTCCTCCCAGAAATCTAAAAAATTGTCAATATGTTCACAAGGGCTTCCGGGATGAAAAACGGATAGATCCCCAAATAGAAAGTTATATTTTATAGGAGGATGTTCGTATGCCACTGGTTACTTCTACTGAAATGTTCAAGAAAGCCTATGATGGCGGCTATGCCATCGGCGCGTTCAACGTCAACAATATGGAGATCGTGCAGGGCATTACCGAGGCTTGCCAGGAGGAGCACGCTCCCGTGATCCTGCAGGTTTCCAAGGGCGCCCGCGCCTATGCCAACCACACCTATCTGGTGAAGCTGGTTGAGGCCGCTGTGGAGTGCTGCCCCGATATCCCCATCGTTCTGCATCTGGACCACGGCCCGGACTTCGAGACCTGCAAGAGCTGCATTGACGGCGGCTTCACCTCCGTCATGATCGATGCTTCCGGCAAGCCCTTTGCCGAGAACATCGAGATCACCAAGAAGGTCGTAGAGTATGCCCACGATCACGGCGTTGTGGTCGAGGCCGAGCTGGGCACTCTGGCCGGCATCGAGGACGATGTCAAGGTCGCCGCTCACGAGGCTTCCTACACCCGCCCCGAGGAGGTCGAGGAGTTCGTTTCCAAGACCGGCTGCGACTCTCTGGCCATCGCCATCGGCACCTCTCACGGCGCTTATAAGTTCAAGCCCGAGCAGTGCACCCGCAATGAAAAGGGCATTCTGGTTCCCCCTCCCCTGCGTTTCGACGTTCTGGAAGAGGTCTCCAAGCGCCTGCCCGGCTTCCCCATCGTGCTCCACGGCTCTTCTTCCGTGCCTCAGGAGTATGTGAAGATGGTCAACGAGTTCGGCGGTCAGATGCCCAACGCCATCGGCGTGCCCGAGGAGCAGCTGCGTCAGGCTGCCAAGCTGTCCGTCTGCAAGATCAACATCGACTCCGACCTGCGTCTGGCCATGACCGGCACCATCCGTAAGTTCATGGCAGAGCATCCCGACAAGATTATCCTGACCCAAGAATTTTTCTGTGCCAACAAGTTTAATGAGCAGTTTTCTTGAATCCTCTGCACGCA
>ENA-UEOR01000916-UEOR01000916.1-human-gut-metagenome-genome-assembly--contig:-NODE-916-length-18120-cov-17.187995_pt1 | contig 18120 bp, 16 predicted proteins | sample MGYA00242887_ERZ507890 | MGnify/ENA primary metagenome ERZ507890 (study PRJEB26167, sample SAMN06115431) | human gut metagenome | host: Homo sapiens | place: China:Guizhou | collected 2014-10-21...
GGAGGATGAATAAATATGACAATTTTTGAAGGAAGTGCAGTTGCACTTGTATTACCAATGTTTGATAACGGAGACATTGATTTTGAAGGATTTAAAAGACAAGTTCAAAGAATGATTGATGGTGGTGTACAAGCTTTACTTGTAAATGGAACAACAGGTGAAACAGCAACCATTACAATTGAAGATGAATTTAAATTATTAGATCTAACACTAGAACTTGCGAAAGGAACAGGTGTTAAAGTTATTTGTGGAGCTGGTTCAAATGATACACAAACAGCTTTAAAGAAAGCACGTTATGCTAAAGAAAAAGGAGCAGATGCTATTCTTGTTGTTACACCTTACTACAATAAAACAAGTCAAAGAGGATTAATTAGACATTATACAACAATTGCGGATGCTGTTGATATTCCAATGATTTTATACAATGTACCAGGAAGAACAGCGCGAGCAGGTGCAGCAGATTCCGATTGGAGAGCTGTTTCCATTCAAGAACCATCCCTTCAAGGTTCTGGACGATGATTCTATGAGCGATACCGTGGAAAGTGTCAAGCAGTACGGTGTGCTTTCGCCGTTGATTGCCCGCCCCAGACCGAAGGGCGGCTATGAAATTATCTCCGGGCACCGCCGTCAACACGCTGCGGAGCTGGCCGGACTGGAAACCCTGCCGGTCATTGTGCGCCAGATGGACGATGATGCTGCCATAATCCTCATGGTAGATAGCAATTTGCAGCGTGAGCATATTCTGCCCAGCGAGAGAGCGTTTGCGTACAAAATGAAGTTGGATGCCATGAAAAATCAAGGTACAAGGTCAGATTTAACTTCGACACAAGTTGTGTCGAAGTTGCGGAGCAATGAAAAGCTGGGCGCAGAGAATAATCAAAGTCGTGAGACTGTTCGACGTTTCATCCGTCTGACCAACCTCATTCCCGAACTGTTGGACATGGTAGATAACAAAACGGTGTCCTTCAACCCTGCCGTGGAGCTTTCCTATCTTTCTCCTGAACAACAGCAGGAAGTGATCCGGGCAATGGATGATACCCAGAACTTTCCTTCTGTCTCACAAGCAAAGCGTATCAAGAAGCTGGCTCAGGATGGAACTTTTACAACGGAGACGGTCATTGCCATTATGGGCGAGGAGAAAAAGAGCGAGCTTGATACGGTGACCATCAAAAATGAAACCCTGAGAAAATACTTTCCCCGCAGCTATACGCCCAAACAGATGGAAGATACCATCATCATGCTGCTGGAACGCTGGCAGCGCAAACAGCAGCGTGAGAACGAACGCTGACCATACCGTACTGAAAGACCCGATTGGGTCTTTTTCTTTTGCAAATAAAGGAGAAAAGCCTATGAACAACACTACCCGTACCATCCGTTCTGAAGAAATCACCATTGATATGCGCGTCCTCACCATCATGGAGGATGGGCGAAAGAACGGCGAAATCTATCTCGCCGCCATCGCACCTAACATGGAACTTACCGTTATCACGCTGGACGAAGCCCCCGACATCCTGCCCTGTTTCGATGAAGATGATGCCTGTGTCAACATCCCTGACAGCACCCTGATGCTCTGCTACAACCCGGCGCAGGTGCTGGAACTGGGCGGCAAGCACTATCTGACCGGTCCGGTCATCCTGATGCGCATCGACATGGACGGTGACATTATTTCGCTGTCCATGGATGAACTCTACCGCTTCCAGAAGTATCTGGCAGGTCACAGCATTACCCTGATGGCTGACGATCAGAAGTTGCCCTGCATCTGCATGGAGTGAGGAAGCCTATGAAAAAATTTGATGTGGAGATCACCGAAACGCTTCAGCGCACGGTATCCGTAGAAGCTGCCTCGCAGGAGGAAGCAGAGCGGATGGTCACGGAATCATGGAACAACGATGATTATGTCCTCGATTCCAAGGACTTTATCGACGTTGACTTCAAAACCGTGGGCGAACACGAACTTTCTGAAAACAAAGAGAAGCTGGATGTTCTTCTGGTTCAGCCCGGTGCGTATCCGCAGAAAATCAGCATCGGCACCGACCTGAAGGATTTGCAGGATGCCGTCGGCGGCACGATCACAGCCACTTATCCTTTTACTGACCCGGTGGCCATCGTGTGCAACGATGAGGGCAAACTGCTCGGTCTGCCCATGAATCGCGCCCTGCGGGATGAACACGGCCAGACCTATGATGTGGTCGCAGGAAATTTTCTGGTAGTCGGTCTGGGTGAGGAAGATTTTGCCTCGCTCTCTCCAGAACTGGCGCAGAAGTATGAGCAGTTCTTCCACCAGCCTGAAACCTTCGTTAAACTGGGCAGTCATCTCGTGATTCTGCCCACCCCGGATGAAGCTGTCCAGCCCGCAGAGGAAAAATCCCACATCAAGCCCCCCGCAGAGCATGACCGTTAAAATCATCTTGTTGCACAGGAGGTGGTGACAATGCAGGAAGAAATCGAGCATAAAACGGTCAACTTTGCCATCTCGACCACAAAGCTATCTGCCCGCACCCTGCTGCATGGGATGCAGTTCCTGCTGCGGCAGTACGATAAGCACGCTTCGCAGGGCAAGCAGTCCATGAAACGGCTGGTGCGGCAGAATCGCGGTGTAACCAATGTCGAGATTCAGAAAACCGGCATCAAGGACTTTGACAAGTATGCCAAACGGTATCACATCGACTATGCCATCCAGAAAGACCTGTCCTACACCCCACCGCACTATATGATCTACTTCAAGGCTCAGGACACCGATGCGTTGAGTGCAGCCTTCAAGGAATATTCAGCGGCAGTTTTGGACAAGACCAAACGCCCCTCTGTGCTGGCAAAGCTGCACGATCTGGCGCAGACCGTTGCAAACCTGCCTGACAAGGTGCGGCACAAGCAGGAGGAGCGTGGCTTATGAGCAAAAAGAAACTTTCCAAGCTGCTGGCTCTCTACCTGCCCTATGTGATGATTGGCCTGCTGGCCACCAATCTGGGTGAAGCATGGCGGCTGGCCGTAGGCGAAGAACTGGGCGATAAAATCGTGTCGCTGATGGGAACGCTCCCGGCTGCATTTGCAAATCCGCTGCCCAGCCTGCATCCGTTTGACTTGTTCATTGGTCTGTGCTGCGGTGCCGGGATGCGGCTGGCGGTGTACCTGAAAGGCAAAAACGCTAAGAAGTACCGTCACGGCATGGAGTACGGCTCTGCCCGGTGGGGAAATGCCAAGGACATTGCCCCATTTATGGCCGAAAAATTTGAGGATAACATTATCCTCACCAAAACGGAACGGCTGATGATGTCCAACCGTCCATCCGATCCGAAAAACGCCAGAAACAAGAATGTTTTGGTAGTCGGCGGTTCTGGCAGTGGTAAAACGCGCTTCGTCCTGAAACCGAATCTGCTGCAATGCAATTCCAAAGATTTTCCGGTATCATTCGTGGTCACCGACCCGAAAGGTACAGTCGGCGTTGAATGTGGTAAGGCCCTGTTAAAGTACAGCTACAAGCTAAAATTCTTCAACACAATCAACTTTTCCAAGTCGATGCACTATAACCCCATGGCGTATATCCACAGTGAAAAGGATGTTCTGAAACTCGTGACCGCACTGATGACCAACACAAAAGGTGAGGGTCAGGGAGCCGACCCATTTTGGGACAAGGCGGAGCGGCTTTTGCTCGTTTCGCTTATCGCATATCTCCACTATGAAGCCCCGGTTGAGGAGCAAAACTTCGCAACACTGTTGGAAATGCTCAACACCATGCAGGTATCCGAGGACGATGAAACCTATCAAAATCCGGTTGACCTGCTGTTTGAGGATTTAGGCAAGAAAAAGCCCAATTCCTTTGCCGTGCGCCAGTATAAACTTTACAAGTTAGCCGCAGGTAAGACCGCCAAGAGCATCCTCATTTCCTGCGGTGCCCGCCTCTCGCCCTTTGATATTCAAGAGATCCGGGACGCCACCATGTACGATGAATTGGAGTTGGACAAACTGGGCGACCGGAAAACAGCCTTGTTCCTTATCATGAGCGATACGGACAGCACCTTTAACTTTCTGATTTCCATGATCTACACCCAGCTTTTCAACCTCTTATGCGACAAAGCTGATGATGTGTACGGCGGCAAGCTGCCTGTCCATGTGCGGTGCCTGATTGACGAATGTGCCAACATCGGGCAGATTCCACAGCTGGAAAAGCTGGTAGCCACCATCCGCAGCCGCGAGATTTCGGCTTGCTTGGTTTTGCAGACCCGCAGCCAGTTGAAAGCCATCTACAAAGATAATGCCGATACGATTGTCGGCAACATGGATTCTCAGATTTTCCTTGGCGGCAGCGAACCTACCACCTTGAAAGAATTGTCCGAAACACTCGGCAAGGAAACAATTGATGGGTTTAATACTTCCGATACGCGCGGAAACAGCCCCAGCTATGGCACCAACTATCAAAAACTTGGTCACGAACTCATGAGCCGCGATGAACTGGCTGTGCTGGATGGCGGCAAGTGCATCCTCCAACTGCGCGGTGTCAGACCTTTTCTTTCAGACAAATATGACCTGACGCAGCATCCAAACTACAAATACACATCCGATTATGACCCTAAGAACGCACTCGATATCGAGAAGTTCTTGAACCGAAAAGAAAAAATCCACCCGGATGATACCTTCATCATGGTGGATGTCGATTCACTCCCGCCCGCCTGACAAGACGAGCGGTTATTTTTTACCCATTGACCCAAAAGTACGCCAGAAAATCAACCTTCGCCGTGGCTTTCGGCTTTTTACAAACAGATTTCAGGAGTGTGCAGGGTCACTTTTTCAAAACAAAGGAGATCAAAACTATGGAATTCTTTAACAGTGCAGTGGATGTTCTGAAGACTCTGGTCGTGGCACTGGGTGCCGGTCTGGGCGTGTGGGGTGCCGTGAACCTCATGGAAGGCTACGGCGGCGATAACCCCTCTGCCAAGAGTCAGGGCATGAAGCAGCTGATGGCTGGCGGCGGCGTGGCCCTGATTGGCATCACTCTGGTACCCCTGCTGTCCGGTCTGTTCGGCTGATCTTTTTTGGGCGGCATTTGCTGCCCTTACATATTACTTGCAAGCAGCTTCCAGCCCCACCGTGGCAAACGGCTTCTTATTATAATAAGGAAGCGCATTGCAAACCGAATACTCACCTTTATTTTGAAAGGACGGTGCTTTTATGCAGCTTCTGACGAACATTATCTTTCTGCTCAACCTGCTCAAAAATTTGATCAATCATTTTTCCTGATGGGTGGTGGCTCTGAGTGGAAACAGTTCTCAAGGCGATCTCGGATTGGATCAAATCGTTGCTGACAGCAGCCATCATGTCCAATCTCAGCGGCCTGTTCGATGATGTCAACACCCAAGTAGGCAGCATTGCACAGCAGGTCGGCACCAAACCATCCAATTTTGAGCCGCGTGTTTTTGCCATGATCGAGGCACTATCCCGTAATGTGGTTCTGCCCATCGCAGGCATCATCCTGACCTTCATTGCCTGTTACGAACTGGTTCAGATGATTACAGAGCATAACAACATGGCGCAGTTTGAACCAGCATTGATTCTAAAATGGATTTTTAAGACTGCCATTTCGGTCTGGATGATTTCAAACACTTTTGACATCATCATGGCCGTATTTGATGTAACCCAGCAGGTCGTGGCAAATTCCAGCGGCATCATCAGCGGCAATACGAGGGTCAACGACATTGGCTTGTCGATGCTGGAAAGCAGTATGATGAGCATGGATGTCGGCCCACTGTTCGGCTTGTTCCTGCAAAGTTTTCTGATCGGCATTACCATGCGCATCCTGTCCATCGTGATTTTTGTAATCGTGTACGGAAGAATGATTGAGATCTATATGATGGTCAGTCTGGCCCCAGTGCCTATGGCCACATGGGGCAACCATGAGCAGAGCCATGTCGGACAGAATTACCTGAAATCCCTGTTTGCGCTGGGCTTTCAGGGCTTCCTGATTCTCATCTGTGTTGCCATCTATGCCGTATTGATCCAAAACATTGCCATTTCCGGTGATGCCATTGGCTCCATCTGGTCAATTGTGGGATACACCGTACTGCTCTGCTTCTCACTGTTCAAGACCAGTTCTGTTGCAAAAACTCTGCTGGGTGCCCATTGATTCGGAGGTGAAATTTTGGCAGCTTATATTTCTGCTCCGCGCGATTTCAGCAAGGTGAAATCCAAAGTGGCGTTCAATCTGACCGCACGGCAGCTTGTTTGTTTCGGTGCAGCGGCAGTTGTAGGGGTGCCGCTGTTTTTTGTTCTGCGGGATACCGCAGGCAATACCGGTGCGACCCTCGGTATGATGGCAGTCATGCTGCCCATGTTCTTTCTGGCTATGTACCAGAAAAACGGCCAGCCCGCTGAAAAAATCCTGATGTACTACATTCAGGCACGGTTCATCCGCCCGAAAGTACATCCGTATCAGACACACAACTACTATGCACTGCTTATGAAGGGAGATGAAGCCCATGATTCCGTTTCTGAAAAAGAATAAGGACGGTAAGAAGCCGCCCAAGTCCAACGTACCCCGCACGGCGCAGGAAAGCATCCCATTCCAGCGGATGTTTGAGGATGGCACCTGCCGTGTTCGACCCGGCTACTATACCCGCACCATCCAGTATCAGGATATCAATTATCAGTTGGCACAGCCGGAAGACCGCACTGCAATTTTTGAGGAATGGTGCTCCTTCCTCAATTTCTTCGATAGCTCCATCCACTTTGAGCTGTCCTTTGTAAACACTGCCACCGATTCCGCAGACTTTGAAAAGTCCATCCGCATCCCATATCAGCAGGACGGCTTTGATGATGTCAGAGCTGAGTACAGTCAGATGCTGCGGCAGCAGCTTTCCAAAGGCAACAACGGCCTGACCAAAACGAAGTACCTGACTTATGGCATCGAGGGTGACAGTATGACGCAGGTCAAGCCCCGTCTGGAACACATCCAGAATGACTTGATGAACAACTTCCATCGGCTCGGCGTTTTGGCGAAGCCGCTGGACGGTACGGAGCGTCTGCGGCTGATGCACGGGATGCTGAACATGGATGGTGCCAGCAAGTTTCACTTTGACTGGAAAGACCTTGTACCCAGCGGCCTGTCCGTAAAGGATGCCATTGCGCCCACTGCGCTGGCCTTTAAGAACAGCCGTACCTTTCAGATGGGCGGCATCTTCGGCGCAGTCAGCTTCCTGTCCATCACTGCTTCGGATTTGAGTGACCAGCTGCTGAAAGACTTTCTTGATATGGATTCCAGCCAGATCGTCACCATGCACATTCAGTCGGTTGACCAGAACAAGGCCATCAAAACCATCAAGCACACGATTACCGAACTCGACCGCAGCAAGATCGAGGAGCAGAAAAAAGCAGTGCGCGCCGGGTACGATATGGACGTGTTGCCGTCCGATCTTGCGACCTATGGCCGTGATGCAAAGGCTCTGCTGAAAGAATTGCAGTCGCAGAATGAACGAATGTTTTTGGTGACATTCCTTGTCCTGAACACCGGCAAAACCGAGCAAGAACTGGAAAATAATGTTTTTCAGGCCAGTTCCATTGCGCAGAAGCACAACTGCGAACTGTGCCGCCTTGATTTCCAGCAGGAGCAGGGCCTGATGAGCAGCCTGCCGCTGGCGGACTGCCAGATCGAGATTCAGCGTGGCCTGACCACCAGCAGCACGGCCATCTTTGTGCCCTTTACCACGCAGGAACTTTTTGATGGCAGCAAAGAGAGCCTGTACTACGGCCTGAACGCCTTGTCCAACAACCTCATCATGGTGGACAGAAAAAAGTTGAAGAATCCCAATGGTTTGATCCTCGGCACCCCCGGCTCCGGTAAATCGTTCAGCGCAAAGCGCGAGATCTGCAATGCGTTTCTCGTGACAGACGACGATATCGTCATCTGCGACCCGGAATGCGAGTACGCTCCGCTGGTGGAGCGTCTGCATGGGCAGGTCATTCATATCAGCCCCGCCAGCACCCAGTATATTAACCCGCTGGATATCAACAGCAATTACAGCGAGGAGGACAACCCTCTGGCCCTGAAAGCCGACTTTGTGCTGTCCTTGTGCGAACTGGTGGTCGGCGGCAAAGAGGGTTTGCAGCCGGTTGAAAAGACCGTGATCGACCGCTGTGTCCATACCATCTACCGCAAGTATTTCGAGGATCCCATCCCCGAAAATATGCCGCTGCTGGAAGATCTCTACAATGCCCTGCTGACACAGGATGAACCGGAAGCCCGCCATGTGGCCGCTGCTCTGGAAATCTACGTCAAGGGCAGTCTGAATATTTTTAATCACCACACCAACGTGGACATCAACAACCGCATCGTATGCTTCGACATCAAGCAGCTCGGCAAACAGTTGAAAAAACTCGGTATGCTGATCGTGCAGGATGCTGTGTGGGGGCGTGTCACTGCCAATCGTGAAGCGGGAAAATCTACGCGATACTACGTCGATGAATTTCACCTTTTGCTGAAAGAAGAACAAACTGCAGCTTACAGCGTGGAAATCTGGAAGCGTTTCCGCAAATGGGGCGGCATTCCCACCGGTCTGACCCAAAATTGCAAAGATTTGCTGTCCAGTCCCGAAGTGTCGAATATTTTTGAGAACAGTGACTTTGTCTATATGCTCAATCAGGCCAATGGCGACCGACAGATTCTGGCGAAGCAGCTGAACATCTCGCCCCACCAGCTTTCTTATGTTACGCACAGCGGTTCCGGTGAGGGGCTGCTGTTCTACGGCAACACCATCCTGCCCTTTGTTGACCACTTTCCGCATGATTTGGAACTGTACAAGATCATGACCACCAAGCTGTCCGAGGTGACGGAGGAAACGCATGAGTGAGAAACAGCGAAAGCTGAAATTTGAGGAGGATAAGGAGCGCACGGCCACGCGCTCCCCTCCGAGAAAATCCAAGGTGGAACAGTCGGTGTCCCAAAAGCAGAAACTGAAACAGGATGCAGACAAAGCTGCGGAAAAATCCAAGCACTTGCGTTTTGGAAAAGCCGAAATCACCCCGGACGAAGCATCCCGCATGACCAAGCAGCAGAAACGCGCTATGTATGCCGCTGCTGCCACCCGGTCTGCGGTACATCGGGAGGTTGACCAGTACGAGGATGACAATGTGGGCACACAGGCTCTCAACGAGGGCATGAAATCCGAAGAAGCGGTCAGCGATTTTTCCAAGAATCGCTATGCCCAAAAGCTAAAAAAGCGAGCCAAACTGCAAGCAAAAAAGAATATTCCTGCTGCAAAATCTTCTGCATTTGGGCAGGATAATGCTCAAAATGCAGAGAAATTCAGCGGAACCGACAGCAGCGAGGGCGGTTCCAACTGGTTCTCCCGGTGGCGGCAGAAGCAGGACATTCAGAAAAACTACCGTGCCGCAGCCCGGTCTGGCAGCACAACAGCACAGGCCGCGGGCGGTCAGAAAGCTGCATCCGGTGGTACTTCTGCTGCAAAATCCGGTATGGAGCAGGTCATAGACAAAGGCACATCCGCAGTCAGCACCGCTGTCAACGGGATTGCCAATTTTGCAAAGAGCAACGCACACGTTCTTTGGATCGTGGGCGTTTTTCTTTTGCTCCTGCTGCTGGTCATGTCGGCATTTTCGTCCTGTTCCATCCTGTTCAGCGGCACCACGCAGGTCAGCGGCCAGACCATCTACACCGCAGAAGACCGCGACATTAAAGGTGCCGAAACCGACTACAAGAAATTGGAGAAAGACCTCGATAAAAAGATCAAGCACACTCCGCAAGATCACCCCGGCTATGATGAGTACCAATATCATCTGGACGAGATTACTCACGACCCTTGGCAGCTGACATCGTTCCTGACAACCCTGTACGATGATTACACCCGCAGTGAAGTGCAGGCCAAACTGCAAGAAATCTTCAAAAAGCAGTACAAGCTGACCACATGGGTGGAAGTGCAGACCCGCTACCGCACAGTGGTGATGATTGATATTTTCACAGGTATGCCCTACACCACACAGGTGCCTTACCAGTATAAGATCTTCCACACCAAATTGGAAAATCGGGGGCTGGAAGTAGTCATTCGGGAAGAACTGACCGAAGATCAGTGGAAACGGTATGAGATTTTCCAAGACACTAAGGGTGGCAGGCCGTATCTTTTCAAAGACGGTCTGCCCGCTGGCGGCTCGGATGGCTCTGGGGAAGCGGGTATCGACTACACCGTTCCTGCGGAAGCGTTGACGGATGAAGAATTTTCCAAAATCTACGCCGAAGCCAAAAAATATGTCGGCACTCCCTATGTGTGGGGCGGCAGTTCACCGGATACCGGATTCGATTGCAGCGGCTATGTCTGCTGGGTCTACAACCAGAACGGTTACAACGTGGGCAGAACGACTGCCAACGGTCTATGGAACAAATGTCAGCATATTTCCGAAGCCGAAGCAAAGCCCGGCGACCTTGTTTTTTTCGAGGGAACGTATGATACCCCCGGAAAAAGTCATGTCGGCATCGTGCGTCCAGTAAGGACGATAGTAGAAGTAGAGAAAGGAGGCTGTGACTAAGGTACTACCCCGCAAAGCAACGCGGGAATCCACCTGCTTTACCGAAAGTCGAAAGATGTACGGGAAAAGAGCACGGCAGGAAAGCGGTAAGTTGCCTAAAGACAATCGGGCACGACTGAACTGCAAGGATAAGTGAATATAAGGATAAAACTGAATTGTCTAAGGTGAGTTCCAAGCCCTTGTTACGTGTGGGCAAAGGAAAATTGTCTGAAACCTTTGGTACAGGGACCGTAGGAAATAAATTCCTTCCTATGGGTTGCTAATCCCCTGTGCGGCACGTCGGAGAACCGATAGTAACGGAACAAAAGCATATCCGATAATTCACATTGACCTACTACTATCGTCAACTGGAGATTGTCTAAACCGGAACGCTTGAAAAAGCTATGTGTAATGCAGCAATGTGATAAATTTCAAAGCTATGCTAGAAAGATGACACTGAAAATCCGGCATGACAACGGAGCTTCTGTAGTAGTCCGAGAATCCTGAATTGACAGGAAAAGCCGTAAAATCGGATGCGGGAAAGCCGCTCACATGGCGAAGAGAAGCAGTTTTTTGCGCATTAAAATCAGAAATTGATTAGAGAGGAAAGCCTCAATGAAATCAACAATGGAGATTTTAACAAAATTACAAGAGAATTCCCAAAAGAACCACGATGAAATTTTCACACGACTGTACCGCTATCTTTTGAGGCCGGATATTTACTTCATCGCCTACCAGCATCTTTACTCCAATAAGGGTGCAGGAACGAAGGGGGTGAATGATGATACGGCTGATGGATTTAGCGAGCAGTATGTGACAGCCATCATTGAAGCATTGAGAACAGGGTCATATGAACCCAAGCCGGTACGCAGAACCTATATTCAAAAGAAGAACGGCAAGCTGCGCCCGCTGGGACTTCCTGTATTCGCTGACAAGCTGGTGCAAGAAGCTATCCGTATGATTCTGGAAGCCATCTATGAGCCAATTTTCTCTATCTATTCCCACGGCTTTCGACCGGGCAGAAGCTGCCACACGGCACTTGCCATGATTAAGCATGAGTTTACCGGAGCGAAGTGGTTCATTGAGGGCGACATCAAAGGATGTTTTGATAACATCGACCATTCCACGCTGATTGGTGTGCTGAACCGAAAAATCAAGGACGCTCGTTTTCTGAATCTGATTCGTATGTTTCTGAAATCCGGCTATATGGAAGACTGGGATTTCCATGAAACCTATAGCGGATGCCCGCAGGGTGGAATCATTTCCCCGATTCTTGCGAATGTCTACCTGAACGAACTGGACAGGTATATCACGCAGCTGAAGAAGGAATTTGACCACGGATACAATCCGAGAAACTTTACGGAAGAATACAACGCGATAAGACACAAACGAGATGCACTGCATGAGAAAATCAAGAAAGCTGAAGGAACAATGCGGGAGCAGCTGATTGCTCAGCACAAGCAACTGACAAAGCAGTTATTTCGGACACCTGCAAAAGCGTGTACCGATAAGCGATTGAAATATGTTCGCTATGCAGATGACTTTCTGATTGCAGTCAATGGGACAAGAGAGGAATGCGAAGCGATTAAGGCAAAACTCACGGATTTTGTCCGGGACACTCTGAAAATGGAGTTGAGTCAAGAAAAGACCCTCATTACGCACAGCAATACTCCTGCCCGATTCCTTGGTTTTGATGTTCGGGTGCGCAGGGATGCCAGTGTCAAACGCTCTGGAAAACGAAAAATGCGCACTATGAACAACAAAGTGGAACTCAATATTCCACTGAAAGATAAGGTGGAGACCTATTTACTGTCCCATAGCATCGCTAAAAGGGATGGAAAGAGGTTGATTCCTATTCATCGCCCCATTCTGCTGAACCGCACGGATTTGGAAATCGTAATGATTTATAATGCGGAACTCCGAGGGCTCTGTAACTATTATGCCATTGCAAGCAACTTCAACAAGCTCGTTTACTTTGGCTATCTGATGGAATACAGCTGTCTGAAAACACTCGCAAACAAGCATCGCTCCCGAATTTCTAAGGTTCGTTATGAATACAGAGATGGGACTGGCGCATGGGGTGTTCCGTATGAAACCAAAAAGGGAAAACGCCGTATGATGTTCGCTAAGTACAGCGATTGCAAAGGCAAAGATTTGACGGAAAAAGTGCCCGATTTGGCGTATCGCTATTCGCACAACACAACATCCTTCGAGGAACGTCTGAAGGCCAAAGTCTGTGAAGTCTGCGGCTGTACAGACAGCGATAGCTATGAAATCCACCATGTAAACAAGGTCAAAAACCTGAAAGGTAAAGCTGATTGGGAGAAAGTCATGCTGGCAAAGAGGCGCAAGACAATCGTTGTGTGCCACAAATGCCACATGAGAATTCATCATGGAACTAAAACGGAATGACTTTTGAAATGGAGCAAAAAATGGGGAGCCGTGTGCGTTGAGAGGCGCAAGCACGGTTCTGGGAGAGGTCTGTGCAAACCTGTCGTAGAAATACGATAAGGCGGCACTTTCCTACTCTACTACCTTGGAAACGGTATGATGGTTAGTGCCGGCGACCCCATCAAGTACGCAAACATTCACTCGTCCTACTGGCAGAAATATCTGTCCGGTTTTGGGCGGCTCTCAAAATGATTGGAGGAAACCATGAGCGAAAAACTCGATAAGCTGCGCGCTTCTCTGGAAAAGGAAAAAGAGCGGCGCATCAAAATCAACAACCGCATCGAAAGTCTGGAGCGGCGGATTCAGGAAGCGGAAGCTGCCGAGGTCAACGAAATGGTGCGCACTGCCAAAGTCACACCGGAACAGCTGGCTGCACTGCTGCGGCAGTCCACCACCAGTACCCCGAACCCGGCTGCGCTGTCCGCAGTCGGTGCTACCTTTAATAAGGAGGAAAATTCTAATGAAGATGATGAATAAGGTTTGTGCCCTGATGTTGTCGGCAGCACTGTGCGCTGGCATGGCGGTTCCCGCCTTTGCCTACGGCGGCGATGTTCCCGAAGAAGTGGAACAGCCTATTCTGACTGCCGCTTCTGATGAGGAAGATTCTATCACTGTGACCGATGAAGAAACCGGTGCCCTGACCCCGGAAGGCAATCTTTCGATTGTGGATGATTACCATACCAGCTATTCGGATGGCTCTGGTCAGCAGTTCATTACGCTGGTCAGCAAGTCGGGCAACACGTTCTATCTGGTCATCGACCGCAACGCCAAGGGCCAGCAGACGGTTCACTTTATGAATTTGGTGGACGAAGCTGACCTGCTCTCCCTGATGGAAGATGAAGATGCCGAAGCCTATACCGCTGAAAAGGAAGCAGCGGCACAGGCCGAGCAGGAACGGAAGCAGGCCGAGGAAGATGCTAAAAAGGCTGCGGAAGAAGCAGCGGCATCCGGTACCGAACAGTCGAAGGAAAACAAGATCACGAAGTATGCGGCCACATTCTTAGGTGTACTGATTCTGGTCGGTCTGGCTGCGGGCGGCGGCATCTACGCCTTTATGAAGCAGAAACAGAAAAAGCAGGCAGAAAAAGAAGCCCTTGATCCCGATGCGGATTACACCGAGGACAAGGGTGATTTTGAGATTCCCACCGAGGAAGAGCCTGAGGAAACCGGCGAGGAGGATACTACAGAGGAATAATTTTACTGGCGGTATTTGCCGCCTTACATATCTGAATCTAAAAAAAACAGGAGTTGATGCTTATTGTCTTACAAACTTGTGGTCAGTGAAAAGCCATCAGTCGGGGCAGCTTACGCAAAGGTTCTCGGTGCAACAAACAGGAACGACGGTTATTGGGAGGGTAACGGTTATCTCATCAGCTGGTGCATCGGGCATCTGGTGGAACTTGCTCCGCCCAACGTGTACGATGAAAAGTATGTCAAATGGAGCGTGGCCGACCTGCCCATCCTGCCAGAAAAGTGGCAGTACCTTGTGTCTGCCAGCACCAAAAAGCAGTTTGGCATCCTGAAAAAGCTGATGAACCGCCCGGATGTGGAGAGCATTGTGAACAGCTGCGATTCCGGCCGTGAGGGAGAACTGATCTTCCGACTAGTCTACCAGCAAGCTGGGTGCAAAAAGCCTGTTTTCCGCCTGTGGCTGTCCAGCATGGAGGAAAACGCCATCCGGGAGGGCTTTGCCCACTTGAAACCGTCAACTGAATATGATGCGCTGTACAATGCAGCACTCTGCCGGGAACGTGCCGACTGGATGGTCGGTATCAACGCTTCCCGGCTTTTTTCGTGCCTGTATGGTCGGCCATTGGCGGTTGGTAGGGTCATGACTCCGGTGCTTGCCATGACGGTAGTGCGAGAAGCTGCCATTGCTGCTTTTGTTCCCGAAAAATTCTACACCGTAGATTTGGAACTGAGCAGTGGCTGTGTGGCATCCAGCCGCCGCATTTCTGAAAAAGCGGATGCGGAAAACCTGCTTGCAGCCTGCCGAAAGGAGATGATTTCCACGATTCAAAAAGTGACTCGCAAGGAAAAATCCGAAAATCCGCCATCGCTGTATGACCTGACGACTCTCCAGCGAGATGCAAACCGTCTGCTGGGATACAGCGCACAGCAGACGCTGGATTACCTGCAAGACCTCTATGAGCGAGAACTCACCACTTATCCCCGAACCGACAGCTGTTACATTACAGACGATGACGAGGAAATGCTGGAAGAACTTACCGAAGAACTGGAGGACTTCGTTGGAATTGCAGTCGGTGACGCAGATGATGCCGATATTCCCCGGACACGGCGCACCGTCAATCGGGAAAAAGTCACCGACCATCATGCTATCCTGCCTACTCGCAGTATGCTCAAGGCTGATTTGGATTCCCTGCCCAAAGGTGAGCAGAACATTTTGAAACTCATTATTGCCCGGACGCTGATGGCGGTAAGCAAGCCGTTCCGTTATTTGGAAACCATGCTGACTACGGAATGTGCCGGCGAGAAATTTACTGCAAAGGGAAAAGGAATTCTGGAAGAAGGCTGGAAAGCCGTGGAGCGTGAGGTACTGGCTGATATCCTGAACCGGAAACAGGAATTGGTTTCTCTCCCGGATGTGGAAGAAAGCGAGTGCGCTATCCTTAACGCTGAATTGAAAGAAGGACAGACGAGCGCACCGAAGCATTTTACGGAGGATACCCTCTTACATTCGATGGAAACCGCCAGTGCGGACAATATGCCGGAGGGTGTGGAGCGTCAAGGCATCGGAACCCCGGCCACCCGTGCCGCCACCATTGAGAAGTTGGTACAGAAAGGCTTTCTGGAACGCAAAGGCGATAAAAAGACCAAGGTGCTGCTGCCTACCGATAAGGGCAAGGCACTGATTACCGTAATGCCCGAACAGATTCAGTCGGCAGACATGACCGCCGACTGGGAAGCAAAACTGCTGCGCATTGAGCGTGGCGAGATGGAGCCGGAAGAATTTATGACCGAGATCAAAGATATGATTTCCTCGCTGGTAAACACCACCGAGGCCGTGAAGGGAGCAAATATGCTGATGAAGAACAAAGTTGCTGGTGTCTGCCCGAACTGTGGTAAGTCTGTTGTGGAGCGGGAAAAGGGCTGGTTCTGCGAGAACCGCGAGTGCCGCTTTGCACTCTGGAAAGACAACGCCTACTTCAAGCGGCTGGGCAAGCATCTGGATGCCCGCATGGTGGACAAGCTGCTGCGGGATGGCCGGGTGCGTCTGAAGGACTGCAAGAGTGCCAAGGGCAAGACCTACAATGCCACTGTCCTGCTGAGCACCGAATCCGATGGCCGCAGCAAGTTCAGTCTGGAATTTGAGAACGGAGGCTGCTGATGGAACAGGAAAAGGAAGCCGTTTACCTCATCAACGACAACAAGTATCTGCACCTGCGCAAAAATGGCGTGGGTGTAGGTTTTGCCACCTACAAACGCATGAACGGTGAACTACTGGAGAGCGGGCAGGTATCCGAAATGAATCTGCCGCCTGATGGCAGAAACGCCCTTTCTGCGGCCCGGAACTGGTATATGTTTGTACTCTCCGATGCGCCGTGCAAAGCCATTCAGCGGGAAAGTGTGCAGATTCTCGAAAGTATCCCGAATACCGGCATCGATCGGCGGCGCATCTGGAAGCCTGAAACTTTTCAGCCTGACATTCGGCTCATCAATAGCCACTACGATGACATTTACCGCATCCCCGATGGTGGTGTCATCCAGATCGACTTTTCAGATAACAGCAGCTTTACAGCACGAGTGCAACGTCTGGATGATTGCCATTTCGATCTTGGTGGGCTGGGTGACGTATATCATATCTGCCAGTTCGCAGAAATCATGGAGCGCAATGGTTCCACCGCCTACCCGGAAATCCAGACACAGGACGATACCGGGGCATGGAAATTGGGCAGCAAAGGTTATATTGCCATCCAATCCACCGATGAGGGCTGGGACTATACCATCTACAACAGCGATTATTCCATAATGGATGGTGGGCAGCTGGATGCACCGGAACTGACCATTCAGGAAGCCCGCGAGCAGATTCTGGAAGCGCATCACATGGAAAAAGGTCAGCGGACACTGCAAGACTATGACCTTGTTATGGACAAGGTAGCAGAAGCCGAGGAACTGGGCCTTTCCAACAAGCCCTCTACGCTGGAAAAGCTGGCAGAACTGTCCAAGCGCGATATGCCGGAGTGCAATCCCAGCGGCTGTAAAAAAGAAAGAAACGGCCATGAACTTTGACCATGAAGAATTAACCCTGATGATGCTCTACAACACCGGCATTCGGCTGGGGTTGATTCAGGAACTGCGGCTCATGCAATGTTACCTGATGCCCGATGAAACCGCCCTGCGGGAACTGTCCGAGAGCATTATCGAAAAACTCAAACTTATGACTGATACCGAATTTGTCGAGTTGGAATTTCCGCTCGACTAAATTTTTGCCGCCTGTGAGCGGCTTACATATTAAAAAAGATAGGAGGAACACCATGCCAAGCAAAACCGAAGAATACCTTACCCTTGCCCAGCGCACGGCCAATGGGCTGACCCGGTATTGGGAAAGCTGGACAGCGTACCTGACCACAGCATCCCGGCTGTACAAGTACCGCTTTGAAGATCAGTTGATGATCTATGCCCAGCGGCCCGATGCCACGGCCTGCGCCGACTACGATATCTGGAACAACCGGATGAACCGCTATGTGCGCAGGGGCTCCAAAGGCATCGCTCTGCTGGATGAATCCAGCGGATACCCACGTCTGCACTACGTTTTCGATGTGTCAGATACTGGTGTGCGCCGCAATTCCCGCGACCCCGACCTGTGGCAGTACAACGATGATCTGAAGCAGCCTGTTTCCGATGCGCTGACTGCCGCATACGGCATCAGCCATGAAAGGGTCAGTCAGCAGCTTGCCGACATTGCCGGGAAGCTGGTCGCAGACTATTGGGACAACAACAGCGAGGATATCCGCGCCATCGTTGACGGTTCGTTCCTGATGGACTATGATAGTGCCGGGTTGGAAATGCAGTTCAAGTCCGCCGCCGCGATTAGCGTTACTTACGCGCTGCTGGAGCGGTGCGGATTTGAACCGGATGGCTATTTTGACAAAGACAGTTTTCAGGCTATATACGATTTTTCCACCCCGGACACCGTCTATGCCC